>Ga0193732_1000006_pt1 | contig 303051 bp, 247 predicted proteins | sample U1s1metaG_FD_145077 | JGI IMG/M metagenome (GOLD analysis project Ga0193732, IMG submission 145077) | Soil microbial communities from a riparian zone of the East river system, Colorado, United States - U1s1 | ecosystem: Environmental > Terrestrial > Soil > Riparian zone | place: USA: East...
ACTAAAAACTAACAGTCTCATGTCAAAGAGCATTCAAACGAAATATCAACCAAGCCAGGCGCCGCGGCGTCCCGGCCGAAGTCTGGACTTAAAACCTCTTGACTTCGAACGCCGCTTCATAGATGACCTCGTTGCGCCGCAGGCTTGGTTGACCTCGCCTCCCTATTTGATCTTACGGCGCGGGTGGTTTTGATGAGCCGGCTTTGCGGGTCAAGCCTGACTTGCGTTCGCTCGTGCGCGTGTAGCCCATCGCTTCGATCAGACCGCTGTCGTCGCCGAAGTTTGGGTCGGCCCTCACTCCGTTAACTACTAACGAAACCTTTGACAGTGAAACCTCGTCGGCGCCGGCGCGCGCGGTCAGTAATTGCGTGCGCTGGTCGTCGAGTTCCTCGAGCTGCTGTCGCGTGGTGAATGACGGAGCAATGGCGGCTTCGAATTGTGCGAGGGTCATCCCCCCGAACGATTTGTCCGGCGCCAGGGTTTTCCAGGCGTTGCGGACGGTTTCGATTTTCGATTGATTGTCTTTTGGTGAACTTGCCATAACTAGAGGCCTTTCTGTGCGCAGAGTACGCACGATGAAAATTGAAAGGGTGACGGCCCCGTTTGGAGGACGCCCTGATTCGTGGCTGAGAGGACGCTCTGGGCGAGCTTAGACGTCGAGGCGTCTCTCTGGTCACGCGCCTTCCGTACCGCGTTAGTGCTGAAAGCGCATTCCTACCGAAACCTGCGGAAACCTTAATTAAATGAGGTTTTCCGCCCTTGATGGCCCCGATTCTGCCACTTGGAATCGCGATCCGCAGGCAAAGTTATGCGATCCCGAGGCGAGGGATCGCGATCCCGAAGCATGGGATCACGATCCTGAAGTACGGGATCACATCCCGAAACCATGGAATCGAGATCCTGAAGCATGGTATCGCGATCCGCGAGCATAGGATCGTGATCCGCAGTCGAAGGATTGAGATCCGGATGTGAGGGATCATAATCCGGCGGACAGAAACTGTTGTCCGAAAGCTCACGCGGCGCTATGCCGCAGCACAAAGCGGAAAGGCTCTGCCTTTCTGGCAAGGGGTCTTAAATAGAGTCGAGGCTGCGCCTCGAACCTCGGCGGCGCAGCCGCGAATTAATAAGGTCAGGGCGACGGTAAGCCGGAGGCTTACCGCTATGTGCTGCGGCACAGCCGCGCGAAGGTAAGTGGCATTCAACGACAAAGATATTCAAGGGGGGCGATGCCACAGTAAGCCCTCACCCCAACCCTCTCCCAATGGGAGAGGGAGATAAGAACACGGTAAGGCCTCACCCAACCCTCTCCCAGTGGGAGAGGGAGATAAGAACACGGTAAGCCCTCACCCCAACCCTCTCCCAATGGGAGAGGGAGATAAGAACACGGTAAGCCCTCACCCCAACCCTCTCTCAGTGGGAGAGGGAGATAAGAACACGGTAAGCCCTCACCCCAACCCTCTCCCAATGGGAGAGGGAGACTAAGAACACGGTAAGCCCTCCCCTCAACCCTCTCTCAGTGGGAGAGGGAGATTAAGAATTGCTATAATCTCCGCGGACTAAATCAAAACGGATTCATCTTGCTAGATCAACAGACCTCAGTACTCACCAAAGCCTTTGCCGGCGAGCAGGAAAAGATTCTTGCCTGCGTGCATTGCGGGCTGTGTCTCGAAGCCTGCCCGACTTACGTAGCCACCGGCGACGAGAATGATAGTCCGCGCGGGCGAATCTATCTCATGCGGGCGGTCGAAGAAGGCCGGCTGGCGGTTGAATCGACGACGTTTGAAAATCACATCGACCGTTGTCTTGGTTGTCGCGCCTGCGAATCGGCATGTCCGGCCGGCGTCGAGTATGGTCAACTGCTGGAAGCCGCGCGCGCAGAGATTGCGCAATCTCAAACCAAGCGGGGCGGTGTTTACTCGCTCCTGAAATTTGTGCTGAAGCACGTATGGCTGAAGCCGAAGCGTTTGCGGGCTGCGTTCACACTGGCGCGCTTGATCCGAGACTCAGGTTTGGCCAAGCTCTTACTGCACATAGGGCTGGCGCGCGAGCTCTCGTCTGAATTTGAGTTTGGTTTGGCTTTGTTGGATGGCTCGTCGGGTGCGTCGAGTGGAAGAAGTGCGGGCAGGATGCCCGCGCACCGCCCGCAGGATGCGGGCGCTCCGCTGCGAGAGGCGGGCGCTCCCAGGGCGTTGCTCTTCAAAGCCTGCGTCACCGAGGGTCTGTTTCAGAGAGTTAACTCGGCCACGACGCGTGTGCTGGAAGCGAATGGATGTAAGACGCAGGCGCCGGCAGGCCAGGTCTGTTGCGGCGCCTTGCATGCGCATGCCGGCGAGCTTGAGGGCGCGCGCGTCCTGGCGCGACAAAACATCGATGCTTTTGGCAACAGCGTTGGGCCCGTCATAACGAATGCCGGTGGTTGCGGCGCGATGCTCGCCTCTTACGGACATCTGCTGGCTAATGATGAACAATATGCGGCGCGAGCGCGCGACTTCAGCGCGCGGGTGCGCGACATCGGGCAACAGCTCGAAGCGATCGGATTTCGTAATGGCGCGGCGATTGGAGTCGAACGCACAACCTACGATGCTTCCTGTCATCTCGTACACGGACAACATGCGTCGGCGTCGTCGTTACAGATGCTTTGGGCGATTCCTAATCTCAACTTTACTCTGCTGAAAGATAGTGATGTCTGCTGTGGAGGTGCGGGCGTTTACAACCTGTTGGAACCGGAGTTATCTGAACAAGTGCTGACAGAGAAACTAAAGCAGATTAAGGAAAGCGGCGCTACAGTTCTGGCCACAGGTAACGCGGGCTGCCACATGCAGATTGCCGCCGGCGCGCGTTTAGCGGGAATGCCTTTGCGGGTTTGTCACCCGGTTGAACTCCTTGACGAATCCTATCAACGCGCCGGTCTTTATGCCGAAGCGGGGACGAATCATCAATAAGAAGAGTGCCAACTATATAACCTTAGCTATCTTCGCTCCCATCCTGATTCTGACAGGGGTGGCGGGATTCCTCATTCCCGCTCAGCATTCATTAACCAGCGGAGCGCTTGCCTACAACGTGTTTCATATCTGCTTTGGAACCATGGGACTGATCATTCTATGGACGCACACAGAGTCTCACATCAATTCCTTCAATGCCGGATTTGGGCTCATCGATCTTTATCAGGCGCTGGCGAGCTATCTTCATCTGCCGCCCCAACAATATTTTCTTTGGACCCGGGTCGACGACCTTCTGCACATCGTGATCGGGCTGGCGCTCGTATCTATAGGCGGCTACGGAATGCTCAAACGGGAGGAAAGATCGTAATGAGTGCGCGGTAAGAAACTATTCAAAAGCCTCGTTTCTGGATCTTCCGGAAAATGCAAAATGACAATTGAGAAATGATAAATGGAAAATCGACTCGGCCGCTTCATTTTCCATTTTCCATTGCCGGAACGCCGGCGACGAGGACCATTCGAACATTACCCTCCGGATCGAGAGCTATCAGGTCCGCCCGCTTTCCTTCCTGAATCGATCCGCAATCATCATCGATTCCCAGCAGACGCGCTGGATTTAACGACGCCATACGAGCTACGTCGGATTCAGATACGCCCAGCGAGAGCATCATCCGTACGGCGTCAAGCATTGTGATGACCGAACCTGCAATGCTGCCACGCGCGTTTTGGGTCCGGCCATTTTCGACGCGGATGGTCTCGCCCCAGATCTGATACTCGCCATCGCCCAGTCCCGTGGGTGCAACGGCATCGCTAATCAAGGAAATTCGCTCAGCAGTTTTGTTCTGCAGAATTAGTTTGAGGATTGAAGGATCGAGATGCACTCCGTCGGCGATCAGGTCGCAGGTGACTTCATCACGAATCAGACCCCACCCCACCGGTCCGGGCGCACGATGATGTAACGGCGGCATCGCATTCATGAAGTGCGTCAGGTGCCGGGCGCCGGCCCGTAGCGCTTCGTCAAGAACCTCGGACGCTGCGCGCGTATGACCGATTGAGACGATCCACCCGCGCCGCCGCAGTTCTTTGATTAGTTCAATTCCGCCGGCAATCTCTGGCGCCAGCGTCATCAGGTGGACAGCGCTTTCCTGCTTAATCATCGGCAGGGAATCAAGATCGGTGGGATCTTTGAACGTCCTGAAGTGTTCGCGGTGCAGCGCGCCGCATTGTTCGCTGCTAACAAATGGCCCTTCGTAGTGAACGCCGAGGACGCGCGCCGGTTTTGCTGGGAGCGCGGACGCCCCGTCCGCATTGAGCGCCGAAGGCGCGAACAAAGACTCTTGATGTTCAATCACCGTGGTGATCGCATGGGTGGCTTGTTCGTACTGTTCGGTCGCCGCCGGCACCAGCGTGGGCAGCCAGGCGGTCACTCCGTTCTGCGCCAGAAACTCCGACACTCGGCGCAAATCGTCCGCAGTCGCAGCCATCGCATCCACTCCCGTGGCGCCGTGAATATGGATGTCGATAAATCCGGGGAAGAGCGTGAGGCCGTCAAGATCAATAACAGACTCAACCACCGGCAACTGATCTGTTTCCGATTCGAAGACCTTGGCGATACGCCCGTCTTCAATCAGCAGACTGGAGGCCTCGGCAACTTGTTCCGGCAGGATTAAGCGGGCATTGCGAAGGAGTACGGGCTGGCCGTTGGGATTTTTCACGGCTTTCCGTTGCGGCCTTCACTGATTTGGCGTTCGACCACATTGATGAGCGCGTTGAGACGACCATCGGTTGCTCTGGTACTTTCGCCGAGAGTCGCGATATCTCGGCTCAGAGAACTAACCTGATGGCTAAGAGTATTGATCTCCCGTTCGTGAATTTCGGCAATCGAGAGCAGGGCTCCGATTCCTTCTGTGTTGCGCGTCTGCGCTTCGGCAAGTGCATCAATTTTTGCAGTTGACTGCGCCTGCTGTTCGACGATGAAATCCATCGCCCGCTGCATTTCTTCGCTAGTCATAACTTACTTACCTTTCCTTTACGGTGGAAGCAGCTACGGCGCGATATTGTAGCACTTCCAATCCGGGATGCCAGATCGATCTCGGTCGAAAAATGCGAATGCCCGCAACGCTTTCGCCGCGGGCATTCGTCTCTCAGCCGGTTTGGTTCGGCTTAGAAAATGAACTTCGCACCCAGTTGAATCGTGCGCGGGTCGCGAACGACGGTGACGTTGCCGTAGGTGGCAGACGTGACATTCACGATTATCGTTTGGAAGTTCGTGTGATTCAAAATGTTGAAGGCTTCAGCGCGCAGCTGCACCCTCATCGTCTCACCAAAGCGGATGTTCTTACTCAGGGTAAAGTCAAAGCGCGTAGTGGTCGGACCGTCGATAACCCCACGACCTGCATTGCCGATGACATTCGCTACGCCGGTTGTGGTTACCGTGGGATTAGGTGTGAAACACACAGTGAAGAAATATTGCTGAAGCGTATGCGGGCCGCCATTGGGATTGCACACGACGTTCGGCCTGGCGCCAGCCACCAAAGCTGGTACGAGTCCGAGACCGCCCGCGTCGAAGGAGGAGGTTGCCGGAGTGAATGGTATGCCGCTGCGATAGAGGGCGAGGCCTGAAACCTGCCACCCACCCAGAAGCTTGCCGGCAAAATCGTGCTGCCCGCGATAAAACGGCAACTCGTAAATATAACTTAACGTTAAGACATGCCGGCGATCGAGGGTGGCCCGGCCATAGTCACCCTTGATGTTGTAAGAGTTCTGCGGCGCCGTCGAGCGATCGGTTTGATTGTCCGTCAAGTTTCTTGACAAGGTGTAAGCCAGGCCGATCTGCGATGTGCCCGTGAACCGTCGCTGTCCGCTGATCTGAAGACTGTGATAGTTCGAGTTGAACTGCGGAGTAATGATCGCAATCGAGCGATAACCTCTAAACGGGCGAATCTGATCGAGGATCGCTGAGTTTGCGGTCGCAGTGAATGCCATGCCGGGATTCTGACAGGGAATAGTCGGAGTGGTTGAAGCGCCGCTGGCGCAGAGCGAAGCCAGTGCCTTTCCGGGAGCAACTTCATTCATTTCGTAGGTGCCAATCAGGTGCGTGCCCTTCGAACCGAAGTAGCCGGCGGTCATGACGGTTTTACCGTCTTTCCCAAACTGATGCTGCAGATCCAGGGACCAATGCTGCATGTAGGGATCCTTCCACTGGGGTTGGAGCGCTCGCACGCTCAGCGCGGTAAGCGCTGAAGCCGGAGTTACCGTGATTCCCGACGGAACTGGCCGGTCAAGACGCGGTGTGAGCGCAGCCGTCCCTCCCGCCGTAGCGGCCACGGTAAACGTCTCCTGATAGGGGGGGTTTTGGCCGATATTCTGCTCATAGGTTCCATTCAGCACCTGATCATAGAAGATGCCATAGCCCATTCGGACGGATGAAGTGCCTTTGCCAAACGGGTCCCACGCTATGCCGAATCGCGGAGCAAAATCCTTCCAGGGAGCGTGCACCACGTATTTGCCCCAGGGCGAAGCGGTCGGCGTACAGTTATTGGCAGCGGTTTGATAGTTCTGGGAATTCACGATCATACCGTTGCAGAAATTGCCGGTGCCGACGACGCGATTGCCGGCGCCGGTGACTAGCGGCGCGTTGGCCGGATTGAAGAGCGTGGGATCGAAGTTCGAGAGCCGGCCATTCCGGTCATAGGGGGATCCGAAGTAAGAATGGCGCACACCATAATAGATGGTGAGATTCTTCTTCATCCTCCACTCGTCCTGGAAGTAAGTCTCGAGGGCTATCTGCCGCAAGTCCGCAGTGTAATCAAAATGCGCCTGCGAAAAGGTCACATTGTTTCCGATCAGGAAGTTTGCGAAGGCTTGAAAGTTGCCGCGGCGAGTCGCGTTTGGTTCCCCAACCGCGGCGTTCGGAGCTAACAGGTTGACCTGTTGCATGCTGTCAGGCGTTGTATTCAGGAAAGCGCTGTACGTTCCTTCGTTGCTGCCGGCCAGCGCGTTTTCATTCTTACGATAGTAAGAATACTGCGCGCCAAACTTGATGGCGTGATTACCTTTGGTCCACGCGATGTCACCAGCGAAGTTTGCCTTGTAGGAAAAGTTGTCATAGGGTCCAAAGCTCTGCAAGGCGCTGAATCCGTTGCCGGAGATTGTGGGAACGCGATCGCGGGTATTGGGATACGCCAGCGGCGGAGTAATCGGTGACCTGGACAAAGCCAAAGTTCCGATGTTCTTGCTTAGGATCGCGCCGTACCCGTAAGTGAAACGGCCCACGACGACCAGATTATCCTTGGCGACGTAGGTCGATTGGAACGTGTGCGCCTTTCCGGGGGAATCGGTCGCCGTGGTTGCAACCCCTGGCAATCCGGAGCCCGACGAAAACAATGAATTCACATCGGTAGTCGGGATCTTGTCGTGCTCATAGCGATAGTACATCGACAACTTGTCGTTGAAGCTATGGTCAATCTTAAGGATCTCCTGACGGAAGTCCGACTTATTCAGTGACGGGAAAAGAAGCGCGCGAGTCACCGGATCGGTGGGCAAGGGCAATCCGTTATAAATCAAATTCAAGTACTGTTGGGCGATCGGATTAATCGGTACTTTAGACGAGAGCGGCTGACCTGCGGGAAGCACGTTCGTACACGTGACGGCTCCGGTCGTTGCCGGAGCAAATGCGGTTATGCAAACGTCCATCGGGAAGATTCCCTGGCGCATGTTTGCATCCGGCACGGTGGAAGACAAAGTTGGGTAACGAAGATCGTGACGCTGCTCTTCCGAGAAGAAGAAAAATGTTCGCCTCAGTCTCTTGACGGCGTGGCCGCCCTCGCCAAACAGTGGCAGATAGATAGGTCCACCAATCGTGCCGCCGAAATTGTTGTATTTGAAAGGTGAGCGGTTCGCTTTGCCGTTTGAGTCTCGGCCGAAGGCCGGGTTAGAGACGGTGTTTGACAGAAAATCGTTGGCGTTCAGTTTCTCACTCCGATTAAACTCGAATATCGAGCCGTGGAAGTGATCTCCACCTGACTTGGTCACCACGTTGATTTGACCACCGCCGCTGCGTCCTGACTCGGCTGGATACATCGAACGCAAAACGACGAACTCACCGATTGAATCCACGCTGGGATACGCCTGGATGGTGATGTTCGAGCCGCGGTCCGTGATATCTGCGCCATCGACCGTGTAAGTGTTTTGGGCGCTGCGGGCGCCATTGACCGAGATATTGATCGTGTTGGCCTGGCCGGTTGGATTGGTTGTTCCCACGTACACCTGATCGGACAGGTTATCGGAAACGCCGGGAGCGAGGGTAACGAGCTGGACCCAGTTGCGATTGTTCAATGAAAGCTCGCGGGCCTGATCTCCGCTGATGACAGTGGAGGCGGTCGGCGTTCTCAATTCAACCGCCAGGGGACTGGCTTCAACAGTGACTACTTCGCTGATCGAGCCTGGTTCCAGAGACATCTCCATTGCGCGTTTTTGTCCGACGTCCACCTTCAGTCTCGTTTCGATGTGCTTTTTGAAGTTCTTCGCTTCTACAGCGATGTCATAGTAGGCGGTGGCCAGGTTTTCAGCAGAAAAGACGCCGTTGTCGTCAGTGGTCACCGTGCGAGCCACGACTTTCTTATCTGAGTCTGTAATCGTGACGGTGGCGCCGGCTACAACGGCGCCATTCGCATCTGTGACTTTGCCGGAAATCGAGCCCGTAATTTCCTGGGCTGACGTGAGGGCGGTAAAGCATAGGAGAGCAACTGCTGCAAACACAACGCGGATAAACTGAAGGTGATGTCTCATTGATTTTTCCTCTTTACTGGAAGCGATTTAGACCAACTGTTGGACCGTTGCCAACGGCCTTGCCGAACATTCGCGGGAAGGCCGGTAATTCTAGTAGGGCAAGACTTACAATCAAAACTAAAAGAATTTATTAGTCCGATAAACAGGCTTGATAGGCGCGGCCATCATACACCTTTAGATCTCACAAGGCGTCAACCTTTTTCAGAATAATGGATCGACCTTCCATTTTTTCGTAGGAGGCGAGGTGTGACGCCTGGCCGTGCCCGCGAATCGCAAACGTGACCAAACCCGGACGATGTGCTCGAAGTGCTGTCCTGTATGATATTACTCTCGGTTGCTATCAGAACCGTCGACCGGAAAGAGATGTTTTGAACTTCAAAGTCCCCGGTGACATATTCGCGTTGCAAATGCTGTGCAGCGATCTCCGCAGGTCGAAGTCGGCAATGACACAGACTGATTTCGCTTCTGGATCGAGTTACAGTTTTGGTTAGCTCGCCTCACTACGTGTTCCCTCCGTCAAATAAAAACTCTTGACCTGAAATTCAGCAGGGATATTAATTCAGCCAGCATTAACAACACAGTAGCGGGCGGTTTTCCCATCCAACTTCCGGCGCCCTCGGTTAAGCCTACCTCGTTGTTGACACCGCCCCAACAGTTGCGTACTAACGCGCCGCCAATTGCAGTCTTTGATCCAAACATGAAGCTGCCGACAGTTCACGAATGGAACTTTAGCATCCAGCGCGAATTGCCGGGCGGGTTTGTCATGCAGGCCGCTTACATCGGCCGCCGTGGCGAACGTTTGTTCATGGCTTATGACGCGAATCAGGTCAATCCCGATTCGATCCTTCCTTCGTTTCTTCTGCTCGGGGCCAACGAGCGCGCAACGAACTGTTTACCGAGCGGTGCCACACGTGACACTACCAAACCGGCATGCGTTCCTGTGTTCACGGCGGCTCAGATACCATTGCTAGCTCAACTTTCAAAACCCTGGGCGGACTCAGTTCTACCGCGGCCACCAGCTTCGTTAACTCTGCGACAAGTCAAACCGAATTGGACATCAATGGCGCGGGCAGTTTCGCCCAGCGCATCGAAGACAACACCCTTGGCCTGAAGCTGCGGCCCAGTCAACAGTTCGCCCTGATTACTTACCTGAGCAATGAGGGTGATTCAAACTATCACACGGCTGAATTCACAGTCCGGCGACGGTTCAGCAGCGGTTTGGGCCTGAGCATGGCATACACCTTCGGAAAATCAATTGACAATCAGTCAGTTGATCCCGTCGGCGCATCATCCGGCGGCGGACTCTCGACGACGACCTCTCGGGCCGAATCGATAACCGCAGGCCGCAACGCACAACTTGAATACGTGGGCGTCAGGAAAGTCGAAGACCAGACTTTGCACGAACTGAGATATCTTCCGCACGGAGGATCGGATCTAAAAATCAAACTCCTCTTTGAGCAGGATAAGTTTCGGCATGTTCAGACCGAGTTCGACCGCGTGATTGCGGCCCCCACGGGCACGCGAGATTACGGCAATGTGCAGGAAACAGAGACGCGCTATCACATGGTCGAATAGTTTTCTTTGTTCAAAAAGGAAGGCGACCTGATTTTGCCGCACGTCATCAAGATTAAGTTGAGCGTTGATACGCAGAACGGAACGTTTCTGGCGGAGTGGGTGATCGAGCTGACTCAATTCGAGTTCAACCAAAAGATTGATCCCAACTCGTTCAACATCAGCACAAATTAATGTGCCAGGAATCCGCGCTCTCGTCGATTAATCCTCGGCTGGTTGTCTATTCTGGCTCGCGAACGTGCGACCGCCTACAATCACCATTTACCAGGAGTTGCGGCGTACCAACAATCAAAGGTGCAGATTCCGCACAGCCGGCACCGGTTGGCCTTCCTTGCCTAGTCCAATATTTTGGACAGATAGCCAAAAAATTGGAAAATAAAGCTTGACGCCCACACGCATGGTTATATACTGACGGCCATAATTCAGATGCCATGATTCTCGGCTCGGTTACGAGCCTGAAATGATTAAGAAAGTTACTCGCCAAGAAGTTTTTTTGCGCAGTCGGTAATCACGCAATTTGGTTCTCATTTAGGCATGCGATGCTTGGACAGGTCGCAGGCTCCGCACAACGTTTTTCTCAGGAGGATCTCAAAAATGAAAAGAGTCTCGTTCTTCTTAGCTCTGGCCGTTTGCACGGTTCTATTCCTGGCCGCCAGCGCTACATCAGCTTTCGCGCAAGGGGATACAGGTAGTGTCACTGGAGTTGTGACGGACCCGCAAGGAGGTACGGTTCCGGGCGCCGATGTGACTTTGACTTCCATTGCCACCAAGAGTTCTCAAACTGCCACGACCAACGACTCTGGGCGGTTCCATTTTGCCAGCATTTCCGTTGGTCTGTATGACATCGTGATCAGCAAGTCCGGATTCAAGATACACAAAGCTGCTGCTCAGAAAGTTTCGGTTGGTAGTCAGCTTACAGTTGATGTCGCGCTCGAAGTCGGCGACCTTTCTCAGACTGTCGTAGTCACGTCACAAGCGGGCTCGGAGCTACAGACTGCGAATGCGACGATTGGAAACACCATCGACTTGAAAAACCTGGAGATCCTGCCGAACCTCGGTCGTGACGCGACCACGTTAATGGCGCTCCAGCCCGGAGTGAATCCGAACGGGGGCCATGTTGCCGGCGCTTACATGGACCAGAGCACGTTTACGATAGATGGCGGCAACAACACCGACGACATGGCCGGTAACACCATCGGTTACATCCAAAACTTCACCGGCACTGCAGGCGCGCAGACTAACCAGATGGCCTCTGGCGTCGTAGCTACCCCGATTGAGAGTGTCGAGGAATTCAAAGTGAGCACCTTCGGCCAGACGGCCGACTTCAACAGCTCCAGTGGCGCCAGTGTCCAGATGGTCACCAAGCGTGGCACCACTCAATGGCACGGCTCTGGCTACGGTTACTATTTTGCGACCAACATAATGGGCGCAAATAGCTGGGCCAACAACCACACGACATTTACCAAGGGTCTCGCGCCGGACAGACGGGCCTGCGCCGCGGGCACTACTTACCAAAAGGGTGACAACAACTGCGTGATGCCGTATACGCCCATTATTCCCAATCACAGGGACCGCTTCGGCTTCACCCTGGGTGGTCCAATGACCCCCAAGATATTGGGAGGTAAGACATACTTCTTCATTAACTATGAGGGCTTTCGTTATCCCAATGCCACCACCATAGAAAGATCCTACCCCACGCCCGCATTGCGCGCGGGAGTGATTCAGGTTGCGAACGGCTCCTCGCCAGTTACTTACCAGGGTGTCACTTATGCCGCTGGAGCTTTTATACCCTATAACCTGAATCCCTTTCCGGTAACGACGCAAGTTGGCAATGGTACGACGGTGCCGTATACGACCGTCACCCTAGCCCCAGCGACATGCCCAGGGGGGGTGTGCGATCCGCGTGGCATTGGTCTGAACCCAATTGTGAAACAGATTTGGACGAAGTTCCTGCCCTTACCAAATGACCCGCTGGCGGGTGATGGATACAACACCCAGGGGTATCTTGGAACCATTAGACTCCCGCTCGTCTCCAATAACTATGTCGGCCGGATCGATCATGACTTTGGTTCGAAGCATCGCTTCTTTACTTCCTTCCGCGCCTTTAAGCTACTCAATACGACGAGTAACCAAGTGGATGTTGGCGGTCTGCTCGGCGGGACGTTTGGACAATATCAAGCCTCGGCGCCGCGGCCACAGCTCGGCGAGATATGGGTCATCGGACTCACCAGCACCCTCAGTCCGACACTTACCAATGACTTGCGTCTTAGCTATCTCTACAACTGGTGGCAGTGGTCCACCGCTGGCGGCCCGCCCCAGATCCCAGGCCTTGGCGGAGCGGTCGAGATCGCTCCAGGTAACGCTCAAACTGCGGAATCCACCGGCGCGCTGATCCCCTATAACGTCAACTCGCAAAGCATTCGCCAGCGAGTCTGGGACGGTCAGGACAAAATGATTCGTGACGACCTGACCTGGGTTAAAGGGAACCACCTGGTCCAGTTTGGTGGGCAATATCAGCACAATTACAATTTTCACATTCGCAGCGACAACGGCGTGGGAGTCAATAACCAGATTACCTATCAGATCGGTAGAAACGCGATAGACTGGTCATCTGCAACCGGCGGTTTGCCTTGGATCCCGACTGCTGTGCCAGCCGCCCAGCGGAACGCATATGCAAACCTGGCCTCGGAGGTACTAGGTATGGTCGGTCTGCCCCAGGTCGCCTATGCGCGCGCAGGTGCAGACCTTAGCTTGCAACCGGTGGGCAGCTCGGCATTCGACCAGTCCACCATCAAGTTCTACAACCTATACATAAGCGACACGTGGCGGGTGAAGCCAAGTTTGACTATTAACTATGGTCTCGGATACGCGTACGAAACGCCTCCGGTCGAGAAAAACGGAAAGCAAGTCGCCCTCGTGTATCAAGACGGGACCATCGTCGATACGGTCTCGTATTTGGCTAAGCGGAAAGCGGCGGCGCTAGCGGGCCAAGTCTACAACCCGGTCCTCGGGTTTGAGACCACGGGCAACCTGAAAAAGAAATACCCATACAATCCCTTCAGGACTGGATTCAGCCCCCGCGTCTCTGTAGCCTGGAATCCCAGCTATAAGTCGGGGCTCATGGGCACGTTGTTTGGAGACGGGAAGACAGTCATTCGCGGTGGCTACGGCCGCATCTACGGTCGTCTGAACGGTGTGAACCTGGTGCTGGTGCCGTTGCTTGGCGTTGGGTTGCTACAATCCGTTAGCTGTGCAAACAACCTAATGCCTGCGGCCCCGGGCCTGCCTGGGACATGTTCGTCTTCGTTGGTCAATCCAACGAACGTATTTCGGATTGGGACGGATGGCCAGGTGGCGCCGCTTCCCGCGGCGTCGGCCACGCTGGCACAACCGTTCTTTACAGGAGGTCTCAACCCCGTCGCCCAGGACGCCACGGTTCTTGATCTAAACTACAAGCCGGAGAAAACGGACAACGTCAATTTCACCATCCAGCGCCAACTCAGCAAGAAGGTACAAATCGAGGTTGGCTACATGGGGCGAAGAATCAGGAATGTCTTTCAGGAGCTTAATCTGGATGCCGTTCCTTACATGACAACGCTGGGCGGCCAGGCATTTTCAGACGCCTACGCAAAGACATACTTCGCGTTGAACGGAGGTACGGCGGCTGCATCTGTTCCGGTACAGCCTTTCTTTGAGACAGCACTTGGGGGGCCAAACTCCGTCTACTGCAAGCCTTTTTCGAGTTGCACCGTGGCCGTGGCAACCAACCAGGGAGCGAATATTCTGAACACCGCGGTGTCCAACGTTTGGCAAGCCCTTAATGCCGCTAACGGTTGGATCCTGGGTAGGACGATGATTTCCCAATCCCTCAATGGTGGCGCGGGCCAGGCGACCACACTCAACGAAACCACCAGCACGGGGTTCTCAAACTACAACGCGATGTTCATTACATTGAACATGCGCGATTGGCATGGGCTATCCGGCATCACCAATTTCACTTGGGGTCGGGCACTGGGTACGGCTGAAATCGGCCAGTACAACAGCTCCAACACTACCCTGGACGCCTGGAACAACAAGGGCGATTACGGTCTGCAGCTCTTCGATGTCAAGGCGCTTTTCAACTCGGGCTTAGCCTACCAACCGACGTCTCTGTTTGGATGGGGCGATTTTAGAAGCAAGAAAGGTATCGTCGGCCATTTGGTCAAAGGGTGGACGATCGCTCCGTTCTTTACCTTTCAAAGCGGTCCCGGAGCTTTTGTAGGATTTTCCGGGACACAGTCGTTTGGCTCAGTAACTCCTCCTGGAGGTGACACTGTCGCCTCTGAGGGCGCGCTGCTAGCGGGCCCGTTCACGGGCGGAAACTCTCTGCACCGTGGCGTTCTCGGCTCGAATGGCGTCGGCACTAACAACGTCGGAGGGCTCAACATGTTTGCCGATCCGGAATCCATAATCAAGCAGTTCCGGAGATGCGTCCTGGGCGCCGACACCAGTTGCGGAGGCTATTACAATTTGCGAGCTCCCAAAATTTGGAACGTGGACATGTCGCTTTCGAAAGACTTCAAGTTTGGAGAGCGGGTCTCCCTAAGGGCCAGCGTCCAGTTCACGAACGTCTTTAACCACTTCGCCCCGGGCAGCCCGGCTTTGACTGTTACTACACCGTCGACGTTTGGCCGGATCACAGGTCAGGCCACGTCGCCACGACAGACCGAATTTGGTATGCGACTAAGCTTCTAACCACCAGGCAACATAACCTTCAAAAGGGGCCGAGCAATTCGGCCCCTTTTCTTTTGGTGCCCACCCGGCAGGGCCGCACTCAGGCTTCCCTCGGATTCCACCTCCCTTGCCGTCCAGCTAACGATTCCCCCCGCCGGGCTCGTAGGAGACTTTTCACTCCTTCGTCAGGCAAAGCGCGCTGGCTCTACGAACAGAAATCGCATACGAGACGTGCAAGCTCGATGAGAAAGCAACTGTCTTTAAGGTCCGATACCTGTACGGAGAGCTTGTGCGTAGATGCGGCGTGACAAAGCTCGGAAGGTGGGCGCGTTACCAAGGGAGGTCTGCAACAGTTGATTGAGCAATCGCGCTATAACACGAACCTGTGAACAAAAGAATCATCCGGCATGCTTTCGAGCGCAGCTTCAAATTTTGTGTCATCGACAGCGTCTTCGATTATCGTTTACCTGCCCCTTAATGTTTCAAGCCGGCCTTGGTTTTCTTGAGGACTTCGCAAACGCCCTCCGGTGCTTGCATACTCTTCCACGTCGTCTGGTCAGCATAAAGGACGCATTGAATCACAGCACGCTCGAGAAACTTTTCGTTCTTTTGATCTCGCGCATTCTGGGCTTGGATTGTCGGTATCGGCGGAACACGCAGTGGAGCTTCCACTGTAGTTATCTTTTCAGGTGCAAGCTTCGTAAAACTCAGGATTTGATGTCGACCAAGCACGACATTGTTAAGGGAATCCAGGAAGTCATAATCCCAAGCCATGCCTTCGATTGTTTTGGCGCCAATATTCCTGATTTTCATTGAGTAAACGTAAAAGACGGGCATCCGAGACGGGGCGTTTCCAAAAGTACCTGTCTCCTGAGTGGACGGGTGGCTTTGTGCTAAGGCAACGTCCCGCGACGCATTAGTTGCCGCCGAAGTGCCAGGCCGGATCGTTTGTGCGGCTGGCTCGCTGAAGATTATCCCGGTAGGAATAACAGACGGATCAAAATCCTTGGGAAGTCTGGTTTGTTTCTCCCATTTCAGCTTGAGGATCTCGATATTGGACGCGGCTTCACTAGTGGATTGCCCCGATGCAGTTCCGAAGGCAACGATAGACAGAAACAGCGTGCAGGACACTGTCCACTTCGAGCACATTCGCGTTGTCATAGCGACACCCCTTTGGTAGAAATCAGAAGAGCCTTAATGATTGCTGAATTTTGAGTGCCGCCGCCATGCTGTCACTTTTTCACCGGTTTCTTGCCCTTAAGGAATTCGCACACACCGTCTCCAGCATTCGGATTCTTCCAGACCGTATTATCTGCGTATAGGACACATTCGATTACTGCCCGCTCAATAAACTTGGGTTGTGTCTTTTGACCCGATGCGCGAACAATTCTAACCGCGGGCGACCGTGATTGGCCACGCAACTCGAGGCTTTTGTTCGTGGGACCTTTCGCATAGCTTATGAACTGGTGTTTGCCAAGCTCCGCATTGCTATCCGGATCAATAAGAAGGTAATCCCAGGCCAGTCCCTCGATTATCGCTGGGCCAACATTTCTAATCTTCAGCGAGTACACATAAAAGACGGGAAGTCGGCCGGGGGTCGCAGGGAACGTGAGATTTGGATTCGAGGGGGAAGACCTACTTCCTACCGGACCACTGCCGCGCGGGGCGTCGGCCGCCGCGGTAGTCGTCGGAACCGAAACCCTCGACGCTGGATCACTAAAGGTGCTGCCGGTAGGAATGACGGAGGGATCAAAATTGCGAGGTAGCCTGACTTCTCTGTACCATTTAAGCTTAAGGATCTCGATATTCGGCGCTGCAACGCTTTGGCTTGATTGCCCGAGCGAAGCGCCAACCGGCACCAGAAATACTAAAAGCAGCCAGCACGACTCTATAACTAAGTGACGTGTGCGCCTTGAGTCCATTGTCGCGCCTCCATTTCAGTGCCGATATTAACCTCAATTAAATTAACTGGAAGTTTGGATAATACTCCTTTGTGAAATAGAAAGACACTACGAATTGTGTCGGGAAGAAGTTGAAAAGGTGACAGGAGAACATGCGGTTGCCTGCAATGACGCATGGTGTGGATTCTTAATCGCTGAGCAGGTAGAGGTTTCGCAGAGGAACGCGAGGAGGGTTTTCTCCGTGACTCTACGAGGAACCCTGCGGTCTCTGCGGTTAGTGTCCTGGCGGAGCTATCGCCAACTACAAGCGTAAATGGCGCCCTGCGACTTGGCAATCTCAGCAAAACGCTCTTCGTAGTTCTTAGCGTATTCCTCGACAGCTCGTTTTATCTTACCGAAAAGGCGGCAATGAAACTTTTCCTTAGCGACTCTGTCACGCAGAAAAAGCATTGCATTTGCTTCTCCCCAGTATTCGCGATCCTCCCAAACCTCAACTGGGTTGCCGCCCATCTTTTGCGCCAATTCAACCAGCCGTGGGTCTTTGGTATTGTAGCCGTTGCTCAGAAAAATTCTGTTGTAGACGGGCGCCAATTGCGCCTGAAGATGATAGAGGGATTCAGGCGTGCCGGCGATCTTCATGACATGACCAAATTCGTGGGCGATCTTGGTCGCTGCCAGGACGGTGCCCGTGATCAGGCTGGCAGATTCAAACGGCTGGAGAGCGTTCATCACGGGATAATAGACAACACTGGGATAACCGTGGTCTACCTGGCTGCCCAAAGTGATCGTGGCGGCGATTAGTTCGCCGGAGTTATTCCACTTGTATTTCCCTGTTGCCGCACCCTGTGGGTTACTTCCGGTAATGGTAATGGTAAGAACGAGACGGGGATGATGAGTGTACATGTCCCATTGTGCGCGGCCAATCTCGGTGGAGAGAAATTCGTTCTTCCACTCCTGGTACCGCTTCTCATACTTCTTGTCGATCACTTCCCGGATTCCGCCGTTGTCCGACACCGGAGCTGCATGACCGTTGACTGCGTAAAGGGGCGTAAGCAGCAGAACCAGACAGAGAATTTTGATCGTTCTCATGAGGGTCTCCTTATTTGGACAGTTCATCCTAAAACCGGCGTGACAGAGCGAACTTGTAAACCATCTCCACCTGCAAGTCAATAAATAAAGGCCGGCTTCGAAGTAGCGATTCTCGCGCTCGTCGATTTTCTGCGGGTTGATATTGATCGGTGAAGTGGCCCCACCAGCCTCACTGGTACAGTAGTGCTCGCGCACGGACGCGCCGGAAATTCTCCAGGGCCGCGTCCCACGAACGCACGATCTCGTCCGGGGAATCGCCGCGTTTCAAGCGTTCAAGCGAGTCTGCGTTAACCAGCAGGCGGGAGTAACTGTCGACCTTCCATTCGACAGGGAACAAGCGATGCAGCGCCACAGCGACCTCGATGCCGGCGAAAACCGATTGAAATTGAGCGCGATTGGTTATCAAGAGGTTAACCCCACCGCACTCTTCGTTCCTGAAGACCGACGACGTGGGCGTGAAGCGAACCGGAACGAAACGCACGCCCGCAATTCTTTTCGCGTTCAAATAACTCGCCAGCCTGGGCCCGTCCAACCAGGGCGCGCCAATCAATTCGAAAGGCGTGTCCGTTCCGCGCCCGACGGACAGGTTGGTCGTTTCGAGTAAGCCAACGCCGGGATACAACGTGGCCTCGGTCAGGCTGCGCATGTTAGGCGAAGGATTGATCCAAACCAGGCCCGTCGCGTCGAACCACATCGCGCGCCGCCAGCCTTCCATCTTGATGACGCGTAAGTCGGCGCCGATGTGACGCTCGTCATTAAAGAGTCGTGCCAACTCGCCAATCGTCAGTCCATGCCGAACGGGTATGGGGTGGTAAGCAGTGAAAGAAGATTTATCGGCGTCGGCAATTGGCCCCTCGACATCGTTGCCGTTAATCGGATTCGGACGGTCCAGGACAAATACCGGCAGCTTCGCTTTACCTGCTTCTTCCATCGCGTAACCCAGGGTCGTGATATAGGTGTAAAAGCGCACGCCGACGTCCTGAATGTCATAAACCAGCGCGTCGAGGTCTTTTAATTGTTCCGCTTTCGGCCGGCGCGATTCGCCGTACAGTGAAAAGATCGGCAAGCCCGTCTGTTCGTCTTTGGTGTCTGAGACCTTGTCGTCCGCGAGGCCGCGAATGCCATGTTCGGGCGCAAAGAGCGCGACCAGTTTCACCCCGGGCGCTTTGAAAAGAACATCGATAGTCGACCGGCCGGAGCGATCGCGTCCCGTGTGATTGGTGACCAAACCAATTCGCAAACCAGCGAGTTGTTTGAAGCCATCACGCTCGAGCACATCGATACCGGTTAACACCTGCGCGTCAGCCACGGCCGTCTCAGCGGCGGCCGCCCGCGCGCTGTTCGCATTCAAGCGCGCGACGCCGGCCAGCAGTTCAGTCGCGGCCTGCGCGGATTCCTCACGTGCTTTGGCGACGGTCGTGACGGTAATTGAGCCGGCAATGATCGAAGCTACGCGTCCCCGCAGAGGACCGACGTCGCCTTTCCCGTCGGGATGCACGCGATTGCTCAGAAAGACAACGAACGAATCGCTGGCGGGATCGATCCACATTGAGGTCCCGGTAAACCCGGTATGGCCGAACGAACCGAGCGGAAACAAATCTCCCTTGTTTGTCGAGAAGCTGGTCGCCATGTCCCAACCCAATCCTCGCGCCGATCCGTTGTCGGCGATTGCCCTCGGTCGCGTCATGGTGGCGACGCCCATTGGACTGAGAATTCGCGCGCCGTTGTAGGCGCCACCGTGCAAAATCATCTGGCAAAAGATCGCCAGATCATCGGCGGAGGAAAACAGACCGGCGTGTCCGGCGACTCCGCTCATGCGGAACGACGTAGGATCGTGCACCTGCCCGCGCAGCCACTGCTCACCTTGTGGCCCGGCGTTCTCGCCACTGTCACCGAGATAGTTCATCTGGCCGCGCCGCTTTTCGGTCGGCGCGATTCTCGACCTCAGGCCGGCGTTGGGATTAAAGCCGGTATCGCGCATGCCGAGCGGCACAAAAATATTTCGACGCGCGAACTCGTCAAGCGTTTGTCCGCTCGCTCGATGCACAACCTCACCCAGCGCTATGTAGTTGATGTCGCTATAGACAAACCGGGCTCCGGGTTGATTGCGCAACGGCTCGCGATACAGTCGCTTGATCGCCTCGTCATACCCGGTCCAACGCTCTCGCAAATCGAAATCAGGAGCGAAGCCGGCAGTGTGAGTCAGCAACTGCTCGAGAGTGATCGCGTCGCGGCCTCCGCCCTTCATCTCGGGAATAAATTCCACCACCGGATCGCTCAGACGCACTTTGCCTTGCTCAACCAGAATCATAATGCTGGTCGCGGTGGCGACGATCTTAGTGAGACTGGCGAGATCGAAGATCGTATCGAGCGTCATTGCTTCGCGCTGCGGTTCGACGGCCCGCGAGCCGTAAGCCTTACGCCAGGCGACGCGGCCGTGACGCGCAACCAAAACTACTGCACCGGGCAGTTCTTTCTTCGCGATCGAAGCCTGAATGACTTGATCCATTCGGGCCAGACGTTCGGCAGACATGCCCAGCGTAGCGGGCGCACCGGACGGTAATTGGATTGATACTGCCTGGTGAGCAAAGGTGAGAACGAGGAGGACGACGATGACCCGAGAGCGCAGCGAAAGATGAGTCATCTGATCCTGATCTCTCAGTTGGAATTTCCGTTGCGGTCCCATCTAACGATCTCGATTAAGGCATCAAGACGTCCAGAGGTATGTATCTGAGCCTTTGCTAGCTCGTTCAATGACTGGGAAAGCTCGGTATGTGACCGGTCGAGAGACTGGGAAAGCTCTGTATGTGACCGCTCGATAGCATGGGAAAGCTCCTTACGTGACTGCTCGATTGACTGCGACATCTTAGCAAACCGATCGTCATGCTCTATCTGGTTATTTATGATGATATTGATCTTCTCGTTCTGATCTTTCATATTTCGTCGTGCCCGCAGTCCCGCACGGACAAATAACTTAGCAATCCGTTCCAGACGGTCAAGGCTTTGTTCGCTTGTCATCATGTAAGCCTCCGCTGAACACGCGGATTCTACCAAAACCGTTTTGATAATGCTTGTGCTATTTCTTGCTAGCCGGCAACTGGATCCCGGTGCCGCGAGGATACAGACCCGGCAGTGAAATCGGCAAGCGACCGGTGATGTCACTCTGTCCCAGCAACGCCTGGGCCGCGGCTTCCTGCAAGCTCTGCATGTCGCCATAGGCGACCAGGTAAGTTTGCAGTTTCGGAAAACTGCTGAGCAGGTAAGGATTGCCAAAGCTGATTCCAATTATTGGCGCCTTCCGATCAATCAAGGTCTCAAGAGTCTTCGCGCCTGGACCGGGCAGGGCGACGCTCCGCGCCTGGCCTGAACGCACTCGGCCATACAACGAGGCAATCACCAAATCCGCTTTGCCGGCCAGGTCGAGGGCCTTTTTCACTTCTTCCTCAGACGAGCGGTCATCCAGGACGATCGTGACAACCTTTCGGCCTGAGCGCGTCAGCGTGGCCACAAACGGCTGTGTCACAAACAACCGATCGTCGCCGTTTGTGATGGCGAGATTGAAGATTGTTGATTTGGGCGCGAGATTAAGCGGCAGCAGCTTTGCATCATTGCGCACCAGCGTGATGGCATGAGCGGCGATCTCATTAGCCAGGTCTAAAGTTTCCTTACCGCCGACAATCCGATCGATTTCATCCAGCGGAGTCAGGCGCTGGTGCATTAATCCCAAATCGTATTTTGCCGCCAGCACCTTTCGCGCGGATACTTCGATTCGCTTCTCAGTCAACCTCCCCTGTTTGACTGCGTTGCGCACGCCGCGAATCGCAGCCTCTGTATCGGCAGGCTTCAAGAGTAAATCTGCGCCTGCCTCCAGGGCGCGCACCGACGCCTCTTCCTGAGTGAAGTAAAGCGTGAGGCCGCTCATGCTCATCGCATCGGTTACTATCAGACCCTCGAATTTCAAATCGTTACGCAAGATGCCGTTCATTACCGGCGAGAGAGTGGTCGGCATGGTTCCTTTCTCAACCACAATCTCACCAGCCTCGTCCGTCTCGATCGCTTTTATCTTAACGTCGCGAGGCAATGGAGTGATCGCCGTCGGATCGATCAAAGGCAAGCCGATGTGACCGTCCATTACTGAGCCGACTCCGGCGTCGACCGCTGCGCGAAAGGGAACCAGCTCGACGGAGTTCAAACGCTCGCGCGTTACATCAATCTCCGGCAGGCCACGATGTGAATCAGTGGCCGTGTCACCGTGTCCGGGAAAATGTTTAGCCGTCGCTATCACTCCGCCGTGTTGAGCGCCCTGCACAAACGCGGCGACCATTTTTGCCACTTCTGTCGGGTCCTCGCCATACGAACGCACATTGATGACTGGATTGGCGGCGTTGTTGTTTACATCGGCGACCGGCGCGTAAATCTGTTGAATGCCGAGCGCTCGTGCTTCGCGCGCGGTCAATTCGCCTTGCCGCCGCGCGTACTCAGGATTAGCCGTCGCGCCCACCGCCATGTTCCAGGGGAAGTTCACTGTGTCATCGAACCGCATGCCCGGACCGGCTTCAAGATCTGCCGAAATCAGCAACGGATATTTTGCGAGCTGCTGCATGCGGTTAACAATCACGACGGATTCATACACCGGACCGTGGAAAAGGATGATGCCGCCGACGTGATTGTCGACGATCTGATGGCGCAGATCCTTGAAGGCCTCACTGTCCTGGTTCAAGTACGTCGCGTTCAAACCTACGGCCACAAGTTGGCCAATCTTCTCGTCGAGTGACATCCGCTTTAGTTCTTTGTCTGCCCACTTCAAAGCGTTTCCGGAAGGGTGACGCGAATATGGTTTGGCCGAGTTGTTGATCGGCCCAGCAGGAGCTACGTGGGAGCCGGTAACAGTTCGTCCCATTCCCGCGGGACCCGCGCAGAGCGAAAGCACGAGGAGGAGCGTCAACCCACGAATGACTTGTCGATCGGGAAGTTTTATCATTTCAAGATTTGAGCCTTATTGAACAATCAGATTTCAGCCGAGCCTGATTCTGCTCTCGGGTTTCTGGTCAATATACTGGTTGCATATCCCACCGCGCAGCAAATGGTCGTTCCAATCAGCACGTACCATGTCCAGGCTATGTTGGTGTGAGTGGCCAACCAATCCATCCACGGAACCGGCTGCGAGTTAAACTTCATTGCGGCCCATTGCAGGACGGGGCCGTTAAACTTGATGAAAATCATCACCGCCAGGGTCACCGCCATTCCTACCATTACTCCAGTTTGATTGGCTCGTTTCGTTAGTACTCCCAGCAAAAATGCCCCCAGCATCGGGCCATAAACCAATGACGCGATCGTCAAGCCGGTGGTAAAAACCGATCCCCAACTGCTGGCCAGAATGGCGATCCCAATCAGTACAACTCCCCAGGCCGCCGTGAGCCAGCGCGAAAGGTTCAAAAGATGTTCGTCGCTCGCGTCAGGACGGAAGAGAGGCTTGTAAAGATCCAGTACCGTGCTCGACGAAAGGGAATTGAGCGAGCCGCTCAGGTTCGACATGGCGGCGGCAAAAATTGCCGCGATCACCAGACCGGCGACCCCGTGCGGCAAGCGTTGCACGATGAACATCGGAAAGATTTCGTCGTTGCTCGCCAGCTTCGCCGTCAACGGATAAAACTTATAATAAGCATAGAGCATCACACCGATCGTCAGAAACAATGCGAACTGGAATAGAACCACAAAGCCGCTGAGAATGAGCGCCTTCTGACTCTCGCGTTTGTTGCGACAGGTCAGCAGACGCTGCACGAGCAATTGATCCGTTCCATGTGACGCCATTGTCAGGAAGGTTCCGCCAAACAGTCCAGCCCAGAAAGTAAACGGCACGCTTAGGTCGAACTTGAACGAGACAAGTTGGAACTTGTTTGCGGCTTGCGCGTGCGCGGCAATCGAGCTCCACCCGCCGGGAACCAGGTGGAGTAACTCGTACGCGGCCAGAAGGGATCCGCCGATGTAGATCACCAATTGGATCAGGTCGGTCCAGATGACCGCTGCGATGCCGCCTTCGAACGTATAGATCAACGTCAGCACGCCCACAATAATGATCGACCAGAGCCACAAGTAGGGCAGACCGGGCAGGCTGGCGCTAAGCACCGCGCTCAACACGAGCGAGGCCGCGAAAACTCGAACACCTTCCGCCAGGGCCCGCATCACGAGAAAGAGCGACGCGGCAAAGTTCTTGGTCTTGGTCCCGAATCGGTTCTTCAGCAGTTCGTAAGCGGTCAGCAGGTTGCCGCGAAAATACGCCGGAATGAAGATCAGACTGATAATGATCCGGGCCACGATATACCCGAGCACAACCTGGAGGTAAGTGAAGTTGCCTCCCTGCTCAGGTCGCGCATAGTTCGCATAGGCCAGGGCCGGTACGCCGATGAGGGTGAGGGTGCTTGTCTCAGTCGCGACGATCGACAAACTGATAACTACCCACGAGGTGTTTTTGTCGCCGAGAAAATAATCTTTGACGGTGCGCTGCGATCGCCGAAACATCACTCCAAAGACCGTGATTCCGGCGAGATAAAGGAGCAGAACCGCGTAATCGATTGCTGAGAAACCCATGTGGAAAGTTGTGCGTTCGGTCGATAATGATGCAGTTTTCGGCTGCTGATCCATCAGCACCGTGGCTTTATCACGGTGAATTTAGTGTCCGACACAAACCAGAAACCGTTTAAGCGGTTTCCATTCCGAAAGGGAACCACTGATCGATCACCGGGCTAAAGCCGTGATGCTAATGAGAAGGGCTGGCAAGACTCAACTGTTCATTTACGCTCGCGCGGCTCCTTGATGGATGCTATTGCTTTCGCCAGTACGCCTCGCGATGCTTTAAGCGCCAAATCCGCCTCACTTCGCGAACAACCTGTCCGGCTCATCACCAGCGCTATTGGTAAGTTGCCGTCCGCCGCATCGAGGATCTCCTTTGAGCGTTCCTCGTCCAAGCCTGCTTCCGCGGCCAGGATCCGTTCGGCACGCGCCCGCAACTTTACGTTGCGTGTCTGCACATTCGTCATCCGATTGCCGGTGACGTACCCGAGACGAATCATGGCGGCCGTTGAGAGCATATTAAGCACCAGCTTCTGCGCGGTCCCCGCCTTCATCCGCGTAGAGCCGGCGATCACTTCCGGCCCAACCACCGGCACGATGCTGATCTCGGCAGACTTTGTAATTACAGATCCCGGCACGGAAGTAAGAGCAATCGTGAATGCGCCGAGTTGTCTGGCGTGCTCAACTGCACCCACCGTGTATGGCGTGCGGCCCGATGCCGCTATCCCGACCAGCACATCTTGTTTGGTAAAGCCGCGCGCCTCAAGGTCATCTGCGCCGGCCGCGGCATCGTCCTCGGACGCTTCGACCGCGCGATAACAAGCTTCGTATCCGCCGGCAATGATCCCCTGCACCATGTCCGGCGAGACGCCGAACGTGGGCGGACATTCAGAAGCGTCGAGCACGCCCAGTCTGCCGGACGTTCCCGTGCCGATATAGAAAAGACGACCGCCCTGATCCAGCCGCCCGACTATTCCATCGGCGGCTCGCGTAATCTCAGGCAAGACCTGCGCGACCGCGTCCGTCACTCGTGCGTCTTCTTCGTTCATCAGACGCAGAATCTCTACAGTTGGTAACGAACTGATTTGCGCGGTGCGCGGATTCTCTTGCTCAGTTAGTGGAGTAGGCTCAGCAGCTTCAGGCATGATCGAGAAAGGCAACCAGCGGACAGGCAACGTAGAGCGCTCTCAGGTCGTGCCGCAAGTTTAGAGTTCAAGCTTCAGCTTGCGCTTTCGATCGGCAACCTAAAGGTTGAACCCTAAACACTCAGACTGCAACCGGCAATCCTTGCAGGTGCTCCTGCGCCAGGCGGCCGGCGGCGACTGTGGGTGAAAAGTGGGGCGGGGCTATGAAAGCCTTCTTGGCCACGCGCGCGATTTCCTCTTGCAGAGGTGCGATCACAAATTCACCCGCGGCGAAAACTCCTCCGACGAAGGCGACCTGAAAGCGCTCCGGCTCCATTTTCAGTCTGCGAATTACCGTCGCCGCTGCTTTGCCCAGCTCTGTTCCGGCTTCGATCAAAATGTTCCGAGCCACCGCGTCACCGCCCCGCGCCGCTTCAATCACGTGTTTGCTAAAGCCGGCTATGCGATCGTTCGTGATCGTCGGAGCGTAGATCGCGGTTGCCAGATCGTCCGCTGCAGCCACTTGAAAGTATTCGCAGGCGGCTCGGGTCAACGCGGTCTTTGGCCCACGCTCATCAGTGGCGTGCGCCACAGCCTGCAGCGCGCGCCGTGCGATCCAGGATCCGCTGCCTTCGTCGCCGGCCACCGGACCCCAGCCCCCCGCAAAGACATGCCTGCCCTGGCGGTTAACCCCGACACAAATTGATCCGGTTCCTGAAATTACGACGATGCCGGGCGCGCCGTCGGTGGCGCCGTATAAAGCGATGTCGCCATCGCTCATTAACTCAATGTTCTTGATTTTCAGCGTCTCGATCAAAACATCGCGCATTCGGGTACGGATGTCTTTGCGTCTGACGCCGGCCAGCCCAACCCCGGCGGCCACCAGGTCGTCACGATCGATCAAGGCTGCCGCGCACGCTTTGTCGATCGCTTCGCGGATAGCCGCGGCGCCGTTGGCAATCCCAACTCTCAGCGGATTTGATGGACCTGAGGTGCCTTCACCCAGCACGCGATCCCCATCAAGGATGACCGCGCGGGTTCGTGTGCCACCGCCGTCAACGCCCACAACCAATTTGCGCAGCGGGGCCAGCCGCCGCGGCAGAATATCCACTGTTGTTTGCGTTGCCGTCATGTAAGTTTTCGATGCCTGCTGAAGTTATAAGGGTTTCTATTCTAGGAACGGCCTAGCTATAATGGAAACTAAAAGATCTTATCCACGTAATAATCCACGTTGATGCAGGCGAGATTATGGATATTAGACAACTAAAGGCGTTCGTCGCCATCGCGGAAAGCGGCACTTTCACCGCCGGGGCAGCACGGGTCCACGTAACGCAGGCGGCTATCAGCATGCAGATCCGGCAACTGGAGACTGAGACACACGCGCAGCTTTTCATTCGGGCGCCGCGCCGTGTGATCCTGACAGAGGCCGGCGAGAAACTGCTCGAGCGCGCCTACACGATCCTGCGCGAGCATAATGCTGCCCTTGAGGAACTCGCGGCGCTGACCGGCGCCCATCGCGGCCGGCTGCGCATCGGTAGCGCGTCAGCAATGGTCAACGCCGATCCTTTGCCGCAGATTCTCAGAGAGGTGCGACAGGCGCACCCGGGCGTCGAGACCTCGGTCGTCTCGGGCACCAGCGAGTCGTTAGTGAAACAAGTTTTGGCGGGTGAACTCGACGCCGCTTTCGTGTCGTTGCCAGTCGAGGCGCGCGGAGTGCAGACGGAACTCTTGAATGAAGATTATCTGGTAGCGATCGCTTCGCCTCGCCATCCACTTTCAAAACAAAAGATAGTCAGCGCCTACGCGCTGGCCGGTGAGAAGCTGATCCTCGGAGAGCGCGGAGGAAATACTCGGCGATTGATCGATCAGTTTTTTGCTCAAGCGGGAGTAACGTTGAAGGTCGCGATGGAGTTGAGCCGGCTGGCGGCCATCAAGCGCATGGTGGAAGAGGATATGGGCGTTGGCATTGTGCCTTTGCAGTCAGTCGGGGAAGAAGTAGGGAAGGGAAGCCTGGTGCGCTGGTGGATCGAAGGCGCGCAGATCAACTGGCAACTCGGCGTGGTGCGTCTGGTCGGTGGTTACGAATCGCCAATTCATCAGAAGTTTCTACAGCTTTGCCGCGAGCATTTTGCCAAAACTGCCACGCGTCCCCCGTCGCGCGCAAAACCGAAGTCTAAGAAAAAAGCAGCCGTCAGTTGAGTAGCATAGACTTCAGTCTGTGATCCAAATATTCCTCTCAAGAAAAAAGGTGACACGTCGGTGATCCGAGGTAGTCCAAAGCTCAATCACAGACTGAAGTCTATGCCACCGATTCACCGGCGAGTCTCATTCATCCCCGCAATCAATCTCTCAATATCCTCTTCGTTGTTAAAGAAATGTGTCGCGACTCGAGTGCCTTGCCGCTTTTCTGTGACTACGACTCCGCGGCGAAAGAGATGGCGGACGACTTCATCCGGGTTGTCGACTTTGACCAGGGTTTCACCTGAACGCGCGGTTTCGTTTTGCAGCGGCGAAAGGACCTGCCATCCGCTTTCGGCGAGCCGGGAGGTTAGCAGACTATTTAGTTCCAACACACGCGCTTGAAGATTGGCAGCGCCAATCTCGTTCATGAGATCGACCGATGCTCCCAGCGAAAAAATTCCCGCGAAGTGTGGGCAGCCCAGCTCGACGCGCGCGGCGGTGTCGTGACGCGGGCGAAACTCGTCGTTGCGCATCTCGAATGGATGTTCGACACTCAGCCAGCCGATTGCTCTGGGCAAGGATTGATCGAGCAATTCACGGCTGAGATAAACAAAGCCCGACCCGTAGCCCGACAGCAGCCATTTGTGGCCGGTCGCGCAAAATGCGTCAATCTTCATTCGCTTCACATCGATTTCGAACGCGCCGGCAGATTGGCTCGCATTGATTACCAGAGCGTGTTTGCCTTTTATCTCACCCAGTCTTTCAGGCTCAATTCGAAATCCATTTGAGAATTGCACGTGGCTGAGCGCTATCACGCCCGTGTCGTGCGTCATCGCGCCCTCGACGTCTTCGATTCGCACTTCGCCATCGACCGCCGGCAGCAGGTGAACCGGAATGCGGCGATGCATCCATGGTAGCGTCGTAACCGGAAACTCAAGTTCGCTGGATATGACTTCGCCGCGATCTTCCAGCGCATCGACGATCACATTCATCCCTGACGAAGTGTTAGTGGTGAACGCGATCTCTTCGGGCTCAGCATTAATGAACCGCGCCACCTTTTGACGAATCGCTTCCCGCTCCGCGAGCCAGCGATTCCAATGCACATCGCCGTCACGCATCATCTTGTCGTAGTAACCGGCGGCGGCTGCCTGCGACGCGCGCGACACCGGTCCCGCGGCGGCGCTGTTGAGGTAAGCGAGCTTCTCAGTTACCGGAAAGTGCTTGCGGATATCGGTCCAGTTGGTCATGCAAAGGCGAAGATACACGATGAGGCGAACGGGGCGGTAGCCCGACCGGAGGGAGGGCTCAGTTCTTCACGCCGAAAGCGTGAAATAGAATAGCCCAGGGCAAAGCGCGAAGCGCGACGCCCTGGGTATGAATCGCCATCACGAATCGGTCGCCCTGTAGGGGCGAAATGAGGTCGCCAGTACTTAATTGCAAAAGATTCTATTTCGCGCCTTCAGCGCTTTCGTGGTGGTAAGCACCGGTTACCTGGGGCGTTGCCCCAGGCTATTGCATTGCGCGGCCTTCGGCGCTTATGCTTTGCGTCAAGTGAGTAGATTGTTCTCTCGAGCCGGTAGTGCCATATGGGAATTGTTGCCTCAGTGAAGATTGGAAATGTCAGGGATGATTCCATGAGTGTCATCTGTGATGCATTGGTCGACACGGGAGCACCGCACATGGTTTTGCCTGCGGCATGGAAGGAACGACTCGGACGATTCGACTCAAGTAGAACAATCGAGGTGGGAACGAGTACCCAACAGATAATAACAGCCGAAGTATGTGGGCCGGTACGCATTCAAATAGAAGGCTTTCGTCCCATCTTCAACGAAGTCGCCTTTGTTGATATGAACCTCGCCGACGGTGAATACGAGCCTTTGATCGGTTTTATCATCCTTGAGCAAAGCCAGGCCGCCGTCGACATGCTCGGTCATCGCCTGGTTCCCATCAAGCACATGGATTTGAAGTAGACTAATTCAGTCCTATCGAATCGAATTGTGGAGTATCCCAAGAGAACATCTCAGCATGTAAAGGAGTCTCGTTCGTTTAAGGCTTTGAACGCAGGCTTACCGAATGAGTGGATTCTCCGTTACGTTACTGAACGAGACTATGGCTTGGATTGCATTATCGAGATCCCACTCGGTGAGCAGGTTGTCGGCTGGCTCTTTGGCGCGCAAGTAAAGTCTACAGCAAAGATGAATTGGCGGGAGGATGGAACCGGCATACTAACCGGTATAAAGTGTTCCACCGCCAACTACTGGCTGGGTCTTCCCTTTCCAATAATTCTTTTCTTGTACGTTGAAACCGAAAACAAAATATTTCTGGCCAATGCGCGCCAGCAGTGTCGTCGTCGATACGACGATCTTCTTTGCCAGGCTACAACCAGTTTCAGGTTCACAAGACGAATCGATCTCGGCGACGATGACGCGGCGGATTTGATCGCAATAATAATGTTCAAGGAACAGTCATTTGATAGATTTGCCTCGGCATTGCAGAGCCTACTCGTCTCTGTTGAGACTCACGTCGACTTCATCGAGCGACACTGGGAACGAGACTTCTTCCTAGAGGTGTCATTCGAGGCATTGGTCTTCTTCTCCGCGTTTTGCGACTCACTAAGCGCCGTTGCGGACTTCGTCGCTCTGAAACAGACCTTTAAGAGCTCCGTGCCTAGGATTGAGATGCTAATCAAACAGGATCAGTCGGACTTTCAGCATTCGTCATGGTTGCTACATGAAGGAACCCTCGCACGCTCGTTGCGCCTTCTCGCGAAAGAATATGTAGAGATTCTCCGCTTGGCTCGCAAGAATGTCGCTGAAGAGGAGTTTTCGTTTTGGCTTGCGCGCGACTCGCTACTCGCCAATTACTGTACAAGGAGCGAATCCCAAGACGCTATTGACCTCGCTTGCAAGAGAATCGAAAGCTTGGGATGACGTAGTCAAGCTGAAGGCCCTTTAGAATCCTAGTTCACGGTCCTTTGAGAAGCTATGGATGATCTCCCCTCCCCTCAAACCACATCGTGGCCAGCGGCGGCAGACAAATCTCAGCCGAATAATCCAGCCCATGCGCTGGAACCATCTCCGCCTTAATACTCTTCACCACACCAAACCCACCTCCACAATACTTTTCGTGATCGGTATTGAGTAGTTGCTTGTACGTGCCCGCGCGCGGTAAGCCGAGGCGATGTGCTTCACGAACTACGGGTGAGAAGTTGCCGACGCAAATTATCTCTTTGCCGGTTGACGGCGAGATGCGGCGAAAGGCGACTACGTTTTCCGATGCGTTGTTGACTTCGATCCATTGAAAGCCGTTGGCTTCGTTGTCAGCTTCCCAGAGCGCGCCGTGTTTCCGGTAGAGCTTGTTCAGATCCTGAATCAACGACTGAACGCCCTGGTGAACCGGAGACTCGAGCAGGTGCCAATCGAGGCTTTCAGTCTCGTTCCATTCGCGCCACTGGCCAAACTCGCCGCCCATGAATAGAAGTTTTTTGCCCGGATGCGCCCACATGTAAGCGTACAGCGCGCGCAGGTTCGCAAACTTCTGCCATTCGTCGCCGGGCATCTTGTTTAGCAGAGAGCCTTTCATGTGCACGACTTCATCGTGAGAGAAGGGAAGGATGAAATTCTCAGTCCACGCGTAGATCAAACCAAAAGTCAGAGCATTGTGATTGCCGCTGCGAAATAACGGATCAGTCTGAAAGTATTTGAGCGTGTCATGCATCCAACCCATGTTCCACTTGAAATCAAACCCGAGCCCGCCGGCATAAACCGGATGACTGACTGCGGGCCAGGCGGTTGATTCTTCAGCGATCATCAGCGCGCCGGGGCACTCTCGATGAGTGACTTCGTTCAGTTCTTTGATTAAAGAGATCGCTTCCAGATTTTCACGACCGCCAAACTCGTTCGGCACCCACTCGCCCTCTTTGCGGCTGTAGTCGAGATAGAGCATCGACGCGACGGCGTCGACACGCAATCCATCCAGATGAAACTCGCGTAGCCAGAACAGCGCGTTCGCGATCAGAAAGTTTCGCACTTCGTTGCGGCCATAGTTGAAAATGTATGTGCCCCAGTCAGGGTGCTCACCTTTGCGTGGGTCCTGGTGTTCATATAGCGCCGTGCCGTCAAAACGCGCTAGCGCAAACGCGTCCTTGGGAAAATGCGCAGGCACCCAATCCATGATCACGCCCAAACCTTTTTGATGAAGATAGTCGACCAGGAAACGAAGATCGTCAGGCGTGCCATAACGTGATGAAGGCGCGAAGTACGCGCTTACCTGATAGCCCCACGAAGGCCCGTAGGGATGTTCCTTCAGGGGCAAAAATTCGACCTGCGTGAATCCATTCTTTAGAGCGTAATCGGCAAGTTGCGGCGCCATCTCGCGATATGTCAGAGGGCGATTGCCGTCTTCAGTGATGCGCCGCCACGAGCCTAAATGAACTTCATAAATCGACATTGGTTCGCGCCAGGCTTGTCGCTTCTTGCGCTGAGTCAGCCATGCACGATCGTGGAACTTGTATTTCGATTTGAAGACGATTGATGAAGTGTTCGGCGGCACTTCCATCATCAAGGCGTAGGGATCAGCTTTCAGAAACTTTTGGCGGCCGGCCTTGATTTCGTACTTGTAGAGTTCACCTTCTCGCAGGCCGGGAATGAAAAGTTCCCACACGCCTGAGCTGCCCAGCCCTCGCATCGGATGCTTTGCGCCGTTCCACTCATTGAAGTTACCCACGACGCTAACGGTTTTTGCATTGGGGGCCCAGACGGCGAATGCAACTCCTCGTGCGCCTTCATGGGTCAACACATGCGCGCCGAGTTTTTCATAGATGCGTTCGTGTTTGCCTTCACCAAAGAGATGCAGATCAAGTTCGCCGAGTGTGGGAGACAAGTCGTGCGGGGCCTTTGTAATGGCAGCTCTGCTTACGCGTTTCCTGGCCGCGGCGGCAGTCGTCTTGCTTTGCGCCTTTGCGCCTTTGCGTGAACTCTCAGCCTTCACCCTGGCGGGCGTCTGGTCGGCGTCGACGCCCTTGCTGGTACGCAGGTTACTGCCCCGATTTTGCGTGTTGCCCTTTTTCATGCGGAGATTACTGCTGTCTCAAGTTCACGATGCGAAGGCCCGCGCGGCTCAGCAAACCGTCGATAGATATCCGCGCCCGTTCCCATCTCATGCCGATTACTCTTCGCTTCCGCCAGGATTTCCAAAAACCGTCCGCGCACTGAAGGCAGACCCAACTGATCCATCAAGTCAATCGCCCGAGCAGCGTACTTCAAGATCTGAATGGTTTCGATTCCGGAAATGTCGTTAAAGAACCAGCCGCAACTGGCATACATCAATAACAACATACGCTGTAGTTCGAGGTAAGTCAGAGCGCGCCACTGTTCGTCAGTTGATAGCCCACGGCCGGCATGGTCGCGCAAAAACTCCTCGCGCGAATGATTCTGATTGAGGACCAGGTCGATGCTGTCATCGCGGGCCTGCCAGGGATCGACAAAAAGATTGCCGCGCGTCGCTTCAAAGCGCTTTGCATTCTCATCTCGCAATAAATCGAGTGCCTGCCTCAGAGGAGTACGCCAATGCTGACTCCATCCCCGCTCTCCTCCGGTGTGGCAACCGCAATCGCGAATCCAGCGGCCGACTCCGTGAGAGCAACTCCAGGAAGTTCCTTCCCCGTTCGGGCCATTGTTGATTTCAACTTCGAAGGCGGGCGGATGCTGGTCGAGATAATCTCCGTAGTTAGTAATCTGAAGACCGCGCGCCGGTGCTTCGATTTCAAGCGCGTGGGCCAGACAAACATCACCGAACTTGAAATGATGACCGTAAGTTTCGCCGTCAGTCGCGATGTTTAGGAACCCTCTGTCCTGGGCGGTTTGTGCAAATCGATCCACTAATTCACGGCTCGACCTCAACAGGTTTTCAAAAGCAATCGCCCGTGAAGTGGGCCCGTCGTAGAAAAACACGGCAATCGATCGACCCGAGCCATCGATATGAGAGTATCGATAGGGCAAGCTCGTATCGACGCTCTGTTCATTTGCCTTGCGCCAATCGTCGCCGCCAAACACGCGTACGCGGGCAGCCTGATGCGGCGCGAGAATGACGAACCGCAATCCCGCATCGATTAACGCGCCCAACACGTCGTCGTTGCAGGCTGTCTCTGGCAGCCACATCGCTTCCGGGTCGCGCCCGAAGCGATTACTGAAGTCCGCCAGGCCCCACCGGGTCTGGGTCTGCCGATCGCGTTCATTGCACAACGGCAGGATCGCATGACCGTAGGCTTGCGCGATCGCATTGCCATGCCCGCCGCGTTCGCGCGCGCTGGCTTGATCGGCATCGATGATGTCGGCATATGTATGGGGGTGATTGCTCTTGATCCAACTCAACAGGGTTGGCCCAAAGTTGAAGCTGATGTTCGCGTAGTTATTGACGATTCGCTGGCCGCCGGTAGCTGGATCGGTAATGCGCGCGCAAGCATTGGGTTGGTAACACTCGGAATGAATGCGCTCGTTCCAGTCGTGAAAAGGCGCAGCGCTGGGCTCAACCTCGACGACACCAGTCCACGGATTCTCGCGCGGTGGTTGGTAGAAATGGCCGTGGATCACGAGTGCGGGCATTGGTTTGGAGTGCGGCGACTCGTCGCCGCTTTTTTAATATGCAGCGTGGGAGAGGAAATTCAAAGCGGTGACAAGTCACCGCACTCCAAAGCCAGCCATGCTGCGCCGATTAATCCGGCATCGTCACCACGCTCGGCTCGCACGATTCGACATCGCTCTGCGGGTACATAGAAAGCGCGCCGCAAAACTTCTGCGCGCGCGGGCTGAGCGAACAGCTCCCATGCTGCCGACACACCTCCGCCGATGACAATCATTTCGGGATTGAAAATGTTGACGAAATTTGCCATCGCCACACCGAGATAGACGCCCGCCCGGCGAAATACCTCGAGCGCCAATTCGTCGCCGGCCCTCGCCGCACTACAAATCCTTTCTGAAGTTAGATCGCCGGTGGGAATTGAATGCAAACTGGAATCCGAGTGCTGGCTCAGCCCTTCGCGCGCCATGCGCACAATTGCCGTCGCGCTGGCGTAAACCTCGAGGCATCCAATGCTGCCGCACTTGCATTGAACGCCGCCGAAAGGCTCTATGCTGGTGTGACCAAGCTCACCCGCGGCGCCATCGACACCACCCCAAAGTTTGCCGTCGAGAATTATTCCACCACCAACCCCGGTCCCGAGGGTGAGGCAAAGGATCGTTTGATAGCCTCGTGCTGCTCCTTGCCACATCTCGCCGACGGTTGCGGCATTCGCATCATTTTCCAGCAGGACGGAACGATCGAGGGCGCTCTCCAATGCAGGTCCGAGTTTGTATCCTTCCAGAGAGTTGAGGTTCGGGGCATTGACCACCAAACCCGTCTCGACGTGGACAGTGCCGGGTACGACAACCGAAACGGATTGGATCTGCGCGTCGCGCTTCAGCGCTGCTGCTTCACACTCGCGCACCGCCGCGGCGACGATGTTTACGACATCTTCCGCTTGTACTGACTTCGGTGTCGGATTTCTTACCCGTTCGTGAATCTGACCGGCGCTGTCGATGTTGGCCGCGCGCAGGTTCGTGCCGCCGAGATCAACGGCACAAACCAGGTCTGGTTTCTCCCTCTCGCTCTGGGAGAGGGCCGGGGAGAGGGAATTAGGCGGGGCCAAATTGTTGGTTGAATTCTTTTCCCGCACCAGGCCCTCACCCTAACCTCTCCCAAAGGGAGAGGGAACCTACGCTCAACTTTTTCTTCTCCCGAACATATCAAAGCCAACTGCGGCGACCAGCACTCCGCCCTTAACCACGTATTGAGCCCAACTCTCAACATTTAAGAGCGACATGCCGTTATCCAGGCTAGCCAAAATCAGCGCACCCAGCACCGCGCCAAAGACCGTGCCGCGCCCACCCATAAGACTCGTGCCGCCAATCACGCACGAAGCGATCGCATCGAGCTCCATCAAACTGCCGGCGTCCGGTGACGCGCTGCCGACACGCGCAGTGTGCAGAATCGACGCGAGCCCGGCCAGCGCGCCCATCACACAAAACGCCGCGAGGATATATCGCCGCAGATTTATTCCCGACAGACGAGCCGCATCAGGATTGCCGCCAATCGCGTATAGGTAACGGCCAAAGGTGGTGTTCGCGGTCAGAAAAGAACCCGCCAGCGCTACCGCGAGCAGGAAGATTACCGGGATCGGAACGCCGCCTGCCTTATTCATCAGGAAGATGAAAGCCACGATGACGATCGACGGCACCAGGATGCGAGTGGCAAGCGCGCCGGCGCTAAGCACCTTCAAGCCGTGACGTTGTCGGGCCCGGTTGCGGCGCAGGTTCATCCAGACGATGGCGGCTACCGCGGCGACGGCCAGGCCGAGACCAATGCGCGGATCGATAAAGTCGCGGCCCAGCGAACGAAAGAAAGGCAACTCAACCGGAATGGTCTTGCCTCCGGTCAACTTCAAGATAATGCCCCGCCATGCCTGGAGTCCGCCGAGCGTGACGATGAACGCGGGGATGTTTACATAGGCAACCAGCGCTCCCTGAATCGCTCCAATCAACAATCCGACGACCAGTGCGGCCGCCAGCGACACGACCAGTCCTCGGCCCTGCGTCATCGCGGCTATGCCTCCGGCCAGACCGACTAACGCGCCCACCGAAAGATCGATGTTGCCGCAGACGATGACCATCAACATGCCGACAGCCAACACGCCGGTCACCGCCATTTGCTGCAGGAGTTTTGAAAAATTGACCGCGCCGAGAAACAGGCCATAAGGATGATATTGATCGACCGTGGCCCATTGAAAGAAAAGCCAAATCACGATCAGCGCGAGCAGCAGTGTGTAAGCGCGCAACGCTGAAGTGCGGAGCTTGAATCTGCCGGCTCTGGTTTGTTCGGTAGTCATGGCAACTGCTGCAGACGGTCCTTCGCCTCAACTCGTCCTTTCCGAGTGATCGATTTCCTGCTTCCTGAGTGTTCGATCCATCAAGGCAGCAGCTCGCCCAAAATGACATCGATATTGGCGGGGCGTGTTTTTGGGAAGATCACTCGACCACCCGTCTCTTTTGTAACTTTCTCAAGAAAATCCATCGCCCTCTTTTTTGCACTTTTTCGAGTAAGACTATCGCGCGACTCTAACTCTTCCACGAACCCAACGGCGTAAACGGCGACGCCGCTATCGTGCAACGTCTGAAAGAGTTTCCTTTCGTTAATGTAGCTTACTCGGTCTTCGCCGTCCGTGACCATGATTATGACTTTATGCCCTAAAGCATCCTTCTCAGCGCCGGCTTTGGCATCAAGCTTTTCAGCCATTAACGAAATGGCGTCCAGCAAAGTTGTTTGGCCTCCCTGAACGTAGATATCTTCCAGGTATCGGTTCAGAACTCCTTCATCCTGTGTCCATTCAGTGCCCATCGTCACTCTCGCCCGCGAACCCTGTCCGACGCCCTCGCTCATAAACGAGAACAAGGAGACCGGACCACGTGGGGAGGTTCGATGCACAAGTCCTTTGCCAAACGCTTCGACCTGCACAAATTGATTTCTGAGTGAACCGGTGTTGTCCAGCAGAATGGCGTATGCAGTCTTCTTGTCGCCCTGCGCAAATCCAGAGTGACAGAAGACGGATGTTAGCAGCAGGGCTAATAAGACATGGAAGCTAGCTCTTGCGAACATATTATTTCTCATTGCGTGCTCTCCCTAGGCTGCGCGACGCGCGTGTCCCGTCGCGCACGACATTACTGCTTCAGGCGTTGCTTCGCTGCGCGTGAACTCCCCGGTTACGCGGCCTTCGTGCAAAACAATCACGCGATCGGAGAGACCGAGAACTTCGGGTAATTCAGATGAGACCAAAACGATCGCCAGGCCGCTTTCCGCCAGCCGGTTAATCTGCGCATAGATTTCCTGCTTGGCGCCGACATCGATCCCGCGTGTCGGCTCATCGAGAAAGAGCACTCGTGGGTTGGTCAACAACCATTTCGACAGTACGACCTTTTGTTGATTCCCGCCGGACAGCGTGCCGGCGATCGTAAAAACGGAATTCGCTTTTATGCGCAGGTCGCGCGCAGAGCGCTCGCCAGCGACGGCTTCGGCGTCTTCGTCAGTTACAAATCGGCCGGATAGCTGGCGCAGCCCCGCGAGCGTCATGTTTTTCAGAATCGTCTGGTCAAGGATGAGACCGTAACGCTTTCGATCTTCGGTCACGAAACCAATGCCATGTCGGATCGCGTCGGACGTCTGATTGATTTGAACCGGTTTCTGGCCAACAAATATTTCAGCGGACTTGCGGCCGGGATGCGCGCCAAAAATCGCCATCAGCAACTCGCTTCTGCCCGATCCCATCAAGCCGGCAATGCCCACCACTTCGGCCTTGCGGGCCGTGAAACTAACTCGATCGACGAGCAGTTTGCCCGGCACTCCGGGATCTTCGACCGTGACGTTGCGCACTTCGAACACCACGTCGCCGCGCTCATGCGTGCTATCAGGGAATATCTGACCGACTTCGCGTCCGACCATTTTCGCGATCACGCCCGCTTCATCGAGGTCGGCCGTAGCGTCCGTGCCGACGGTGCGGCCGTCGCGCAGCACCGTAATGCGTGAGCTGATGCGGAAAACCTCGTCGAGCTTGTGCGAGATGTAAATCATGGCCACGCCTCGCGAGCGCAGCTTGTGCAGAATGACAAAAAGCGTCTCGACCTCCGCGTCGGTTAGCGCCGCGGTTGGTTCATCGAGCACCACGATGCGAGCGTCCTGCGAAAGAGCTTTGGCGATCTCGACGAGTTGCTGTTGGCCGATCCCCAGGTTTCGCACCGGCGTCAGTGGATCGATCGCGAGGTGAAGATCGTCGAGCAACTTCTGCGCGCCGCTATAAAGTTTCTCCCAATTGATGACGCCGAAACGCCGAGGCTCGCGGCCCAGGAAGATATTCTCAGCCACGCTCATGTCTTTAACCAGCGACAGTTCCTGATAGATGACGGCGATGCGGGCTTTCTCAGCGTCGCGAACATTCGCAAAGCGCCGCTCAGAACCATCGAGAAGGATCTCGCCGCCGTATTCAGGATGCGGATAGACCCCGGCGAGGATTTTGATCAGCGTCGATTTACCCGCGCCGTTTTCACCGACCAAAGCGTGGATCTCACCTTCACTAAGATCGAAACTCACACCGTCCAGAGCGCGCACGCCCGGAAAGGTCTTTGTGATACTTTTCATCTCAAGAAGCGGGGAATTCATGTTCTTGATATTCGTTGTTGGGCCGTCTTGCAAAAACCTTCAACGCGGGCTTCCGGTGTATAGAGTACCAACTTTAGTCGGCTTTTTCCCGGCAAGGCCCAACTAAAGTTGGTACTCTGTACACCGCTACCATTGCGCGCTCTATCTGCTGCCCACTGCCCACAGCTCACTGCTTCGGCCATTGGTCCTTCGGCACATTCTTATAGACATCTTCCAACTTGTGATAGCCGTCCTTGATGACAGTGTTCATCACATTGTTCTTATCCACCACCTGGGGCTCGTGCAGGATCGATGGAATGTCCTTCTTCCCGTTGTTGATGGTGTCCTTCGTCTCAACCTTTTCACCGCGCGCGAGTTTGACGGCGGCATCGACCGCGCTAAACGCGAGCGGCTGAATCGGTTTGTAGATGGTCATCGTCTGTTTGCCTTCAACTATTCGCTGCACGGCGTCGAGCGCCGCGTCCTGTCCGGTCACCAGGACCTTCCCGATCAACTGGGGTGGCAAAGCAGAAATCGCGCCGCCAGCAGTGCCGTCGTTCGAGGCGACAATTGCCTGGATGTTGTTGTTGTTCTTGGTGAGCGCATCTTCGGTGATGCGCAGCGCCTCGCTGGCCAGCCACTCACGCGCGAATTGTTTGGTGACGATCTTGATGTCGCCGCGATCCACGGCAGGCTGCAGGACGCTCATTTGGCCATCAATCAGCAGCAGCGCGTTATTGTCCGTCTGCGATCCGCCAATCATAACGTAATTGCCTTTGGGCATGTGATCGAGCGCGTACTGTGCCTGCATCTGTCCAATCTTCACGACCTGATGCGCAACGTAAAGGTCGACGTCGGAATTACGAATCAGGCGATCGTAACTGATTACCGGAACATTCTGACGATGAGCGGCCTCGACAATCGATGCGGCAATTTGTCCGTTGTGTGGCGCGACGATCAAAACATCGAAACCCTGCGTCAGGAAAGTTTCGCATTGGTTAATCTGCGTTGAATCGCTACCGTCAGCGACCTGTACCTGACACTCGGCGCCGATTTCCTTACAGCGCTGTAAGACCAGTTCCTTATCGCGATTCCAACGTTCTTCTTTCAGAGTGTCCATGGAAAAGCCTATGCGCACCGCCCCGCCTTGTTTTGCGGATCGGCCGGTTTTGGTTTGGTCGGGACCCTTTACGCAACTGGCGAAGAGAAGCATTGCGGGCAAGCAGAACAGAATCAATTTGGTTGTGGCTCTCATTGTTTGCATCCTTCTTCGTAACAAATGTGCAGATGATTAGTTGAAAGTTAAGTCGCTGCAACGGGCTCCGTTAAGAGCCCGTTGTTTATAGCCATCCTGACTATATTATTCAAGCAATCTTCGTGAGTAGCGAAACGGCGTTTCGCGACTCGCGGATGGCAGGGTTCCTGACAGCGCCCCGAGCGATCCGTATTTCGCTGTTGATGACAATAGAAGAGCGATTCACGAACTCACACGAAATAACTCGAACCAGGGACCGTGCTTCGTGCCGTTTCGTGTGGTTTAGTGGATCGCTTTTTCCACTGCTGCCTAGCTCCTGCCATACAACTCGGTCAGTTGCTTCAGCCGGTCGGCGATTTCATCAGTGAGGCTTTCAGCCTTGTACCGCCAGGCCCAATTACCCGACAATCTCGCCGGCAAATTCATGCGTGCTTCGTTTCCCAGGCCAAGCACGTCCTGCAAGGGAACGATCGCGGTCTCGGCCACCGAAGCCAGGGCGGCGCGAATGAAGTCCCAGAGAATGTCCCGGCCATTGCTCTGCAAATACTGCAAGCAGAACTCGCGCTCGGTATTGTTTTCGGTCTCGCCGAGACTTGCAAACCAACCGGCGGTCGTGTCGTTGTCGTGCGTGCCAGTATAAACGACAACGTCGCGAGTGTGGTTATGCGGGAGGTGAACATTCGCCGCGTCGCTGCCAAAGGCGAACTGAAGAACACGCATCCCGGGAAAGCAAAACTCTGATCGCAGGCTTTCCACGTCCGGCGTAATCACGCCGAGATTCTCGGCGATGATTGGCAAATCGCCAAGCGCTTCGGTTAAGGCGACGAACAATTCTCGCCCTGGCGCCGGAATCCACTGGCCGTTTTGCGCGGTGGGCTCGCCGGCAGGAATCTCCCAGCAGGCTGCGAAGCCGCGGAAGTGATCGATGCGCAGCAGATCAAATTGTGAGATCGAAAAACGCACGCGGTCGATCCACCATTTGAAGCCGTCAGCGCGCAGGCGGTTCCAATCGTAAACTGGATTGCCCCAGAGTTGGCCGGTCTCGCTGAAGTAATCGGGCGGCACGCCGGCGACTTCGGTAGGATTGCCTTGATCGTCGAGTTTGAAGTATTCGCGATGGGCCCAGACATCGGCCGAATCATGAGCGACAAAGATCGGCAAGTCGCCAATGATGCTCACGCCGCGCGCGTGGCAATAGGCAAGCAGCGCCTGCCACTGCCGGAAAAGGCAGAACTGAAAAAACTTTTGCGCGGAGATCTGATCGTGTAATTCTGAGCGCGCGTTCTCCAGCGCGGCGGGCTGACGCTCTGCCAGTTCGCGATTCCAATTTGACCAGGCGCGGCCATCGTTTGCGTCCTTCAACGCACAAAACAAGGCATAGTCATCAAGCCACCAGGCCGAAAGCTCGCAAAACTCTTCAAACTCCGCGCGAAGGTTGCTTGCCGGATCGCGTTTGAAATTCTCGTATGCTTGTTCGAGCAGTCCGTCTTTGAAGTGTCGCACGTCGTCGAACTCGACGCGCTCTGCACGGAACGGCGGCGGTGCGAGGTCTTCGATGGCGAGCAAACCTTCGCCAATAAACTGACGTGGATCGATTAAGAGCGTGTTGCCGGCAAAAGCTGAGAGCGATTGATAAGGCGAGTTTCCATATCCGGTGGGTCCCAACGGCAAAACCTGCCACAAACTCTGGCCGCTCGCTGCCAGAAAATCGACGAACGCGCGCGCTTCGTCGCCAAAATCACCGATGCCGAAAGTGCCGGGCAGGGACGTTGGGTGAAGCAGGATGCCGCTCGATCTGGTTGACAACAAGAAAGCTTTCGTTTAGACCTCGGGCTTTCGCCGCGAGCGCAAGAACGATCCATCGCTTAGACTGCGGTTGTAGGCGGCGCCGTCTAGTGTTCGATTCTCGTTTAGAGCGGGCCTAGGCAGATCGACGTCCACCGTGTAATCGCTTCGGACTGGTTTGATGTTCTGTCGAGATTACTTTCCGCAGCGCACGATTTACCGCCCTCGAGTCTGGGAAATAGGCTTGGACGTCCGGATCGAGGCTGACAAGACTCTCCCCTAACACCCGCTTTTCTTCGATAGTGCCGTTGGATCGATACACTCGGATGGTGTACCCATTTTCCTTCAACGTGGTCGCGTATTTGCCACGAACGCCTTTCGAAAAATCAGTTTCAGAAATGTCGGCGCCTGTCGAAGTTTTCTTAATTGAAGTCTTTTTCTTCATAGTCTCTGATTTCTGACCGACTTGCTTTCCGGGCATTGATCAAGCGTATTCTTTCGCCGCGTTCAGTAAAGCTGACAACTACCAGTCTTCTTAGGTTTGATATGCCAACGATTCTGAATCTGACCTCAGCCTGTGAATGCCGAGCGTCCGGAACCGTGATCGACAAGTTATCAAGGAAGACGGTCTGCGCCTCATCGAACGTTACTTTATGCTTGCGCCAGTTAGATTCGGCTTTGTCTTCATCCCATTCAAACAGCAACGGCATAGGAGGGTCTTCTCACGTACGTTAACCCATCGTACGGAGTTCTTCAACATTGACGGAGCTTCTCTCGGCCCCTGATTTCACGGGTGTTAGAGCACTTCAGAACTCGCAACGCCTGCCTCTAAGCGATATTCTAATTATTGCTTGAAGCGCTGAACGTAGCCGGCGAGACTCGCGATCTGCGCTTTGGTTAATTTTTTTGCAAACGCGGGCATGTTCTTCTTGCCGCGCGTGATTATGCCCAACAGTTCGCCGGTGTTGGGATGTTTGACCCACCAACCCGGATCGGTGAAATCAGGAGTACCGAAGATTCGGCCCAGTGACGTCTCACGGGCACCGTCGGCGCCGTGGCACTTCGAACATTTTTGTTTATACACAGCTTCGGTTGATAGGGGCTTGTCAGCGGATGGCCAGGCGGTGGCGGCGTGATTGCGCGCAGCCTGGCTTGGCGTTAATGAATTAACGGCCAGGAAAATTCCAGCGGTGACGAGAAATAGCTTGAGCAGAAGCTTCATGTTTAGGAGCGAGACTTTCAGAATGAACGAGCGGCAGAAGCGGCGACGGCATCACAGTGTCCGCAAGCCCGACCGTCAGGGAGGGCTCCTTAATGATCGAGGCCCTCCCTGACGGTTGGGCCTCTGACAATTGATTGTCGACAATTCATACCAGGCCCATAATACTATGAACGATGAACACCGACGGTAGTAAAGCTGGATTTGCGCCACACGGTTACGCCGGAATCATAGTCATCATCCTGGCGGAAGGCCTGCTGTTCGGAGGCAATCAGCTCGTCGGGCATTGGTTCACCCCTACAATCTGGACGGGCTACATTCTTTTTGTCGATGCACTGGTTTACAAATTTTCGGCCCGATCGCTGTTGATGAATAATCGCCTGGAATTCGTCATTATCGCGGTTGTCTCGATTGGCGGTTGGTGGCTGTTTGAGTTTTACAACGCACCGAGATTTTGGAAATCCGATCTCGAGCTGTGGTGGCATTACCACAATCTCGAGCCGAACCCTTTCCTGCGCCGGGTTGGCTACGACTGGGCATTCGCCACGATTTCGCCGGCGATGTTTGAAACGGCTGAGTTGTTTGCCGTTGCGCTTTTCCAGCGGCAAACGTCACGGACTCAGATCAAGTTTTCAAAGACGGTCTTAGTCGTATTGGTGTTTGCCGGCCTGGCGGGAGCGATTGTGCCGCTCATTTTTCCGTCGGAATGGTTTGCGCCGGTTATCTGGTTGTCTTTTATTCTGTTACTGGATCCGGTAAATGCGATGCGTGGCCAGCCATCGATCTTCAATGACCTGGCGCGCGGGGACTGGCGCCGGCTGTGGGCTTTGCTGGCCGGTGGTCTCGTCTGCGGTGTGTTGTGGGAGTTTTGGAATTACTGGGCCTTAACGAAATGGACTTACACTGTGCCGTTCTTTGGCCACGTTAAGATCTTCGAGATGCCCGTCCTGGGCTTCCTCGGCTTTCCGCCGTTTGCGGTAGAGTGCTGGGTGATGTACATCTTTCTGCGTTCGCTGCTGGCGCCCAAGCGAACGTCACTTCAGGCAAGTGGCGGTGACATCTACGTGAGAGTTCGGGAAGAATCCGACTAAGTAGTTCGGCACATCGAGGACCCAATGCGCTTCAAGATCATCGGCAAGATTACCGATGTCCAAATAATCGCCGGAGGAAAGCAAATCAGGGAGCTGGACTATCTTTCAAAGAGCTTATAGAAAGGGTCGATGGCGCAAGCTTAAGGGATTTGCCTTGATTGAGTTGTCCAATGGTAGAATTCGGAATGCTGAATTACGTTGGTACGAGGCTCACGGGATCGGCAAAGTGGACATGAAGCGCAAGCGCTTCGTTGACTAGATAGATGAATCAAAAGAAACTGGAACCACGATACGCACTATGCCTGGATAACGAGGGTTGTCGCGCCTCGCTTGAAGTCCGGAAAATTTATCAAGTGCTGCCTGACCCGGACGCGGAACGAGAGGGCCTCATTAGAGTGATAGACAATTCCGGCGAAGATTATCTCTACGAAGGCTCTTCGTTTGTGTTCCTCAGACTTCCGCCGAAGATCGAAAGGTTGGTTGCGGCTACGCTCTGAGATAGCGAGCAGCCTACCGTCGAATGCGTAAGTAGTCGCCAACAGGTGACGGCTTCGTTTCATCCCATGCCTGGGAGTAACCGCAAGTGACCGCAAAGACCTGGATCAAACGGCTTGGCTTCTGGGGGTTCATGTTCTTCTTTGTGAAGGGACTCCTGTGGCTGATTATTCCCGCGGTGATTGCTTACTTTGCCTTTGATTGAACCCCACGTTGCAGCGCATAACCGGCAATGCGCTACTTTGACTAGCGGTGTTCAGAGTACCGACTTTAGTCGGGCTTTCATTAAGCGAGAAAGAACCCAACTAAAGTTGGTACTCTAAACGCCGCCAAATCGGGACGTCACCACCGTATGCTTCGTCCATACATGAAAAAGTACGCGACTAAATTACTCGCCTTTGCCTGCGGATTGGTCCTTATCGCGGTCCTTCAGGCCAAACTGTCCGAAGGTCAGCAGGCAAAGCGACCGCGGGCGCGTGAAGCGGGTGTCATCGCCGGCATTCTTCCCCCGGGACCACTGAACTCGATCACGGACGTCAACGGCGTCCTGGTGGGTCACACCACAATTGTCCGCGGCGATAACGTTCGCACCGGCGTAACCGCCGTCCTGCCGCATGGCGGAAATTTATTTCGCGAGAAAGTTCCGGGAGCGGTTTTTATCGGAAACGCGTTCGGCAAACTCGCCGGGTCGACGCAGGTGAATGAACTTGGCGAGATCGAAACTCCGATCATGCTCACGTCGACTCTGAACGTGCCGCGTGTGGCTGATGCTTTGATCGATTTCATGTTGGCGCTGCCGGGAAACGAAGACGTGCAATCGATAAATCCACTGGTCGGCGAAACCAATGACGGTTATCTGAATGATATTCGCGGACGGCACGTTGGTCGGGACGAAGTCTTTGGCGCGATCAAGAATGCGCGCGGCGGAATGATCGAAGAAGGCGCCGTCGGGGCCGGCACCGGCACGGTGGCGTTCGGTTTCAAAGGTGGCATCGGCACGTCGTCGCGCAAATTGCCGGGGCCTCTCGGTGGTTACACCGTTGGCGTGCTGGTTCAGTCGAATTTCGGCGGTATTTTGACGATAAACGGCGCCCCGGTCGGCCGCGAACTAGGTCAGTATTATTTGAAAGGCCAACTCGGTAGCATAGACTTCAGTCTGTGTAAGCCGGGCAAGACAGACCCAAGTCTGTGCCACTCTGCCGATGGTTCGATCATCATCGTGATTGCTACGGATGCTCCCGTCGATCACCGCAATCTGCAACGGCTCGCCGCGCGCGCGATGATGGGTCTGGCGCGTACGGGCGCGGCCGGTTCAAATGGCAGCGGCGACTATGCGATTGCCTTTTCAACTGCACCGGAATTGCGGATCCTCGCGGGCGCAAACAGCCGCAACTCAAAAACACTGGTCACACTGCTTTCGAATGAATCGATGTCTCCGCTGTTCTTGGCGGTGATCGAAGCGACAGAAGAAGCGATCTATAACTCGCTGTTTCGGGCCACGACAACTACCGGTCGGGGCCATACCGTTGAGGCGTTGCCAATCGATCGCACGCTCGAGATTCTGCGTAGACACGGAGCGCTCTCGCCGTAAGACGGGCGCATAAAGAGTTCAAGCTGCAGTTTGTTTTGTCGTTAACCACGATCTAAAGACTGAACTCTTAACCAATCTTCGTTGACACTCTACCTACGACTAACTAGAATACGCGCCACTCAAAAAACTGGAGGACAAATCGCGTGACTCTCAAGATCCGGATCAATAAGAAAAGTGTCGAATCGATGACCAGGCAGATTACCGATCAGCTCGGCAGTTTGATTAGCACTGGGGCGATGGCCGTCGGCAGTTTGCTGCCCAGCGAGCGCTCTCTGGCTAATTCACTGGGCGTGGCGCGTAACGTCGTGCGCGGAAGTTATGAATATCTCGAGAAAGCCGGCGTCATCCAGCGCGAAGGAAGAAAAGGAAGGAGCGTGCGCTCGAAAACCTCAAGCAAGAAAACCTCGCGCAAGAAAGCTGCAACCCGTCAGACTGCGAAGAACGGGGGCAAGAAGAGTTAGCTTAATAGCCTCTTCGGCGTTGATCGACTAAACAGCTTTGACTAACGGCGCGGCTTCATCACCAAGCGCCAGGATATCCCGGTGGATCGCCGCCCGCTCGGCCAGCAAACGAACAAATGAACGCCGGCGCGTGACGAATAACGCCAACGCGACAAAGCTCCCGAAAAATCTATCGATCTCTTCAAAGAAGCGCACGGCGACGTATCCGCACAACGGAGTGACAATCATTGCCGCCACGCCCGCCAGCCAGCCGGCCACGCGCCACGAAACCGCCGAGATCACGATCCAAGTCAGCGGAAAAAAAAGCATCGCCGAGATGATCTTGAAGGTGGTTAGCACGTCCTGCTCATGACGCGCCAAACGCCGGGAAAGATAGCCGGCGAGACGGTAAGCCGGGTAGTGAACGACCGTGCCAAAAAGCGCGAACGGCGCCAGCAGGACACAAGTAACGATTTGCGCCACGAGCCTGAAGATTGTGTGGGCCGCTGTCGGCGGCAGCGAAAGGTCGGCAGGATCGATGCCCGCTTCCTTCATCTCATATTCAAAGCGAGCAATGCGCGCTTCGATCGCATCGATGCGCCGGGGAGAATGACTGCGATAAAACGCATAACCTTGCAGAAACCTCTGCCGCAGCTCGAGCGATCGCGCGAGGCGCTGTTCCTCATCATGCTCGTCGATTTCCGCCGCCGAAAAGATCTGCTCTGCTCGTCCGATCAAAGACAGCGCTTCTTCCTGTTCGGCATGCAGCATTACTTCGCGCAGAGCGGTTTCGATCTGATCTGAAAGCTCGCGCACGGCCTCGCGGGGCGGCGTTCCATCAGGCTCGAGCGTGACGCGTTTGACCGGCAGACCTTCGGCGAAATACAGCAGGGCGGAGCTACGGAAGGTCGTCTTCTCAGTGTAGTAGAGTCCGACCGGAACAATTTTCAGATCGAGCGCTTCGCCCGACGAGGCGGCCGCCAAAGCGATGCGCGCCGCGCCGGTCTTCAGCGGCTTCAAACGCGGCTCGTCATGCGAGACGCCTTCGGGACATATACCAATCGTGATGCCACGCGCCAGCAGTTTGCGAGCCGCGGTAAAGGTTTCGATATTCCGGGAGGTGTCTTGTCCTTCATCCTGTCGCCGATAGGCGGGAAGGGAATCGAGCGCGCGCACCAGGGAACCGATTACCGGCATGCCAAACAGCGGCGCCTTGGCGACAAAGGCGACCCGGCGCGGCGCCAGGCAAAGTAGGAATGCCGGATCGACCAACGCGTTCGGGTGATTGAGGACAAAGATAACCGGACTGTCTCGCGGGACATTTTCGAGGCCGGCCACCTCGATGCGGCGATAGTAAACCCGCAGCGCAACTCTTAGGACTGAGCAAATGATTCGCCTGATCATCTTTGCACTAGTGGTGCACGCGGGGCAGTAGCCCGACCGTCAGGGAGGGCTTCGAATAGCAAGTGACTCTCCCTGGAGCCCTCCCTCACGGTCGGGCTACTGCCCCGTTAGCGCGGCGTCCATTCCATCTGAAAATGCGTGCCGGATTCGCTGGTACGCACAAAGCCCAGACGCTCGAACAAATTAACGGCGCGATTGAACCTGATGACTTGCAGGCGCAGCGGTTTCTGGTCGCGTCTGGCCTCGTCCTGTAGTTTTTGAATTAGGAAAGAGCCGATGCCGCCATTGCGATGTTCGGGCAACAGTGCGACGTCGACACAGCGAATCTCGTGCTCGCGACGCTCCACAACCAGCCGGCCGGCGGGTTCGCCTTCCCACAAAATTATTTCATCATCCGCTCGTTTGTATTCACTCTCATAGAAATGTTGCTGTGCTTCACACTGCATCCCGAGAAACTCGCTGATGCGATCCTCAGCCCAGCCGAGTCCGCGCAGATCGTCGCCGCGGCTGCTCTTGTAGATCTCAAGCAGAATATCTTCGTCATCGGCCGTCACCTGCCGGAAGCTAATTGACTGTGCATTGTCGGCTGCGGTCATAGCGAGGGATTCTAATCGAACAGCTCTGGTTTTGGATACGCCTCGCGCGATTGTTCGGAGTTCCGCCTTCAGGCGGAGTTCTATTACGAGAGCCAGCCGCCTGAAGGCGGAACGCCAAACAGGATGGCTAAGCCAACTGTCGCCAATCCAGCGCAAAGGTGCGATAATACGCCCGCTTTCCCAAACAACTTGAGCGAAATCCGGAGAGGTTATTTATGAAGCGCTTCTTTGCCGTGTCAGTCATCAGTTTGCTTGCGTGTGCGTCGTTCGCGTTGGCGCAGGAACGCCGGTTCACCATCGACGATCTGCTAAAGGTCCGTCGCGTCTCTGACCCGCAGTTATCGCCGAAAAGCGATCTGGTCGCTTTCACCATCACCGACGTGGACAAGATTGCGAACAAAAGCACCACGCAGATTTACGTCGTTCCGCTTGCTGGCGGAGAGATGCGCCAACTGACGAATGACGAGCACTCTTCAGCGTCGCCACGCTGGTCGCCCGACGGAGAGAAGCTCGCATTTATTTCCGCGCGCGATGGCGAGAGTCAGATTTGGACCATTGATGTCTCCAGCGGCGCGCTGAAAAAGATCACCAGCATTTCGACCGGCGCCGGCGATCCAATTTGGTCGCCGGACGGGAAGTTGCTCGCCTTTGCCTCTGACGTTTATCCCGAATGCAAGGACGACTCCTGCAACCAGCGACGCGCCCAAGAAGTCGCTCAAAGCAAAGTGAAGGCTCACGTCGCCGAACGCCTCTTATACCGCCATTGGAAGTCCTGGAAAGACGGAATGCGGAGTCATGTCTTCGTCGTTTCGTCCGCCGGTGGAGAAGCTCGCGACCTGACCCCAGGCGATTACGACGCGCCGCCCTTCAGTCTCGGCGGGATGACTGACTACGCTTTTTCGCCTGACTCGAAAGACCTTGCGTATGTCAGCAATCACGACAAAGTTGAAGCCATTTCGACCAATGCAGATATCTGGTTGGTGTCAGTCCGAGGCGGCACGGCGCGAAACATTACTGCCGCAAACCATGGGTATGACGGCTCACCCCGTTTTTCGCCCGACGGTAAGTACATCGCGTATCGCTCGCAGGTTACTCCCGGCTATGAGTCCGATCGTTTTCGGCTCATGCTTCTTGATCACAAAACCGGCCGCGCGCAGTCAATTACTGAAACACTGGATTCCAATGTCGATGAATTCGCTTTCACCGCCGACAGTAAGTGGATCTACCTCGGCGCGGAAGCTCGCGGGAGGGGCGCGATCTATTCACTCTCTGTTACCGGTGGACCGTTGAAGAAAGTCCTGGGTGAAGGCGCCAATGGCGATATCAATGTGACGCCCGACGGCAGGACGTTGGTGTTCTCGCATAGCTCGATGACGCATCCCAACGAAATCTTTACATCGCCGGCGGATGGCAACGGCCCCATACCTTTGACTAAGGCGAACGACGCGCTGATCTCGGCGTTCGATCTCAAGGCGGCTGAGGAGGTGACATGGACCGGCGCGATGGGAGCAAAAGTCGCCGGCTGGATCGTCAAGCCCGCGAATTTCAATCCGAGGAAAAAGTATCCGCTCGCTGTCCTGATCCACGGCGGACCGCAGGGCGCGTGGCTTGATAACTGGGGCTATCGTTGGAATCCGCAGATCTTTGCCAACGCCGGTTACGTTGTGTTCATGCCGAACCCGCGGGGCTCGACCGGCTATGGCCAACAGTTTGTTGCCGACATCTCAGGAGACTGGGGCGGAAAAGTTTTCATCGACATCAAGAATGGCGTGGCCCAGACGGCCGCGCTGCCTTATGTGGATAAGAATCGTATCGGCGGCGCCGGCGCGAGTTATGGCGGTTACATGATCGACTGGATCGAAGGACACAACAACGATCCACGGTTCCAGTTCAAAGTGCTCGTGTCGCATGACGGCGTTTACAATCTCACCTCTATGTATGGCGCTACCGAAGAGCTCTGGTTCACTGATTGGGAATTCAAGGGAACGCCCTGGACCAATAAGCCAATGTACGAGCGTTGGTCGCCACACAATTTCGTTGCCAACTTCAAGACTCCAATTCTGATCATTACCAATGGGCTCGACTATCGCGTGCCCGAGGGCGAAGGCCTGCAAATGTTCACCGCCGTGCAGCGAATGGGCGTAGAATCCAAACTGGTCGACTTTCCCGACGAAGGTCACTGGGTCCAAAAGCCGGCGAACTCAGCCTTCTGGTACAACACAGTGATTGGCTGGCTTGATAAGCATTTGAAGTAGCGCAAGCTGATAACTTGCGCTTTCGCAAATTGCGAATTCAAGTTGGAACTAGAACCGAACATTGTTTGTGGCTTCGCCCGGGAGGGGCGAGATGTTTATAGCCTGGCGGTTTTTATTTACTCTAAAGCTCCGTAGGAGCGCAATGGCCTTTGCCTACCTCGGCAAAGGTCGGTTGACGGATTTCGCTCCTAACGGAGCGAGATCTTAGGGCGTGGGCTCGCAGCTATAAACATCTCTATCCCCTGGAGCGAAAACGAATTCAACTGTTGCATTTGTAGCGCGATTGGCAAATTAACAATTTGCGCCACAGGAACGGAGGACTGCTATGCCAGGTTGGCTTAAGGCTCTGCTCGTCGTTGTGATCATCATCGTGCTCCTGGTCGTTGGAGTCATCGTCGGCGGAGTTGTCTGGTGGTCACGTAACAAAGACAAACTGCTGGCCCGGGGCAAAGAGGTGATGACCGAGGGCCGGGACTTTGGGCGCAACACCGACAACCAGGGATGCGTTGACGAATCCATCTCGCGTTACAAGAAAGAACCCGGATTTACCAGCGCGATCTCGACCAGCATCTTCACGCGCGCTTGTCTCGACGCCAGCCGCGACACGCCCGGCTTTTGCAGCGACGTGCCCAAACCAACCGAGTTCATCAAGAGCGGTCAATGGCGCGTAGAGCAGTGTCGCCGCGTCGATCTTTCAAAGGACAGTTATTGCCAGCAAATGTTTCAGCCGGTGCAGGAGTTCTGCCAAAGGGGGGCCAGCAAATCGTCCTCGGATAGCAACTCGCAATAGTTTTTGATTTTGGTGGATGGTTCTCGGCGAAACCAGGTTACCCGATCCACGAAGCCCGTGTCAGAAGCCCGACCGTGAGGGAGGGCCTCTTTCGGTAGTGGCCCTCCCTCACGGTCGGGCTTCCGACACAAACCCGCACGACGAAGTTTCTCTATTGAGCAACACGAACCTTGAGTCCCGCAATCTTTGAGTTCTGAACCCAACATAGATCGGCTTGCCCTTCGGAGACGCCCCACCGGCCCGAGCCTGATGCGTCAGTATTGGGGCAAGCTTCTGTTCATGCACTGGGCGATTGATGCAGAACTTCTCCGCCCACTGATTCCTCGTCAACTTTCAATCGATACTTTCGACGGCAAAGCGTGGATCGGAGTGGTGCCGTTCACGATGTGGGGCATACGCGCGTCGTTCCTGCCACCGATTCCCGGCACCAGCGCTTTTCACGAACTCAACGTGCGCACCTATGTTCACTTCAATGGCATTCCGGGGGTTTGGTTCTTTTCGTTGAACGCGGCCAGCAGACTCGCGGTGTGGGGCGCCCGCACTTTCTATCACTTGCCGTACTTTAATGCCGAGATGTCTCTGGTTCAGCACGTAAACTCGATCGAATACCATTCAACGCGGAAAGATGCTCGCGGTCCATCTGCTCAACTGGACACCGCCTGGACGATTGGCGAGCCCCTGGCTCAAGCACGACCTGACTCGCTCGAATTCTTCCTGACCGAACGATACTGTCTCTATTCTCACCATCGCGAGCAGCTTTATCGCTCGCGCATCTTTCATCATCCATGGCCGCTGCGAAGCGCGACTCTCGATGCTTATGAATCGACGATGGTTGAATCACTCGGGATCGAAGAACCAAAGGGTGGGCCGTTGTTGCACTATGCCGAGTCGATAGGCGTGAATATTTGGCCGTTGCGGAAGGTTTAGATGATTGGTGCAATAGCCCGGCCGTGAGGAAGGGCTCTTTTCATCCCGCAACACGGAGCCCTCCCTTACGGTCGGGCTACTGCCCCGATCGCTGAGCTATCACGAACAATTCATCAGCACCCAACGTGTAAGGTTCGAGTTTCCAAGACCCGTAGAGATGCAGAATCTCAAACCCCGCGCGCACCAGCATCCGTCGTACCTCTGCGACGGTGTAGATCCAATGTTTGGCGTTGCCGCTTTGGATCTTCCCGTCTTTCTCAAAGATGTATTCAGTATCGATGCAACTCTCTTCGGCCAGGTAACGCTCTTTGATTGTTATCGAGATGTCGTCGATCTGGTGCACGGTCAGTGGTTCAAATTTCTGCAGCACTGATTCGGCGGCCATTCCGGTCTCGACGATGAAACGCGCGCCCGGCTTCAGCGCTCGAGCGGCGCCGCTGAGAAAACTTTCCATGTCCGCGTATTTAAGAAAACCAAAACTGTTCCCGAAACAATACGCGCCGTCGTAAATCGCCTCGCCTTCCACGCGGCTCATGTCGCCGAGAATAAAATCAAGTTGCGGTAACGAGTCAGTACCACCTGCGTGAGCGGGTGGGTCCAAGACAGAACGCCGAGCTTCGTCAATGAACTCCTCGGAGATATCCACTCCTGTCAGACGATAACCCCGCGCGGCCAACGCCGACGAGAGTCGTCCGTTCCCGCACGGCACATCCAACAAGTGGGAGCCTTTTTCACACTGCAACACTTTAACCAGAAAGTCGGCTTCGGTCTTGGTTTGTTTCGGCGAGATCGCCTTGCGCCAGAGATCCAGCGCCAGGCCGTGGAAAAAGCTTTCGTACCAATTTGATGGGACTGTCATGTCTCTACGTCTCACGGCTATGCCGCCTGATGTGCGGTGGGGCTTTGCCCCACTGTAACGACGCCCTTTTTCTCTTGGGGCTCCGCCCCCAATCGAGGCGCAGCCTCCGACAATTTAGATACGGTGCCCGAAAAGGCATAGCCTTTCCGCACATCAGGCGGCGGAGCCGCGAAAGTACTCTAAGACTCATTCCGGCCGTTCCATCGGGGGCAGCACCGCCACAAAATCTTCAACAAAGCGTCGCCCGTAATCATCAAGCAGCTCGTTAACACGTTCGATTTTTGGCGAGCGGACAATCAACCCGGCGTGATGCTTCTTCTTCACCCGATAGACAATCTCCGGATCGTTGTAAGCGGTGGTGTCCGGATATTCCTGACGGGCCAGCGAAAGAATAATTCCGGCGTGTTCCTTTCGCGGTTTCAATTTGACGCGTGTGCCGGAAGCGGCATCGATCTCAAGCCGCGCCCACTCTCGCCAAAGATTTACTCCCGACGCAGCCTCCAGGACATCGGCGATGTACGCTCCGCCGACGCGCGCCGCGATTTCCAGGAAATAGAATTCACCGTCGGCGTCGCTCTTGATGAACTCAGCGTGCGTGGCGCCGCTGTCCAACGCCATCGCCTTGATCAAACGGCGGTTGATCTCCAGAAGCTTCTTTCTCTCCGGCGAGTCATGCGCAATAGTCTGCGAGATGTATGCGCCGCCGCCGTGCGCCACCTGCAAAGGCGGGCGACCATACTTATTCACGCCCGCGAAGGCGACTCTGCGTTTGTCGACCAGCGAATCGACATGGAATACTTCGCCGGGCACAAAACGTGAAATCAGATGATACGAAGCTCGCTCGCGCAGACTCTCGCGCTGGTTCAACTCTTCAATTGCCGGCCAGGCTTCAGCCGCACTCTCCAACTTTCGGATTCCGATCGCGGAGACATCAGAACGCGGCTTAATCACCCACGGCGGAGGAATGCGATCGAGATATTCCTTAATCTCTTCGTTGTTAATTGCCGGCACGAAATCCGGAACAGTGATACTCGCATCGCGCGCCCGGACGCTCATTGCCAGCTTGTCGCGAAAGGTCTTGGCTGTGTTGCTGCCCATGCCCGGCATGCAGAGATGCTCGCGCGCCAGCGCGGCAATGACCACGTCGAACTCTTCCAAAGCCACGATGCGATCCGGCTTCCGGGTCTTTGCAATATGACTAACCAGATCCAGGAAGAGCTCTACCGGAGTATCGTTAGGGACTGCAAATATTTCATCAATAACCTCGCGCGGCCAGTCTTCGTGCAGCATCTTCTCTTTAGTGATCAAAATGACGTTGCAACCGCGCGCCTGGCATTCGCGCATAAAATCGCCGCCTTTAAAAAAGGTGGCGAAGCAGATGATGTTGAGCGGTCGTGGTTGCATCGCGGCGGACGTTTAGAGTTGAGCCTTCAGGCTGTGATCGCGAAACTGCCAAGCTGAAGCTTGAACTCTGAACGCGTCAATATACAACTTTGCTGCCATTTGGTCAGCAATCGTGTACACTGGCCGCTCTTTTGGAGTGCGTGGGAGCGCAGGCATCCGTGCCTGCGGTCCACCGGCATCCTTGCCGGTGATGGTGATGTCCACGATTTCATCCGATCTGAGATTTGAGATCTGAAATTTAAGAATGATCTTTCGCGGACCATATCCTGAAGTTGCGATCCCTGAAGTCTCAATCACCGACTTCATCTTTCAAACAACGGGTGAATTCAAGGACAAGCCGGCGCTGATCGATGGGCCGAGCGGCCGCACTTTGACCTACGGCCAATTTGAAGACGCGGTACGACGCACGGCGGCCAGCCTAGCCCAAAAAGGATTCCGCAAAGGCGATGTCTTTGGAATCTTCAGCACGAATTGTCCCGAGTATGGCGTTGCCTTTCACGCCGTAGCCATGCTCGGCGGCATTAACACTCTGGTGAATCCGCTCTACACCGCCGAAGAAGCGGCGTTCCAACTGAATAATGCGGGCGCGAAGTTGCTCGTGACTTCGCCGCAGTTCATCGACAAAGCGCGCGAGGCGGCCGAGCTTTCAAAGATTGAAGAGCTGTTCGTGTTTGGTGCAGCCGAGGACGCCACGCCATTTGATTCGCTGCTGCAAAGTGACGGCGACGTTCCCCGCGTCGAGATCAATCCGCGCGAGGATCTGGTGGCGCTGCCCTATTCCAGCGGCACGACGGGATTGCCCAAGGGCGTAATGCTCACGCACTACAATCTGGTGGCGAACATGCGCCAGATGGACGGACTGGAGTACTTTCACAGTGATGACACGCTACTGTGCGTCCTGCCTCTCTTTCACATCTATGGCCTCGTCGTCATTCTTAATATGGGACTCCACCAGGGCGCGACGATTGTACTGATGCCTCGTTTCGACCTGGAACAATTTTTGAGCCTGATTCAGAAGCACCGGGTGACTTTGTCGCACATTGTCCCGCCCATCGTTCTGCAGTTGGCGCAGAATCCGATCATCGATAACTACGATCTCTCCAGCTTGAAGATGATCTTCTCAGGCGCGGCGCCATTGGGTGTGGATCTGTCACGCGAATGCATCGAGCGGGTTGGGTGCGGGATTCGACAGGGTTATGGCATGACGGAAACCAGTCCGGTAACGCACAGCAGTCCGCCCAATCCGGACGACATGAAACTGGGCGCGGTCGGCACCGCGGCGCCCAACACAGAGTGCAAACTGATCGATCCCGCGAGCGGTGCAGAGATGGGTCCGAATCAGGAAGGCGAGCTGTGGGTGCGCGGGCCACAAGTGATGAAGGGCTACCTGAACAATTTGGAAGCGACTGCGCGAACCATCGACTCGGATGGCTGGTTGCATACCGGCGACATAGGTTATGCGGACGAGGACGGCCACTTTTTCATCGTCGACCGCATGAAAGAGCTGATTAAGTACAAAGGTTTCCAGGTGGCCCCGGCAGAGTTGGAAGCTGTCCTGCTTACGCATTCGGCCATCGTGGACGCGGCGGTGATCCCCTGTGACGATGAAGAGGCGGGCGAAGTGCCTAAGGCCTTCGTCGTTTTGAAAGGCGAAGCGTCGGCGGAAGAGATCATGGACTTTGTCGCCGAGCGCCTGGCGCCACACAAGAAAATTCGCTTTGTAGAGTTTATTGCCCAGATTCCGAAATCTGCTTCCGGTAAAATTTTGCGTCGCGTCCTGGTTGAGAAGGAACGCGCGAAAGCGGCGTCCGACAAACATTAGTTAGATTCGTTTAGAGTCGGGCTACTGCCCGACCAAGCGGGCGGTAGCCCGCTCCTAAACATTTATCAATGGATCGAGGTTGACCTAATGAGCACACAAGTTGCACCTGACAAGATCTCGCGCGCGGTGCGCGCTTACTTTTTGGCCATCCGCGCGATGGATCCTGATGCTATAGCCAACACTTTTGCCGAGGATGGCACCACTTGCGATCCGATCGGCTCCCCACCGATTAGCGGCCGCGCCGCCGTACGCGAATTCTTTCAATCGATATTTAAGAACTTCAAGAGCTGCGCTCTGACTGAAGACTCAGTCTTTGTCGCCGGTAATGGCGCGGCGGTGAAGTGGACCGGTACGGGCACCAGCGCGAGTGGGAAGGAAGTAAAGTTCGAAGGCATCGATGTCTTCGAAGTGAACCAGGACGGCAAAATTCAAAACATTTGGGCGTACTGGAACCCGGCGGAGATGATTGCGCAGTTGTAATTCCTGGGAGCGCGGACGTCCCGTCCGCACCAGCGCCGTAGGCGCTTCGCGCTCAACGCGGACGAGCCGTCCGCGCTCCCGGCAGCCAGTTGAGTCTTTTCGTGTAAAGTCGTTGCGAACTACGGGATTCAATTGCGAATTTCACGTGCAGCAATGTAGTTAGTTCTTGACGCTGCCTGCTCGGCAATCTAATCTCAGTATCTCTCCAAATGATCTTAATGAAGGTTTTTTCCCCATGTCACCAGTAATGACCGCCGCGCCCGCGTGGACCATTCCCGGATTCCTCGAAGCGCGCGACAACAATCATCTTTTCATTAGCGGCGCCGACGCGACCGCGCTCGCGTACAAGTACGGCTCACCCTTATTCGTTTTTTCCGAGCCGCGAATCCAAGCCAACATTGCGCGCTTGCAAGCGGCCGCGAAGCAAGTCGATCGGCCGATCAAGTTCTGCTATGCCTCAAAAGCAAACTCGAATATGTCGGTGTTGAAGGTCGTGCGCGACTCGGGCATTGATATTGAAGTCAATAGCGGCGGCGAACTCTACAAGGCCCTGCGAGTCGGCTTTCGTCCTGACCAGATTATCTTTAACGGTACCAGCAAAACCGATGCAGAGCTCGATGAAGCAGTTCGTGCGGGGATCTATTCCATCAATGTCGATTCGATTTATGAGATCGAGCTGGTCGAAGACGCAGTGCGCCGCGCCCGTGCCGAACTCAACACCGGGCTGCCGCCGGCGCGAATCGCTCTGCGTCTGGTGCCCGAGATTGGCACGCGTTCCCATCTCGGTTTGCAGACCGCGTTGTTGACTTCAAAGTTTGGCATCTCTTCATCGGAAGTCCTCGAAGCATTTCGGCGCGCATTACAGCACCCCGAACTTATCCATGTTTGCGGCATACACATCCACGTGGGCTCGCAGACACCCGACGTCGCGCCGTTCGCCGAAGCTTTCAAGAGCATGTGGAACCACTTGATGACGATTCATCGTGAGACGGGCCTGACGCTCGAGCACATCAATCTCGGCGGTGGAATTCCGGTGAATTACCTGCGCGATCGTTCGCAGGCGGATGAACTGCCCGAGCATGAGCGCGATATGCTCGGCGCTGATCTTGAACCGGCGGCGGTTTTGACCGAAGCCTTGCGGGTCGCGCGCGAATCTGCGGGCGATGCGGAAGCCGAGCACTTGCTCGAAGGTGTGACGATCCTGCTTGAGCCAGGTCGCAGCGTCATTGCAGATGCGGGCGTGTTGCTGACGACAGTGCGCAATATCAAGCGACGCCCGGAAACAAACGATGTGTGGTTGTTGACGGATGCCGGCTACAACCTGCTGCTGTCGATGAACAATTACAAGTGGTACTACCATCTGATTTCCGCGTCGAGAGCGTGCGAACCGTTCGACGCCGAATACAAAGTCGCCGGTCCGTTGTGCGATTCGGGCGACGTGTACTTTGATATCGAACGCCACGGACGCTTGCCCGACTATCGGCTGCTGCCGCCTGAGGTAAAGCCTGGTGAAGTCCTGGCGCTCTTGAACTCAGGAGCATATTCGCTGGCGCAAATGTTTCCGTATAACGGCAGGCCTTTGCCGGCGGCGGTGATGATTCGCGAAGGCGGCAAAGCTGAACTGATTAGAAACCGCGACACCTATGAAGATCTGGTAATAAAGGACGTCTGGTGAAACCACACATTAAGCGGATGCAAACGATTACCCGCCGGAAATTCCTGAAGGCTTCAGGAATCGCCGCCGTCGGCGCTCCGATCATATTCAGTCCCTTTGTTCAGCGTCGAAACTATTCTTGCGTGATTGTCGGCGCTGGTCTCTCGGGACTTGCGGCTGCGCATGCACTCAAGAAAGCCGGCTGGACTGTTACGATCCTGGAAGCCAGAGAACGCACCGGTGGTCGCGTGAATTCTTTTCGTTTCCGGCAGAACCCCGAGCTCGTTTGTGAACTCGGCGGCGAATGGGTCGGCGAGAGCCACGAGCGCATGAAGGCGCTCTGCCATGATTTCGGAATCCCACTAAAGGATCACCGGTTCGAGGCCTCTCTGATGCGGGACGGCCTGGTCAAACGCCCCGGCCAATGGGATTTCTCGCCTCAAGCCAAAGCAGCGTTTGAAAAGTTTAAAAAGACCTACAAGCAGTACGCACAGGGAGATAAGGTGCGTCTGGATCAGTACGACTGGTGGACCTGGCTCGACGAGATAGGATTTACGGAAGATGACCTCCTGCTGCGCGACTTACAAGACAGCACCGACTTTGGCGAAACGATTCGGATGGTTTCTGCCTACACGGCCGCTGCTGAATACTTCGAATCCAGTCCGGCCAACGAGATGGACTACAAGATGGAGGGCGGCAACTCGCGTCTGGTTGAAGGGTTGGTGGCGCAGATTGGAGAAGCCGCAATTCTCAGGGGTCATCCGGCGCAAAGGATCACGCAGCGTGCCGGACAGGTAACCGTGACCGCGAACGGCAGGGATTTTACGGCAGACGCCTGCATCTGCACGGTACCGGCGCGCACGCTCGACAAGATTGCTTTCGATCCGCCGCTGCCGGCTGTGCAGCGGGCTGCCGCCGAGAAACTTCAATACGCGCGCATCATCAAGAACAGTGTTCTGTTTCGCGAACGCTTCTGGGGCGCCGAGGATTTTTCGCTCGTCAGCGATGTAACGTCTCACTATTATTTTCACAGCACCAAAGATCAACCGGGACGCCAGGGCATCCTCTGCAGTTATGCCGTCGGTGAAAAAGCGGACGTGCTGGCCGCCCAGAATGCTCGCCGCCGCAGCGAGATCATTACGCGAGATCTGTTGCCGTTGAACGAGCGAGCTCCGGACCTCGCGCTGGATATTCAATCCATGGCCTGGCAGCGCGATGTCTACACTCAAGGTGCTTATGCTTTTTATCGGCCGGGCCAGTGGTTTACGCTTCGTCCGATCCTGCAGCAGCCGCACGGTAAGGTTCTGTTTGCCGGAGAGCATCTGGCTGACTGGCAGGGCTTCATGGAAGGAGCCGTGGATACCGGGGAAGCGGCGGCTCAAGCTCTGACGGGCCGTGTTAGAAGACGAAAGGTTGCGTGAGTTTGAAAAAGTGGCGTGGGCGTCCCGCCCGTGGATCACGCGCAAGATGCGGGACACGCGCGCTGGGTGAGGCGAAAAGAAGACGCTGTGCGCGGCTCTGCCGCCCGATGTGCGGAAAGGCTGTGCCTTCCGAAAAGAGTGGCGTCAGTCACTCGCGAGGCTACGCCTCCGATTTGTCTTGGCGAGGCGGAGCCTCAACGAACAAAAGCAGTAATGCCGGAAAGGCTCAGCCTTTCCGCCACATCAGGCGGCAAAGCCGCAGAGATTCTGCGGAACATGACGCTGGCGGATTGCGCAAGCTTTCCGGCCGTTTCGTGGCTGGTGAAGACGCTGAAGCAGCTGAAATTCGAAACGAGTACAAATGAACTCCGAACTCCAAACTCCAAACGCGAAACCTGTCTATGTTGATTTGGTTCGTGGCCTGACACTCGTCGCCGCGATGTCAGTTGTCGTCGGCAACGTGATTGGGACGGGCGTCTTCCTGAAGGCCCGCGTGATGACTTGCAACGTCGGCACGCCGGGAAGAGTGCTGGGTGTATATGTGGTCGCCGGATTACTATCGCTGGCCGGCGCTCTCAGTTATGCGGAGCTGGCTGCGATGATGCCGCGCGCCGGCGGCGAGTACGTCTTCATGCGCGAGGCCTATGGCCGGGCGTCGGGATTTTTGTTCGGCTGGATGTCTTTCTTCATCGGCAAAGCCGGATCGCAAGCGGCACTCGGTGTGCAATTCGCGTTGTTTCTCAACACGATGCTTAAAAGGAAGTTAGATGGTGAGTTCTTCTCGGCAAACGTCTTCGGCCATGCAGTTCCGTTCGGCAAGATCCAGGTAGTCGCCCTGGCTTCAATCCTGATCGTCACCGGAATCAACTGTTTGGCAGTCAAGGTCAGTGGCAGTGTCGCCTCGGTGCTGTCCGGAATCAAGATCGCACTCGTGCTGGTAGTTGGTATCGGCGCTTTTCTATTAGCTCGAGATGCCGATTGGTCGCATCTCTGGATGGCGAATGTGGGCGGCGCTTGTGAAGGTGTTTCGGCCGCGGCCCGAGTCGGCTTTGGCGGTTTTATCGCGGCCATGCTCGGCGCGTTGTGGGCCTATGACGGTTGGAACAACGTTACGCTGGTTGCGGGAGAGGTGCAGAACCCTGCTCGCAATCTGCCGCGCGCTTTGATTGGCGGCATGCTCCTCATCATGGCGCTTTATCTATTCGTGAACCTGTCTTACTTCTACGCGATGTCGCCGACTGAGATCGCCAGCGTCTCGACGACGTCATCGGTAGCGACGGAAGTTGCGCAAAGATTTCTCGGGCCGCTGGCGATAACCTTCATCGCGGCGGCCCTGCTGTCTTCGACCTTCGGCACTCTGCATACTTCGATTCTCACCGGCGCGAGGGTTCCTTATGCGATGGCTCAGGATGGTCTGTTCCCGCGCACGCTGTCTCGTGTCTCGCCGCGCACACGGGTGCCGACGGGCGCGCTGGTCGTCCAGGCTGTTTGGGCGTGCATCCTCGTGATTGCTTTTTCGTCTTCGTTCGACATCCTGACTGACTACGCCATCTTCGGTTTATGGATCTTCTATGGACTGGTTACGGCGGCGGTCTTTATTCTGCGCCGGAAGATGCCCGACCTCGAGCGTCCGTATCGCGCCTGGGGATATCCGGTCGTGCCGATCTTTTTCCTGCTGGCCACGGCCTTGATCCTCGGTATGACTTTGTGGGGTGTGCGGGAAGATGCGGCAAACGGCTTCGCGCTCATGATGCACGGTCATCTGCTGACAGGCTTTGGGGTGCTGGCGCGTAACCCTCCGCTCGCGGGCATTGGTCTGATCGCGCTGGGGCTTCCGGTCTATTGGATTTGGGAACGGACGAAGGGCCGGGCAGTAGCCCGACCGTGAGAGAGGGCGCAATCCTTCTGCGAAAGGCGCTCTAACGAACGGAAAACTCTATGAATAGACTTAGAATCTTTTGCCGCATCCCAGCTCTCCTCCTTCTTCTAATTCCGGCCCACGCCCAGACGCAATGGCAATCCGAATCGATTACGTCTGGCCAAATGGGTACCTTCCTGCAGGATCTCGTCAACCGGGCTGCCCATACTGCCCTCGAGAAATTTGCGGACAAGAAACTTACTCAGGAGCAGCTCTCAATCACCCTGATTGATTTGCGCGATCCGCAGCACGCTTCGACGGCGAGCTTCCGCGGCAACGAACGCGTCTATCCGGCCAGCGTGGTTAAGCTTTTCTATTTCGTCGCGGTGCATCGCTGGCTCGAGGACAAGAAGATCCATGAGACGGCTGAGCTGAAACGCGCGGTGCGCGACATGATCGTCGATTCATCGAATGAAGCAACGCAGTACGTCCTTGACGTGCTGACGCAAACAACCGGCGGTTTCGAGTTGCCGCCGAAAGAAATGGCAGCCTGGCAAAACAAACGGAACGTGGTGAATCGCTATTACGCGGCGCTTGGTTTTACGAACATCAACGTCAATCAAAAGACCTTTTGCGAAGACGCTTATGGACGCGAAAAGGTTTCGCGCGGACCGAATGGCGAGAATCGAAACAAGCTCACCACCGATGCCACCGCGCGCTTGCTGTCGGAGATCGTCACCGGCCGCGCAGTTAACCAGGCGCACAGTACGCAGATGATGGAATTGTTGAAGCGGGATTTCTCCGGCACTTCAAAGGACAACGACGATCAGGGACATGGCTTTACCGGCATTGCTTTGCAGGGAATGGCCGGCGCTAAGCTTTGGTCGAAGGCTGGCTGGACCAGCACCACTCGGCATGATGCGGCTTATGTCGAGTTGCCTAACGGAGCAAAGTTTGTGTTGGTGACTTTCACAACCGATCATGCCAACGAGCGTGAGATTATTCCCACCGTGGCCCGCGTGGTGTTTGAAGGGCTTGCGTCGGTGAAGTAGGAAGCGGGATCGAGGCTCCGTAGGAGCCCAATGTTTATAGCTCGACAATTTCATCTTGGTTAGGCAGCTCCGGAGGAGCGAAATGTGTTTTGTGTTTCGCTCCTCCGGAGCTGTTTCCTATTATTGAGAGGGACTATAAACATTGCGCGCCTACGGCGCTCTAAATCGTAATATGATCGCTGATCTATCAAAACATCACCGTCCGATCACGACGCTCTTCAATACCGACCATGCGGAGCAATATCGCCTCACAAACGATCAAATCGAATTCTTCCACACCAACGGTTATCTCGCCGGCATACGACTCTTGGACGATGAACAGATCGAAGTCCTGCGCGCAGACCTGGCCAATCTGATCGATCCAAATTATCCCGGCAACGAACTCTTCTACGAATTCCACACCAATGAATCGACCGACCCCGCGACCGCGCTGTTTCATGCGCTGGGTGCGTGGCGCATCGCTCCGGGTTTTCATGACTTGCTCTGGAATCCGGCGTTCCTCCTGCCGGCCTCGCAACTGCTGGGTGGCTCAGTTCGTTTTTGGCACGATCAACTTTTCTGCAAACCTGCTCATCAAGGCGGCGTCGTAGCGTGGCATCAGGACTATTCCTACTGGACCCGCACCCGGCCGATGGCGCACCTGTCGTGCTGGATTGGGCTTGACGATTCCACCCGCGAGAACGGTTGCGTGCATTACGTGCCCGGTAGTCACACTTGGGACCTTTTGCCGGTGACCGGTCTGGCGAATGACATGCGCGCGATCGAAAGTGTCTTGAGCGAGGAACAGAAATCACAGTTCAAGCCGGTCCCGATAGAGTTGAAGCAGGGCGAGTGCTCGTTTCATCATCCACTGATGGTCCACGGTTCTTACGAGAACAAAAGCAATCGTCCGAGACGCGGCGCTGTCATCAACGTGTTCCGCGACGGCGTTCGTTCGGCCTCGAATGATCCATTGCTGAAAGGGGTGCCACCAATTTCCGTCGCTGAGAAAATCGACGGTCAGTTCTTTCCTTTGCTGTTCGATCCTTCTGAGACGCCTCACTTGAATTAGTGCCCCTTGATTACGCGCGGGCTTCAAGTCACGCCGGCGTGACGAGTCAGAAGCCCGACCGTGAGGGAGGGCCGCTTAGATTAGTGCTAGCTGGATGCAGCATTAATACGATCCACGAATCCACACTAAATAACACGAACCACGGCCCAAGTTTCGTGCTATTTCGTGTAAATTCGTGGATCGCTTTTTCTCTTTCAACTGATCGTGGCAGGGAACATCTGGTGCGGGCTGCTGTCTAACTCAATCATCGAGGAGGACCGCCACCATGACCGCCGCGAAAACAGTCGGGCAGAACGCCGAAGTCTCTGCCAATCAAGCAAGACCAAACATCAACGTCACGCCGCTAATCGATGTGCTGCTCGTTATGCTGATCATCTTCATGGTGGTGTCGCCATTGAAGCCGGCAAGATTCCTGGCCAAGGTTCCATCCGGGCCCGATCCCGACGATCGTGTCATAGCGAACATCAACACCCTGGTCGTAACCATCAAACCGGATCGGACGCTAATGCTTAACAGTCTTACCGACATGGGTTCAGTGAATGATACGAGCAAGCTCAGCGCATCGCTGGTCGATCTCTTCCAAAAACGTCTTCAGAATCATGCCTATCGCGACGATGCGCGCGATCGCAATGACTTGCCGGACAGCATTCGCATCGAGAAAACAGTCTTCATCAAAGCCCCGCGCTCGCTGCCGTACGCCGATGTGGTACGCGTGCTCGACGGGATCAAAGGCGCCGGCGCGAACCCTGTGGGTTTGCAGATCGATGATCTGAATTAATTGTTGTCAGGTGCTAATGAGTGTGAGCTCAAACGAGCTCGCAAGTTGCGATAGAGGCTGGCGGCTCTGCCGCAGCACATAGCGGTAAGCCTCCGGCTTACCGTCAAGCCTCTCCAAAAAAATTCAGGAGGCTCCGCCTCCGCTTATCGAGAGGCCGAGGCATAGCCTCGGTGAAAAGGGAGCGGCCGGCCGGAAAGCCGGAGGCTTTCCGCCATGTGCTGCGGCAAAGCCGCGAATTATATTTCATATCGTTGAGGCAGTTTACTCTCGCCAAACGTCCGGGCCTCTGCTATCCTGTGTTTCACCGATAAGACAGGATTGCAACCATGCGCTACATCGAAAATCCGCCGAACCCCTGGTTGAGCCACTCTGTGGAATGGATTGGCGAGCCGCCCACCGCGAAGATCGAAGTCTTTGAAGAGACTGAGACTCGCTCGATCATCAGCAGCAACGACAGTCCGGATGTGGCCTTCGATCATTCGATCAATTGCTATCGCGGTTGCCCGCATGGCTGTACCTATTGTTTCAGCCGGCCGACGCATGAATATCTCGGCTATGGCGCAGGGACTGACTTTGAAAGAAAGATCATCGCGAAGGTGAACGCGCCTGAGTTGCTGCGCAAGGAATTGATGAAACCTTCCTGGAAAGGCGACGAGATCGTTTTTTCGTTTACCTCGGACCCATACATTCCGTTGGAAGCAAATTACAAATTGACGCGCCGCTGCCTGGAAGTCTGCGCTGAATTTCGCAATCCCGTCGGCATCGTCACCAAGTCGGCTCTGATTCGTCGCGACGTTGATGTGCTGCAAAGACTTTCCAAAGAGGCCAGCGTCGGAGTTTACTTCTCGATTCCGTTTGCCGATTACGCCACCGCCCGCGCCGTCGAACCGTTTGCGCCTTCGCCGAATGCGCGCTTTGAAGCGATGAAGACTTTGGCCGCCGCCGGCATCCAGGTAGGAATCGGCATTGCGCCGACGATTCCAGGATTGTCGACCGATATCCCTGGCCTTCTGCAGCGCGCGAAAGACTGCGGCGCGACGAAAGCTTTCATGAACATGCTGCGTTTGCCCGGTAGCGTGGCTCCCTATTTCGAAAAGCGTCTCCGCGAGAAGCTGCCGACTAAAGCCGACCGCGTGCTGAATCGCATCCGCGATGCACGCGGTGGCCGGCTTAACTCCAGCGTCTTTGGCGAACGAATGCGCGGAAAAGGCCAATACTGGGAAGCGCAACAAAAGTTATTCGAAGTTTATTCCAAGCGGCTCGGGTTCAACGAGCATCGCGTCGGCAGCGAACGCCACACGGGGATAAATACCTTCCGTCGACCCACGGCACAGGGCTCTCTGTTTGGGTGACGGGAGCGCACGCATCCTGAGTGGACCGCCGGGATCTATACCCGCTTTTCTTACTCCTGCATTAATAAAATCAGCCAAAAGCTCCCGGTTCGGCACCAAACTAACCTGAAAACTCAGTAGTATTGGGTGTTATCTAACCATTAGGGTTGACTGGACCGACCCTACAGGCGTAAAAGGACAATCGCCTCGAATGTTTATTCCCGTTCGCGATCTCTGGTGGCTAGCCGCAGGCGGCGCAGGTTACGGTGCGCGTTATATGAAGATGCGCATCGACGCCGTGGTGTCGGCACGCAGGCTGAGCCGCTTACCCGATCCCACCGGCGAATTGCTGCGGCTGCAAACTCTCTACGGCTACAATCCGCACTCTCTGGTCAGCATCGCGCCCGGGGCCATGCTCTGGTCAACGCCGGATATTGACGGCGCGATCATCTATGGTGAGTTCGGCCGGGTGTGGCTGGCTGCCGGCGATCCTCTGGCGCCTCTGGAAGAAATGGCCGAGCTGGCGCGCCAGTTTGCCGCGTTCGCGAAGAGAAAGAATCGCGTAGTTGCCTTTGTGCCGACCAGCGCCGAGTTCGCCCGCTCGGTGGTGCCAAAAGATTTCATAGCCGTGAAAGTTGGCGCTTCGCCTTACTTCGATCTTCAGACTTGGAACCCGCGCGGCGACTCTGCCAAGAAAATCCGCGCCGGCGTAAATCAGGCGCGCCGGGCCGGCGTCACAGTCGAAACGGTAAGTGATGACATCGGGGAAACTTTGAAGAAAGAAACGGCGCAGCTCTGCATGCACTGGCTCGGTTCGCGCCGCTCCGCGACGACTTTTGGCTGGCTGGTCGCTCTCGATCCTTTTCTGCATTCCGAATACAAGAAGTACTTCACCGCGCGAGTCAACGGCCGGCTTGTAGGCTTTCTCGCTGCCAGTCCGATCCCTGCGCGCAAAGGTTGGTACCTGGAAGATGTCTTGCGCGAACCCGATGCGCCGCAAGGCACTGCCACGCTTTTGGTGGTCGAAGCTTTGGCGAAGCTGAAAGCCGAAGGCGCGGCGTTGGCGACGTTGGGAACCTCGCCGCTGAGCACCGATGGCCCGGTTGATATACCCACCGAGCATCGAATGGTGGCGCGCGCTTTGGACGTGGCTGCTCGAAGGCTGGCCGGGTTCTACAACTTCGAAGGCTTGCGCCGCTTCAAAGGAAAGTTTGTGCCGACCTGGTGGGAGAGCGAATACGTTCTGGGCCAGGGCGGCGTCACCGTACCTCCCCGCATCGGCCACGCGGTCGTACGCGCACTGGTACCGGGCGGTCTCACGCAGATACTTACGCGCCAGGCCCTCCGCGTTATTCGTGGCAGTAGCCCGATCGTTAGGAAGGGCTCAGTAGTTCGCGGCACTAATCCGACCGTCAGGGAGGGCTCAGTCGAAAATGTAACCAAGTCCCTCTCCTCATCGTCTAAACCTGCGAGTAAGAAATAATCCCCCAATGTCCGACAAACTTTAGTTTGTCGTTCGAGTCGCCTGTCACCCCGCTCGCGAAGCTGATTACTGGAACCTGGTCTGCTGTGACTAATCAGGCTGAGTTCGTTTCAAGTTTATCGACAAACTGAAGTTTGTCGGACACTGGAAGTGGTGCACAAAGCGTGAACGTTACCGGACGACTCAAGCAGCGCTATCTCGCCTCTCGCGTTGCTCATCAATATCTTCAAGCCCTTTCTAAATTTGTTACTGTCGGCGACGCGCGTCTGCATTTCGTAATCAAAGGCGCCGGTCGTCCCGTCGTTTTGATTCACGGCAATCCCGGTTCTTGTCAGGATTGGTCGAGGTTGTATGGGCCTTTGGCATCGCGCTACTGCGGATTTGCTTTCGATCGCCCGGGCCACGGCCACAGCGATCGTTCCAATCATCGTCCCATTACTGTCGACGTGCAGGCGCAGATGCTGCACACCGCTCTCAAAGAACTCAACGTCGAACAACCAATTCTGGTCGGGCATTCTTGGGGCGGAGCTTTGGCGCTCGCATACGCTTTGGAGTTTCAGGATGATGTGGCCGGTTTGGTTCTGCTTGCGCCCGCAGCGTATGAAAGTGACGACGGCGTTTCTTTCCTGACGAAGCTCCCGGCATGGCCCGTCGTCGGCGACGTGGTGAACTGGCTGTTCACGCCACTGCTGGGCGCCTGGATCGTGAGAGAGGATTTGCAGAAAGCATTCGCGCCCGACCCGGTGCCGAAACATTACCTGCGGCATGTGCTCTCGGAATGGACCCGGCCAAAGAAGGTTAAGTGGTATTCAGTCGACGACGCTTTGCTCGGTTCGTCTCTGCCCAAATTCACGCCGCGATATTCCGACATTCGTGTACCGGTCGTCATAGTGACGGGCGACTCTGATCTGATCGTCCCGGCGAAAGAGAACGCGCATCGTTTGTACGAAGCACTGCCGCACGCCGAGCTGGTTGTGCTGGAAAAGACCGGCCACCAAATCCCTTTCACGCGTCCCAGTGCAGTTGTCGACGCGATCGACCGCGTGGCCGCCAAGACAGCCGCGGCGCCGGGAGCGCGGACATCCCTGTCCGCAATGAGCGCGTAGCGTGAATGGTTCATTAGCTCGACGTGAGCGACTGGGGCAGTAGCCCGACCGTGAGGGAGGGCTCCGATAATAGTTCCCTCTGGTTTGATATCTCCCCTTGTTACTTAACCGCAACTGGAAGAATGTCTGAAAGGAGACACTTGCTTATGAAGAAAGTCATAGTACTTAGCCTGCTGCTGATCTTCAGTATCGGCACCCTTGCGCTCGGGCAGAATAACAATCGTCGGGACCGCCGCGAGAACAATAACCAGAACAATAACCGGATGGAACGTCGCGACCGCGCCAGGAATAACGGCAACGGCAACTGGCGCCGCCGCCATCGACGCCAACGCCGCAAACACTGGCGGAAACACAACATGTAAGAACCGAGCCCGGCGTAATAATAAGAGAGGGTGAGCACGGCGATCCGGCCTGCTCACCCTTTCTGGTTTATGTTCAGAGGTTGTCGCTATTCGCGGGCACGCCAGCTTGGATTAAAACTATTCCAGGAAGCGCTCTTATTAAAGTTGTCTACAGACAGGTGATTAAAAGAGAGACGCGCATGACTGGGAGCTTCTATTTGGTCTGTTCCTCGCCTCGTAGAGGCGAAATATTTATAACCCGAGCCTCTGCTCGATACTCTCGCTCCGTAGGAGCGAAATGTTTTATTTGGCCGCGCTCCTACGGAGCGCAGAAAAAAATCACCCCGGCTGGGCTATAAACATTTGGCTCCTAACGGAGCCGCGCTAGCGCACGCGAACGCGACGAGTCATTTGATCAGAACTTCCTCCAGTTACGCACCCATTGCCTTCTCGCAATCTCAAAATCCCCGTGGGCAACACGGGTACGTCTATGGATATGATCCTTTCGTCAGGACAAACCCGCGACCTCCCCTCTACACGCGATAAACATCTCCTGAGACATTGATCGATCCTACTGACACGTCTGATATGCCGGACGACCCGTCGCACCTCGCCAACAACAGTTGCCGCATGCCTTCAGACAAATGGCGCGGTCGATAGACATCTTGGTCCATGCCAGTGAGCACGCGCCAAGTGTCAGTTAGCATTCGGCAATCTCAGTCAGCTCTCGGCGAATGTCAGTTAGCATCCGAGTGATGGCCGTGAGCACGCGCTGCCTGCTAGTTAACATTTGGCAATTGTCAGCTGGCATTTCACAAATGCCAGTCAGCCCACGGCGATTGTCAGTTAGCAAAAGGCAAATGTCAGTTAGCCTTGGGCACTCACAGTTAGCTCCCGGCGAGTGTCAGTTGGCATTCGATTGATGGCCGTGAGCACGCGCTGGCTGCTAGTTAACATTTGGCAATTGTCAGCTAGCATTTCACAAATGCCAGTCAGCCCACGGCGATTGTCAGTTAGCAAAAGGCAAATGTCAGTCGCAAACGTCCTAAATCCGATCAACCTTCGGAACTCATGAGGGAAAATGCCTGCAAATCACGCCTATCGTATTGGGGCGGTAGCCCGACCGTAAGGGCGGACGCAAATCATCCATTGAATAGCCACGGCTTTAAAGATTCTTTCTCATCACTTCAGGAAGGAGCCTCGAAATGGCGAAAGTAAAACTCAATTTTCGACGACTATCGGTGCCGGAAAAAGTCGCAAAAGCTCGGCAGATCGTTACCGCCTTGACCGGCAACGCCAGTTTTCCGAACCCAATCCCACCGCTGGAAACACTCACGGCCAGCCTTAACGCTCTCGAGGGAGCATACCGGACTACGCGATCCAGAAGGCAAGCCGTCAAGACCGCGGTTGACGATCAGACGATGAGAGAAGACGCGCTCATCCATTTGATGTCGCAGTGTGCGAGTTATGTAGAAAGCATAGCCGGCAATGACCGGTCGCTCATTACGAGCGCGGGCATGGATCCGAGGGCGCCCGCATCCGCCTCGACCATGCCCGACGTCCCTTCCGGCTTGGAAGCAACGGTCGGAGATCGTGACGGCGAAATCGATCTGAGCTGGGATCCTGCAAGGGGCGTGCGCAGCTACGTAATCCAACAGAGCACCGATCCACCAAGCGCCACCACCTGGACCCACGCCGCCACCTCAACCAAGTCGAGCGCCACCATCACCGGGTTGATGGCCGGCACCCGCTACTGGTTCCGAGTCGCCGCCATCGGCGCCATCGGCCAAAGCGGCTGGAGCGACCCCGCCACGAAGATCGCACCGTAGGGTGTGGCGCAAGTTGTTAACTTGCGCGCTTGGAGGCAGGCATTCTTGTCCGCTCTTCTCATTGATACTGCCTCCAATTTATGGCGCTTCCGGCCTCGGCTTCGGAAGCGCCTGCGCAGACCTGCCCCTCTTTTCCCCCTAGCCCTTCCGCTTACTGACTACTAGTTGCTGACTTCTGGCTTCTAGCGGAATATTTTGCTTGCACCTTGCAAATATTTGTACTATTGTCTCGCCCGCAACTTCAGTCTCGCGGGTTCTCCCTTAAACTCATTACCCGGAACCCGAACCCGCGTTTTCAACCGGCAGGCTTTTGCGCAGTCGAAGCGCATACGGCCCGACTGCTGCGAATAGGATCAGGTTTGGCGACCCTAGTTTGTGGCTGCGCTCCGAAAACCAAGAGAGTGACGAATCGTCGGCGGCACACGGAAGAGCAACGATAAGAGGCCGCGCAGCAAAGCTGGTTGTTCGGAATCGCCCCAATAGAGACGGCGAGAGAGACGACGAGAATATTTAGTATGTGAAGAGGAGGTTGCGGGTTCCCATCTCGGAGCAGCGGATCGAGTGTTCACATGGAAGATGCCTCTAAAATAGAAGAGTTCTCAGCCAGTAAGGGTGAGAACGGCTCGGAGCGCCATTCAACCAATCATTGGCTAGAGGGTTTCTTTTCCTCAGTGGCTGAGGCCCAAGACACGGCGGTACTCGTGGCGCTCAATGGCCAGCTACTCGAAGAGGAACTTAAAGCGATTACTGCCTTCTATGATGAAAAACGAAAAGATCTCTCAAATTACCATGAACCGCTAATTCAGAATCTTCGACAAACCATTGAGACACGTCGTACATGGTTGGAAGATAAATTAAAACTGGAGAATTCCCTGAAGAATGAGCTCGAAACTGCGAAGAGGCAGTGGAATAACCTACAAGGCGCTATTCGGGGTTTTCAGAAGAGAAAACAACTAGCGTGGCAACGGGTTATCAAACAGAGATTTGAACGGATTACGCGCTTTTTCAAAGAGAGAGAAACGCGCCTTGTCGAATCACTCAACCAAAGCCGAGCGGAAGCGTTGAAGGACGCGGACAGTCAAATAAACTACCTACACAAATTCTACGACCTAATTATTAATAATCGAGAAGAGCATTCCGAAAAGCTGAAGGCACGCGCCGACGAATGCGTAGAAAGACGAAGTGATATCCGAGAGCAGCTAGAGGTTGCCCAAGCGGAAGTAAGGAGTCTGCGGGAAATTGGCGTTACTGAGTATTCAGCTACATTTCTCATGATGTTTGGCGTGCTCGCATTAGCCGGAGCAGGCAGCGCGGCAGCAAGTCTGCTCGGCAGCCGTCAGCCGGGAAACTCAATTTTTGGTCTGATGCTCGAAAGCGTCTTAAAAACGCTGGGGGAGATTCAAGGTCCGTGGGGGACGTTCGGGAAGTTTGGCGGACTATTAATTGCCCCGATTGTCGCTATCTTCTTGCTCTTCGTGATCTTTGTAGTGTTCGTTCGACTAGCCATTTGGGTCGCGAGCAATTACACATCTCAGCAGTCCGCTAGACAAAGAACGAATCAGGAGTCACGCGCAGAAGAGTGGGGCGGCGCTCCGATTATTGCGTACATAAGCCGGCTAAGCTCTCAATTTTCGCTGATGGATGGATTCAAGCCAGATCGCGAAAGTTACGGGCAGGTCATCGCCTATTTTCCTTACTTGATGCTCCTAGTGATCGGGTTGTTTTTGTTTTCAGGAATCGCAATCGACAGTACTAAAATTAACTTAACGGTAATGCTGATTGGCATCGCCCTAGCATTACTCTCGGCGAGTTCAACTCTGCTATATGTGACCTACATAATTCAACCGCGTTGGAGAGCCGCAACTGAGCAATATAAAAAGCAGCCTGCGTCAAAGGGTTTTTTCATCCGGTATCTCGCGCTTAACTTTGAGTTCTTCTCTCTCCTCACACTGCTGATAATAGCATTGTTGATAGCGGCCTTCTTGCCCTTCTCTGGGCCAACATCTGCGATCTATTTGTCTGACGGGCAGTTCAAATCCATCTCTTGGGGATTTGTAACGATTTTTATGCTGCTAGCTTCTTTCGGTCTAGCATATGGCATAGTTCAAAAAGGCATTTTTCATGAGGCAAAAGAACTCTTGCGTAAGCATAAAGCCTTTCAGAATTGTGTAGAGAAATATAGTTACCCACCGTTAATAGAAGATTTGTGGTTTCCTGAACAGAAGATGGCAGATAACAGCCTAAAGCGTTTTATAGACCGTGAGGATGCTTTAGACGATGTACGCTCCGCTTATGAATTGGGCCAAATGTTTACTCCCGAGGAAGAGGAGGTGATTACGCAGCAAGAAAAGCGAAAGCCATGGCCCCGGTGGTTACGTAAGTTTGTGAAGTTCCTCTTGGCTGAGGAAAGAACAAGTCTTGAGCAAGATGGTTTTCCTGTTTTGCCAAGTATTCCGATGACGCTTAAACCCATCGACTATTTAGACTCGGAAGAAGCTGTCAAAGAATATGAATTGAGCGAATTAGAATTAAGCGAGCACAACCAGACAAGTACTACCACGACAAATCTGATTGCTAGCCTGCGGACGTCCTTGAATGCTGTTAGTGAGGAAATCAAGAGACTCATGGTTGAAATTGAAGGGCTTAAGAACCAAGAGGTGAAAGCCGAACAAGAATTGAGAGAAATGCTTTCGCAGGTCAATAGTAATTTTAGACGGGACGAGAATGCGTTCAAGACTGCTTTTGGAGTCGGACAACAATTGAGGACGCTGAATGCGGAACCGGACACCGCATTGGAAGGGCCCGGGGCAACTCTGCCGTTTGTCGAGGGAGCAGAATTATGACTACAAATGACCAGGTTGATTCAAACGGGTCACAAACACGAAAGCGCCTTGCATTTTTGGGCGATTGGCTTCAAGGGCGGCAAAACGTTCAAACGTCTGACCCGGTGAGTTCGTTTCTAAAAACCCACTTAGATGACGATCGTAAAGAAGTAGGCCAAGCCGAACTTGACAAGAAGTACATTCGGCCCGCGGCCGAGTACGACCATCCAATGTGGCGTCTTGGATGGACCGACGGGAGATCGGGCCAGCCGCCAATCGTCAATGAAAAATTAATCGAAGCTCACGCTAGAATTGAATGGAACGAACAAATCGCCGAAGCACGGGAGGAATTTTCCAGAACGAAGGAAGAGGTTGCCTCGTTGATCGAAAGCAAAAGCGAATTGGAGAAGCATTACACGGACGTTGAAACCAGATTTGAAGAATCGAGGCGGAAAAGAGCGGAACACTTTCAGGATTTCTCGAGAAAACAGGCGTGGGGTTATTTTGTTTTCGGCACTGCTACTTTGATTGCGGACATTCCTTTATCCCTGCGGCTCGTCGCTACAGGTTTCGGCGTAAAAACTAGTATGGATGTAAATGGTCAGATATTGAGTGTTGATCAAATTCTTTCTCTCCAGTTTTTCCAAGTTGTGAGTTATTTCTGGGAGGCTCTAGTTTTGGCGTTGGGTATCGCATTCGCCAGTATCTTACTGAAATACTTTTTTGATTTGATAGTCTTCCGTCAGCCAGGCATAGCGGTTCCAAGAGTCGTAGCCGGGTTGTTATGGGGTGGCCTAAGTTTGTTTGTCATAACAACAGTCTGCTTAGGTGTTTTTCGCTACCGGATTCAACCACAAGTCGAAGCTTATGAGCGTCGGCAAAAGTGGGAGAATCTCAAACAACAGAGGATTGATGAAAACTACAAAGAGCTTCTGCCAATTTTCGTGCGTGAGAAGGATCCCCCCGCTGTGGCACGAGAGAAGGCAAAAGAGATCGTGAATCGGGAAATCGGAAGCGATCCAACGCCTGACTTTCACAGCGCATGGGGATTGCCAACATTTATTTTCTTAACTCTGCTTTTCCCGATTGTCACTGCGGTCTGTTTCTCCGTAGGCGGAAAGAAATTTAGGAATGCCTTTCTATTTAAGTCTCTCGAGGAGGAAAGGTCGAGACTAACAGAAAAGCTTAGACAGACGAATGAGAAACTTTTTAGTCTCAGAGGTATGTTAGCTGCGTGCGAGACTGCGTTGGAAACTGTCTCACGAGCCGATACTAAGGACGACCTGTTACAGAGATTCCGTTATATGTACCGACACGGTTACGAGCGAGGAATGAAAAATGTGCCTTCGACCATGGAAGGTAAATTCGGATCTATATATCAACTAAGCCTGGAATACTTGCAGCGAAGACTAGCAAAGAGAATCAGAACCGCTGCTTCATAATCTTAACGCGCGACCCTTGCGCCAATCATATGAAGGCACGAAGAGCCATTCTTAGTCTTTTGGTTTTAGCTCTGCTTACTGCTGGAGGCATCGGCTACTATCGATGGCGAAGAGTACGTCCAGATGGCAACACTAACGCGAACGCCAACACGCAAGCGCGAAAAACGCGGCGGAAGCTTATGATCGTGTGGTGGGACATAACGAAAAGCCTTTATGCTTCTGAGCAAGAGAATGGCTTGAATTGGGGCGCTACCATAATTTCAAATCTGCCTGCGCATTCAGTTTATTATTTCTTTCCGATCAATTCTGCGACCCAAAGGCCATCACCTTTAGATCAAGGAGAAAAGCCAGCGATTGATTCTCCGGAAGCGGCCGTACTCTTTAAAGGAGCCCTCGAAAAAAGGATTAGCGATAACGTGGAAAAATTAAGAAACCAAATGCGCGCCGATGACGAAGCTGCCAAGAATTATGGAGGCGTTGTCCAGAGGGACAAACGAACTTGCATATTAAGTGCGCTCGATTATTCCGGTACCATTCTCAAGAACGAAGCTAAAGAATTGGAGCCGGAAATAGTATTTATTAGCGACATGGTCGAAGATTGTCTCCACCAAAGTCTAAACAAGGGAAAAGGAGCCTTCATTCAATTAACCCAACCAGATGTCGATTCCGAAATACGAGCAGCCAGTGCTATACCCTTGAATCTGCAGCTTGAGCAAGTCTGGGTAACTGTTATCGTCCCGACCGCATCATCCGATACACCCGTGTCCCAAAGACCTGATATGAATGGTTTGCAAAGATTCTGGCGCGCAACGTTTCAGAGATGCGGACTGAATGCGGATAAATACCAGTGGTCAATAGGAGTACTGCCTCCGCGATTGATTAGCCCTCCTCCAGCAACACTTCCCGGCGAAACCCAAGCTGAACCCTCCAATAATTGAGGGCGTGTTGCTTGGCGCCGGCCAAATTACGTCCGGATCAACGAGAAGAACACCCCCCCCTCCAGAAGAGATCGACAAAAGCCACGCTGGTCACCAAAGAAGCTTGACGGTTTCACGGAACTCGCGGCGGCGACGGGTAACGCCGAAAACCTTAAAAAGTTCATTATAGTCCATCTCGGCGAACTCTGGCGCAAACTCGTATTTCGTTCCAGCTAAATCTCATGGGCGTTAGTCTGTCGCTCCCATGGTACCAAGAGCACCTCGCCTCCTAACCATTCACTGAGTCGTCTCTCGTTAGAGACACCACGCTCAACTTCACTTATAATTACCCACGCACCCGAACAATTGATTTCACGGCAGGAGGCACGGCGATGTTTATTCGAGATGTCATCCGCGATCGCGAGCCGTATTCTTTGCGCGCTTCGGCGAGCGTGCTCGAGGCGGCTGAGTTCATGGCGCAATAAGCCGTATGCACAAAGCGATAAGCGACAATGTGATTCGCGAATCGTGGAACGCTGATTGAGCATTGTCCCCGATCTTGGTATATTTCAGAATCATGATGCAAGTTAATCCACGATCGACTCCCTCAGAGATCAAACGCTTCATTGAGCGGGCGAAGCGGGCTTACGACGAGCGGTTGGCCGCGAAACTCGAACCTGAACACACCGGAGAAATTGTTGCTATCGAGCCCGAGTCGGGAGACTACTTTCTGGGTACGAATGAAATCGAGGCGGCCGACAATGCGCGCACCGCCGGTCATGAAGGCCCCTTCTACTTTCTGCGCGTAGGCTCCAGGTATACTCACCGGTTGATGACTCCGCGAACCTAATGCGTGTCGACGGATACTTCAACACGAATGACGAGCCGGCGATAAAGCTCGATCTGATCTCGTCTTCAATCGAAGTTCTCATAGACACAGGATTTGCCGGCAGTCTAATAATTCCCGATCATTTATCAACTGGACTCGAACTCCACTTTGAGGGCTTCGAAGAGTTCTATACAGCGACCGGGCATGTCTTTGTCGCGCCCGCTTACTCGCTGGAAGCGAACTGGTTGGGCCAGCGCGTTAGTTCCGGTGGCTATTAGTCCTGACGTCAAAGAAGCTTTGTTGGGAAGCCAGATGCTCAAGAATTGCGTTTTGATAATCGACTATGCTAATCGCAACCTAAGCATCATCCAGGGATAGATACTGATTAGTTAAACTTCACTAATAATACCAACGTAATCGTAAATCACGCTGAAGTTGTTAGTCACGCCGCGACCTAACACGGACAGGGTTACCTACTTACTCACGTCGTCGAGCAAGCGAATAAAGTTGCGTTTGCGTTTGTATTCAACGCGGAGCGCGACGACGTAGTCTTCGAACTCAGCTTCCCGACCCATGCGGGCCATCGCCGGGCGCATTTTGCGCAGGAGTTTGATCGCTTCGTCATAAGCGGCATTGTTTGTTCGCCCGATGGTCGGAGCGATCAGCTCTTTGTAGATGGGGACCGCCCTTTCGGGATGGTCTTTGACCGTGGCGTCCGCGAGCTGAAGCCACAGATACTCTGTGCAGCCACCGGCAGAAGCCTCCTGCCAGGCTGCTTCATAATTCTTTTCCCAGAGAAAGATCTCCACTAGTCGCGAATGGTTGGACATGGACTGCCAGGGCCAGCGGCGCTCGGCGAGCAGGCTGGCCTGCTTTTCGTTTTCGATTACTGCTCGCAAATTCGTTAAAGCTCTTTCTCTCCAGCGAGACCATTCGAAGTTCGACTGTGGAGTCCGACGAACTTTAGTTTGTCGAGCGGCCGGGTTAGGCTTCGAGTTTCGCATTTTGAGCTTCGAGTTGGGAGTAGAAGCGGAGGCTTTTTTTGCGGATGGAGTGACCTCTCCGCCCTCAGCAACTCTTTCGTCGTCGTCGACAAACTGAAGTCTATCGGACACCATCGCGTGAGCTTGTAGTTTCCGATAGGTTTCGAGTTGTGGTCTGTCTGTGAACTCGGCCCAGATGAGATCCATCGCTTCGGGGTGACGGCCACAGCGATGATATTCGTCCGCGAGAAAATCCGAAAGACGTGAATCAGGCCGTGGGAAAGCGCGCATGCCCTTCTCGGCCCACTCGAGAGCCTGATCGTGTTTGCCGGCTTGGCGATAGATCTCGGCTATCTCCAAAAAAGAATATGGGAGGGAAAGGTCGTGGCATTTAACAGCTACTAGCTCTTCGTAGTTGCCTGACTGGCGCGCCAGATCTTCCATTACCGACGTAATTCGGAATCGCGCGTGGAAGCGCTCGTCAGAAACTTCGCCGGGTCCAAGCGCGGGCACATCAGCCCAGACGGCTTCGGCCAAACGGCGATACTCGGCTAGCCCCTGCGAACCGAGTACATCCGCGTACATCTCGGCGGTGCCGCTGAAAATATCCCAGTCGCTTTTCATCTCCCAATCAAAAAGACGCTTGGCGAGAGTCTTTGGGTCTTCACTGGCCTGTTTACAGGCGCGATGATGCAACTCGTGCAAAGCGGGCAGAATCTCGCCCATGTGACCATCAGAGTCGTCCATCTCGCCGATGGCTTTTTCCAGCCGGGCGAGAGCATATTCAGTCAGTTCAACGACGGCTTTCGCGTGGCCGTCATCAAACAGGCCCGAGATAGAATCGATGACTTGATGAATTCGACGAGCGAAGCGCGGCGCTGCGTAATAATCGACAAAGCCGCCTGTTCGGGTAGCGTTAGCAATAGACTTGCGGAACACCCGGATATCGACACCGGATGGTTGCTTCCGCGCCGCCTCGAGTTGCAGACGCTCGCGCATGCTGCGATTGTTTGCGGCTTCGTGCAGGACTATCGCGATGAGGCCATCTTTCTCCTGACGCTCCAGGAAACTGCGCAAGTCATTCTCTCGAAACTCCTGGTTCGATAGCTGAAGATTCTCTTCGTCTTTCGAAGTATGAATCCATGCCAACACCGTCGCGACACAGTGTTTGCAAAACTGTTCGTCGTCGCCAAGAGGACAGGTACATGAGTAGAAGAGATCGGTTTCGTCCATCCGCAGGCGAACGCGGTAGTCTCTGGTTCCACTAACAATTGCCGAAAGCTCGCCGTTGCGCTCGATCAACTCCCTAACTCGGTCTTCCTGGAAATAGGCTTCGCCCCGAGCAAACCAGAGGTCGCCGGCGAGCGCACGCACCCTACGGAGGTTCAATGGCGACTTTGCCATGGCTCAAATCTAAGTGAGCCGGCCCTTCAGTGCAACGGGAATACGCGTTGGTGGTTGCATGGGTGTTCTCCTATAATACCCACGCACCCGAACAATTGATTCCACGGCAGGAGGCACGGCGATGTTTATTCGAGATGTCATCCGCGATCGCGAGCCGTATTCTTTGCGCGCTTCGGCGAGCGTGCTCGAGGCGGCGGAGTTTATGGCCCAGAGAAAAATTGGCGCCGTGTGTGTGCTCGATGAGGAAGGGAAGTTGATTGGCGTTTTCTCTGAGCGCGACTTGCTGAACAGGGTCGTCGTGCCGCGGCATGATCCGGCTACGATGAAGCTTGGCGAGGTGACCAGTCCGTTGCGGGCGGTGATTCGTTGTGACGAGACGCCGCATCAGGCGCTGGAACGCATGGAGCGAATCGGTACTCGGCACCTGCCGGTGGTTGATGAGGAGAAGTGGGTGGGGATGCTTTCGATGCGCGATCTGCTGCGCGTTGAGTTGAGCGATAAGGGGGATGAGATTAAGTTGCTGCATGAGTATATACAGCAGTGAGCGGTGAGCGGTGAGCAGTGGGCGGTGAGCAGTGGGCAGTGAGCAGTCGGCAGTGGGCAGTGGGCAGTGGGCAGTGCCGGTGGGCAGTCGGAACTATTTTCCATTCATCATTTTCCATCTCATATTTGCCATTTCCGGCCAGCGCAGAAGCTCAATGACCACGGACTAATGGAAACTGATAAATGACAAATGACGAATGGAAAATAACGCCGTTGCACCGCAATAGAGATAGCAGATCGTTAGCGTTCCTCGCGACTTGTTTGGCCACGCTGGTCGCGCTGGCGTGTAGTCATCCGCCGCCGGGGCGGGGGGCGGGGGAAGTTGAGACTTCGCCGCAGTCACAAACCAGCTTCAAAGTTGAAACCGTTATTCCTAGTCTGGAAGTGGTGTGGTCGATTGTTTGGGCGCCGGATGGCCGGATGATCTTCACTGAACGGCCGGGACGCGTGCGCGTCTATGAAAATGGAAAGCTGCGGCCACAGCCTCTCTTCACCATTCCTGATGTCGAGCCGAGAGGTGAAAGCGGACTGATGAGTGTCGCGCTGCATCCGCAGTTTGCTGCCAATCACTGGCTCTATCTTTCTTATGCTTACAACACCGGTGGCCCACTTGTGCGCGTGGTGCGTTATCGAGAGACACCGGCCGGCCTTACTGATCGCAAAGTCATTATTGAAAACATTCCGGCGGCACAGTTTCATGCGGGATGCCGTCTGCGGTTTGGACCCGACGGCAAGCTTTACATCACGACGGGCGATGCCACGGACCGGCAACTGGCGCAGAAGTTGGATTCGATAGCCGGGAAGATTTTGCGTCTGAACGACGATGGCACGGTGCCGAGCGACAACCCCTTTGTCGGACAAACGAACGCGCGGCCGGAGATTTGGGCCTACGGCAGCAGGAACTCGCAGGGCATAGACTTTCAGCCCGGCTCAAATCTTTTGTGGGAGACTGAGCATGGACCAAGTGGATTCGACGGTCCGGGGGGCGGCGACGAAGTCAACATTATCGAACGGGGAAAGAATTATGGGTGGCCGGTGATTCATCATCGCGAGACGCACGCAGGCATGGAATCACCGATCCTGGAATACACACCGGCGTGCGCGCCCGCGAGCGGAATGTTCTATCGCGGATCGGTGTTTTCACAGTTCAAGGGCAACTTCTTCTTTGGCTGTTTGCGTGGTGAGCGAATCATCAGAGTTGTCGCTAACGGGCGGAACGTCGTCAGCCAGGAAAATTTGTTGGAAGGAAAGTATGGACGGATCAGGGACATCGCTGAAGGGCCGGATGGGTTGATCTACTTCTCGACCTCGAATCGTGATGGGCGTGGTCAACCGGCGTCGGATGATGATCGGATTTTGCGATTGACGCCGGTGAAGTGAAGCGCCCAAAAACATTTTCCATTTGTCATTTGACAGTTTTCATTTGTCATTCGTGACGACGTTGACTGTGACAGTGGAAGCGGCCGGCATTTGCCACGAATGAAAAATGGCTAATGACAAATGGAAAATGATCGGCGTTCTTTGCTAGCCTTGCTAGACTTTTTGGGCTAATACTGCGGACTTGCTCCAGCCTATCGCCTGGAACCTGGGGAAGCGGTAGTGGCTGACTACCTGAAAGTACCGATCGGTGGTTTCGGAAACTTCATGTGGCGGATGGGTCTTAAATCGGAACAGCATTTCGAGGAACGTCGTTACCGGCGTCGGGCGCATCGGCAAGTGAAGCAAATGCCCGCCGGGCGCAATCACCCTCGCCAGTTCACTCAGACCCTCGTCGAGCGGCACATACTCGAGAACCCCGCTCGTTAAGACCAAATCAAAAGCTTCATCGGCGAACGGCAAAGCCAGAACGTTGCCTTGCGCAAATCGCACTGGTTGGTTGCTGAGCGTCTTGTCGACGTACTTCTTCGCGGTGGCCATCGACGAAGCGGAAAGATCCAGGGCCGTTAGTTTGACGGGAACCCTCAGTGTCCTTAGCAAAGCCAGAGTCAGAGTCCCGGTGCCGCAGCCGGCGTCGAGAACGCTGGCGCCGGGAAATACCGGCAAAGGGTGAGCGTCGAAATATTGATCGAGCGAGCGTCCATAACCATTCAGCTTGAAGGTGAGGTCATAAAAACCTTCGATGCGATCATAGAACGAGCCCGCGCGAGCATGGTTCTTGGTTGCAGTTAGAACGTATTCGGCCATCTGATAATTGCTGATTGATTAGAATCTACGCGGTCATTGAAACCTAGTCGAGCCCACTCGTCAAGAAATAATTAACGTAAAACGTCGCGTCATTTTAGCCCGGCGACCCTCAATTACTCAAACGAGGACCTCGGCCTCTGCCGAAATAGTCAAAGAACTCAGCCAATCCGCGGATTCCGGCGCAAGAAAGGTCGATTTGCGACGTTCTGCCAGCGACAGCAGTTAGTCTCGCCAGGGAGGGGAAAATAAAACGATGCGGAAAAAGGTGTTGACGATAATTGGTTTGACGATGGCCTTCGTGGTTCTTACAGGTTTCGCGGTTCGATACGGTTCGCGCAGCGCACAGGCGACCAGCGGCGAAGCTAGCATGGTTGAGTTAGAGGCTTATCCCGAAACGGTGGCCGCTGAAAATGGATTCTCAATCGAGGTGCTGGTCGACGGCCGTCCATTGGCAGAGTACGCCGCCCGCGGCCGTCGTTACGTTGAAGCGCTGGAGAATGCCGAGTACGAGGTTCGGGTTCATAACCCGACCGGTTCGCGTGTAGCCGTCGCGCTTGCGGTTGACGGTTTGAACTCAATTGACGCGCGTCACACGAGTGCCTGGGACGCGCATAAGTGGGTGATCGAGCCCTATGGGACCATTCATGTGCGCGGCTGGCAAATGAGCGGAGAAAGCGCGCGGCGCTTTTACTTCACGACTGAGCGCGATTCTTACGCGGCCAAGCTGGGCCAGGCTCAGAACCTGGGTCTGATCACGGCAGTGTTCTTTCGCGAGCGGCGGCCGGTTACTTTCACGCAGGCGACCCCGCGGCCACCTTACACAGAAGATCGGGCGCGCGATGAGCGGACGGCGCCGGAACCGAAGACCATGGGAGAGCCTTCCGCTTCGAACCAGGGCGGTCGTGATGCGGCCAAGCAGCGCAGCCTGCCATCGTATCCGCCTCCGGACGATGAATCGGCAGCGACGGGCATTGGCCGTTCGGTAAGAAACGACGTGCAGTGGATCAAGATGGATCTGGATTCGCGACCCGCGGGTGAGATCACGATTCGCTATGAATACCGCGCGTCTCTAGTGCGTCTGGGAATTATTCCACGTGATTACCCGAGGCCGAATGTGCTGGATCGTCGCGAACGGGCCCAGGGGTTCGAGCCGAAGTATTGTCCACAGCCTTAGAGAGTGAGAATGGAACGCTTGGAAGCAGCGGGGGCAAGCCCGCCTTCCGGACCTAGAGCTTAATTAAATTGAGTCATTGATTCAGTGTTGAAGGCTTTCAAGGTTAGCGTCATCAGATCACTGAAGGAGTCTCTCAGGTTGGGAAGGCGGGCTTGCCCCCGCTGCTTCGCTACGGCTTTAGCGACGCTTAAGGTTTGAATCGTACAGTTGGCGATAGGCCCGGTAGTAGGCCATCACTTTGAACACGTAGTTCTTTGATTCAGTGAACCCGACCTCAGCGGCGAAGACGCCTTCGTCGTTTTGATTTGAGCGCCCGAGCCAGCGCGCCACGTTGTCTTCACCGCCGTTGTAGGAGGCAGCGATCGCTTCCGGCAGTCCGGCGAACATCCGCGATAGCTCGCTTAGATATTCACTCCCGACAGCGATATTTGTCGCGGGTTGATAAAGCGAGTCGTCAGTGACCTGATTAATGCCCGCGCGTTTCGCATATTTCTGGGCGGCGTCGATGGTGAGTTGCAAAAGGCCACGCGCCGCGGAAGGTGATTTCGCGTTGGGCTTGAAGGCGCTCTCCTGTTTCATGATTGCCAGGACCAGACGGGGATCGAGTCCGCGCTTCTTAGCTTCACTAACAATTTGAAAACGATACGGCGCGGGATAGTCGGCGGCAGCGTTGTTCAATGCAACCTGGACTGTCTGCGAGCGATCGGCAGCTTTCTGGCGTGCGAGCGAATCATTAATCGCTGCCAACCTGCTCGTGGCTAACCCTCCGTAATATGAACTGACGTTGTCGGGAATCATCAAATAGGTGCGCACGGCCTCCTGAGTTCGACCTGCGCGATCGAGTGAGTGGGCTTTTAGGTAAAGCACTTCGTCGATGTTTGTATTGCTGTCCTTCGGCAGAGGTTTTTGCAGTAGCTCGTCGGCTGTTTGGATGGCGTGGGGATAGTCAGCCAAAGCAATGTCCAGCCTGAGCCGCGCGAAGATGGCGTTGGTTTCTACTACATTTCCGGCGAATCTCTCTCTCGTGCGATTGATCCAGATGATCGCGTCCTGAGGGTGCCCGGATTCACGATAACCGTCGATTATATTCAAGTGAGCGGTGTCGATGCGCTCGCCGTTGGGATATTTTTCGAGGTACTCGGCATAACGCGCTGCAGCTTCGGCGCCGCGGCCCATTCGCAGAAGCGACGACGCGGCGAAATTCGAAGCTTCGCGGCCTTCTTTGGTTTGCGGATAAGTCTGCGCCAGCCGCTCGTAAGTCTGCCGTGCATCCTCATAACGTCGCTCGACATAATACGAGCGCGCCATGCCGTACAGCGCGGCGGGCACGTTAGGGTCGTTGGGGTAATTGTCGAGGACCGCTTGCCAGTGTTCTCGCGCCGGCACGAACGCGCGATTGGTCAGATAAATTCCCGCCCGGCGCATGTGTTCGGCAGCGGTAATCGTCGGCGCAAATTTTCCGTTGGCCGAGCGATCGGCGCGATCGCTGATACGGACAGCGTTCAGAGACGCATCAGTGGCGCCCTGCGAGTAAGCAAGCGAAACCAAGGCGAGGGCCAAGCCAAGCGCACTTGCCAGGGTTTGCGGGCGAGGGCGCCCGCGTTCCCAGTAACGGCCAAGTAGTTCTTGAAAGAATAAATGCGATTGCTCAGGCCGGCCCATTTTCTTCGTCCTCTTCCACGATTTCATAACTCGTAACAATTTCAGCACTGCCGCGTAGTGTCGCGGCCACGCTGCAATACTTTGTGTCTGAGAGTTCGATCGCCTGCGCGACTGCTGCTTCGGAAACGCCGTGCCCGCTCACGATATGTTTGACGTACAGCCGCGTGTAGCTTTTCGGAAATTCCTCACGGCGTTCTCCGCTTACTTCGATGCGATAGTCAGTGATGTGTTGCCGCTTCTTTTTCAGAATCGAAATCACGTCTACGCCGGTGCAACTCCCCAGTGCGATCAGCAGGAACTCCATCGGAGTCGCCGCGCTGGCCCGGGCCGAATCTGTTTCGATTGCCTGTGCGTGCCCGGATGGGGTTACGCCGACGAAAAAATCGTTGCCGGCGAAATGGATAGTAGCTTTCGTGTCTTTAGTTGCCATTCTGGTTTCAAGAGAAGAATAACATGGCCGTTTTCAGAATGGGATTGGCGCGATTGACGGTGGTGGTGGCAAGCAAAGCGCCAAAGGCGCGAAATGTAAAAGCCTGGGCCAACGGCCCAGGTTAGAAGTCGTTTAGGAAGGGCGAGCGCTGAAGGCGCGGAATGTGTTCGCTTGATGCATTCTCCCCGATGCCGATTCCGCCCCTTCAGGGCTCAACGAATTCATCTCGATCCTTCCAGGGGCGATGCCCCTGGCTATTACATTTCACGCTTTCAGCGTGAGGAGGTAGCGCGTTGTCGGATCTCTTTCAGCTTTCTCCTTACAAAGCTGCATCGACTTGAGGTTCTACCTTCTGCCAAAACATCGGGAAGAAGAATCCTACTCTCTTGCCGTCAGTTCCTTGCGCAGCTCTCGCGCAGTGTCTTCGCGAAGTTGTTGCTCGACGCGCTCGTTTTCCAACGCCAACGGCACATGCTTTCGTCCTTCATCAAGCCGCTGCAACATGTAATTTGTTTCGGCCCAGCTCGCGCCGCGACTGGCGGCAGCTTCGATCATCTGCAAGCGGGCTTCGGCCTCGGCTCGTCGCGCGGCGCCTTCCTGCTTGAGCGCATCCAGCCTCGTCCGGTCGCGAGCCAACTCTTCAATCAAAACCGCGGTATCAGGCGAGTTCAAATATCGCGCCCGGCTAATGCGCCTTTCAACCAGCAGCAAGTCCCGGCGCGCGCTCGACGTTAGTCGCGACGCATTCAGGCGCAAGGCCAGCGTTTCGCGATAGGCGTCGGCCAGCAAAGGCTGCTTTTTTTCCATTTCCTTCAGCGCGCGCCTTTCTCCACTCGTCAGTTCCGAAAGAAAATATCCAACTTCGTCGGCAGTAATACCATCAGAGGCAAGGTGGTCGCGAAGCTTCCGCGCCCAACTGCGTCTAAGGAACACGATGACGAACGTGATTAGGATCGCCGCGATCAGGGCAAATGGGATCGAGGTAAGCGCCAGAACCAGGTAAACGGTGGCTGCCCCGGTTAACAAATAGGCAAGCAGAAAGGCCGCCGGCGGGCCGACGGTCACGGCAAATAGAGCAACCCAAGGCGCCATTTGCCAAAGGCGCGCCGCCTTTTTTTCGCGGACCGTAAGTTTGCCTGATTGATCGCTCTCGTTCATAAAAGGGCCGATGCTCTGTCCGGCCAGGGGTGGTGTCTTAATTACCGGCGTTTAGAGTACCCACTTCAGTTGGGTTCTTTCTTGCTTTACAAAGACCCGACTAAAGTCGGTACTCTGAACACCGTTCACCAAAGTACAGGGGAATCATACTAGGGTGCCGAACCACAGGCCAGTTCACGGATACGAACGGCGCGCTTTCCCGCCTGCCACCTTTGTAATATGATTGGCCCAGTAGTATTAGAGAACCACGATGATCAAAAGCGGAAAAGCTAAAGCTATTCTGATCGCCACGGTATTTACTCTTCTATTCACCGGGCAAATGGTTTACGGGCAGGGTGGCAAAAGCGACGGGCGCAAGGGTGGAGGAGCAAGGCCGGTCACGGTTCCGGTGACGATTCGAGTTCGCGAGCCGAGACGTGAATTCGAAATGCGATTCGTGGACTATATTCTCAAAGAAGACGGTGAGCTCCAGACTATCCTTTCGGACCGCAAGCCGGCAGAAAATCCGATTACGCTGGCGGTCCTGGTGCAGGACGACCTGGTTACCTCGATCTCTACCGAGGCAAAAGGGATTGCGAACTTCGTGCGACACCTGCCACCCGGCTCGCGCGTCATGGTCGGCTATATTCGGACCGGCAGTCTCGACGTGCGGCGTAAGTTCACTTCCGATCTTGAGAAGGCGGCCGCGGGCGTGCGTCCGCCGCTGGGATTAGCCAGCGCCAGTCCTTTCAATCCATTCGTCGAGGTTATTGAGGCGCTGCGGCGCTTTGATTCGCAACCGTTAGGACGCCGGGCGATAGTTGTCGTTTCTGACGGGTCGGATACTTCGCGGGGAGTCGATAGTTCGTCGCCCGCACAGAGCCTGGATTTGCAGAGAGCAATCAATGAAGCGCAACGCCGCAGTGTCGCCATCTATTCGATTTATGCGCCGTCAGCCGGGACGGAGGGAGGTCTGTTGGGCCTCAACGGACAAAGTTGCCTGGAAAGACTTTCGAAAGAAACAGGCGGGGTCGCTTTCTTTGAGGGCTCCGGAGCGCCGGTAAGCTTTGATCCTTTTATCAAAGAGATCGACGCTTCGATTTCGATGCAGATAGCTTTGTCTTATCTTTCAACTCATCCGGAAAAAGGATTTCATCGCCTAGAGATCAAGCCGCTGCAGCCCGGCGTGGAAATCCGGCATCCGTCGGGTTACCCCAAGTAAGCCGTGCGATGTTCCTTTGAATCGCCGCTTGTCGGCGGCGCATCTCTTTTATCTGCATCTGCAAGTCCAGCAGGTGCAGATCCAGCATTAACCGCAGATCGTTGTTCAGCTTGAGCCCTCGCTCAAAATCCTTCTGGGCTTCGCCGTCCTGCCCCTGAGTCTGGTGGGCCAAACCACGTTCGGCGTACACGAGCGGGTTACGATCGTCCAGCGAGATGCTCTTATCAAAATCCGCAATCGCGAATTTCGAGTTGCCCTCGATCAGAAACGCGCGTCCGCGCTTGAAGTAAGCTTCGGCATCGTTGGGATTGAGCTTAATCGCGCGGTCAAAGTCCGTCAGGGCGCCGTCGAGATCCAGGCGGTTCGATCTAATGTAGCCGCGATTGAGATAGGCCTCAGTGATGTCGTGGTTATTCATGGCCAACTGCGGATCCAGTTCACTGGCAGTCTCGTAATCCACAATGGCGCCGTCGAGATCGCCGCCGGCGCGCTTGGCCTTGCCGCGATTCAGATAAGCGTCCGCCAGTTTGGGATCAATCGTGAGCGCGCGATCGTATTCCACAATCGCACCGGCGATGTCGCCCTTACTAAAGCGTTCCACGCCCTGCTTGACGTGCTTCTTCGCGGATTGTTGCGCAGAGGCAATTGGTGGGCAAGCCAAGAGACCAAGAATCGCGATGAACCAGATGCGCTTCATGGTTACCTCCTTTAAGAGAAGGGTGTCACCGGTTGTTTCGAAACAGCTCGGGACAACGCGTTGCCGTAAATCTTCTACTGTACCGTCGCGGGTAAGAGAGACCCGCGCGGGTCTGATGCGATGGCCTTGCCATCACCCATTGTTCCAATCATGCCGTGAAAGTGAATTTCAGAGCCGGACAAAACCAGAAGCACGTCCCCGGCATGATAACGCGGGTCGGCAAGTTCGAACCGAACTACTGTCGCCTGGCCATTCTCGTGTTCAAGAGTTTCGAATGAAAAAGTATCGGCATCTACTACGTAGGTCTGTGCGTGCTGTGCTGTTTTTTGCGAATCAGGCATTGAAATATTCCCTTTGAATCTATTGTTAGTTTAATGGGGCGGCTAGTCGGGTTCGAACCGACGACCTCCTGAGCCACAGTCAGGCGTTCTAACCAACTGAACTATAGCCGCCAGATAGCATCCGATTAGTTGATGTCAAATGGACTTCTAACTGATGTTTACACCAGTCATTCGATTTCTTCAAGTGTGCAGCCATTGGCAGCCGTGTCAGAAGCCCGACCGTCAGGGAGGGCTACTAAGCACACCGAGCCCGCCCTGACGGTCGGTCTTCTGACACAGGCATTTGACTCTGGCAAGTTCACTTAAGTTGCAGTATTCTTCGCACGCCAGAAAAACCCAATCCACTGGAGTTAGCCCATGAACGCCAAACTTTCCCTTCGTAGGCTTTACGCTGTTGCTCTGTCTCTCGTCGTCGTTTTGACGCTGTGGCAATTTACCTCGGGCGTACACGCGCAAAAGGCTGCGAAGCCAAAGACTGCCCATCCGCCCGCCGCCGGCGACAAAAAAGCCGCCATCAACAGCGAAGCCGCGGTGAACAACGCCGAGTATGGCGCCAAGGTCAAAGAAAACACGACGCAGGCCTACTTCATGACTGAGTTGGTGGATCATCTGCCGGCTTCGGACAAGGTTCCCTCGCCAGACAAGATTCTGGGCTACACGGTTGGTGCGCCAGGTCATCTCACTTATACGAAGGATCTTTATCGTTACTATCGCGAGCTGGAAAAAACGACCGCGCGAGTGCGAACTTTTGTCGCGCCTGAGAAGAGCGAAGAGGGTAAAGAGCAGTTGCTGATTGCCGTCGGGGACGAGGCGGCGATCGCGAAGCTCGAGCGTTACAAGGAGATCACCGCGAAGTTGGCTGACCCGCGCGGGATTACCGACGCTGAAGCGGAACAGTTGATCGGTGAAGGGAAAGCTTTGTACTGGGCGTCCGGATCAATTCATTCACCCGAGACTGGCTCGCCGGAGATGTTGATGGAGCTCGCCTATCGTCTGGCGGTTGAGGAAACGCCATTCATCAAAGCCATTCGCAAGAACGTGATCGTCTTGATCACTCCGGCATTAGAAGTTGACGGCCGCGACCGCATGGTCGACACCTACAACTATCGTAAAGCAAATCCTGGCAAAGGCGTGCCGCCCCTCGTTTACTGGGGCAAATACGTTGCTCACGACAACAATCGTGACGGGTTAGGCATGGCGCTGGCGTTGTCGCGCAATCAGATGAAAACCTTTCTTGAATATCATCCGACGATCTTGCATGACCTGCACGAATCGGTGCCTTTTCTCTACACCTCGACCGGAACCGGGCCTTATAACGCCTGGCTCGATCCCATCGTCATCGATGAGTGGAACCTGCTGGCTTATCACGAGATTGAAGAGATGACGAAGCGAGGTGTGCCCGGCGTGTGGACGCATGGCTTCTATGACGGTTGGGCGCCGAATTACATGTTCTATGTCGCCAACGGACACAACGCGATTGGCCGCTTTTACGAGACGTTCGGCAACAGCGTCGCCGATACTATGGATCGGACTGTCGGGGCCCAGGCACAGCGTGATTGGTTCCGGCCTAACCCACCGCAGCCGCGCGTGAAATGGTCGCTGCGCAATAACGTTAACATGCAAGAGTCGGCGATTCTGTTAGCGATGAACTTTGTTTCGAATAACAAGGACCGCTTTCTGAAGAATTTTTATTTGAAGAGCAAGCGCTCAGTGGCCAAGGCCACCAACGAAGGTCCGGCAGCTTGGGTAGTTCCCTCGGACCAGGCACGAATGGTCGAAGCTGCAGACATGGTGAATCTGCTCCGGCTGATGGGCGTTGAGATCCACAAGGTTGATAAAGAGATCACGGTAAAGGACCAAAAGTTTCCGGCGGGGTCCTACGTTATCCGTATGGATCAGCCCTATTCGCGCATGGCCGACATGCTGCTCGATACACAGTATTACAACGTCAACGATCCCACGCCATACGACGACACCGGCTGGACGCTCGGAGCGTTGCGTAACGTTAAGACGATCCGCGTGACTGATAAGAGCGTCCTGCAATCGCCGATGAAGTTGCTGACACAGGACGCAAGAGTGACGGGGACTGTTACGAAAGTCTCTTCGCCGGCTGCCTATCTGATTAATCACAACGCCGAGAACAGCCTCATGACTCTGCGGTTCAAGCTCAAAGACTTGAAGATCGCTACGGCGGAAGAACCGTTTGAAGCTGGAGGGCAGAAGTTCAATGCGGGAACGTTCATCATCAAGTTGGCCGACAATCCCGGTGACTTGAATCAGAAACTGTTAGGTCCGGTGGTGGACTCCGGCCTGAAGGCGATCGCGGTTGAGAAGCTGCCCGAAATCAAAACCCATGTGCTCGCGGTTCCTCGCATTGCGATTTTGCACACCTGGACTAACACGCAGAACGACGGCTGGTTCCGAGTAGAATTTGATCGGCTCCAGGTGCCCTATACTTACATTTCTGATCAGGTGATTCGCAACACGCCCAACCTGCGGGAAAAATTCGACGTCATCATCTTTCCACCTGTCGGGGGATCCGCCCAGGCGATCGTCGGTGGTATTCCCATGCGTGGCGCTCCGATTCCATGGAAGGGGAGTGACGTTACTCCAAACATGGGCACCGGACCGGATCAGAGTGATGATATCCGCGGCGGCATGACCTTGCGGGGAGTGCTTAACCTACAAAAATTCGTCGAAGAGGGCGGCGTTTTTATCCCCATCACCAACTGCACGCGCATAGCAATCGATTACGGTCTGACCAGCGGTGTGGCCATTCAGGAACCCCGAGCCCTTCAGGCACGAGGCTCCGTTTACAATGCGACCTTCGCTGATCGGCGTAGCCCAATTGCTTACGGCTATGCCGAGACTTTGCCGATTTACTTTAATCAGGCGCCACTGTTCCAAGTGGCCGCAGGCGGGGGCGGCGGCGGCGGCGGCGAGGGTGGAGGAGGTGGCGCCAGCGGGCGACCATCTGGGCGAGGAACTATGACTGACCCGGACATCATTCAGGGGATGCCGTTGGCCGAACCCGCCCAGCAACGAAGGCCCGGTGAACTGACGGACGAGCAGCGGCTACAGCAGACGTTTGCCACGCCGCCGGAGTTAAGACCACGCATAGTCCTGCGATTCGCCTCGGATGAAAAGAGTCTTTTGATTAGTGGCATGCTGGCGGGAGGTTCCGAATTGGTGAACAAACCGGCGGTCGTCGATGTGCCCGTAGGTCAGGGCCACGTCGTAATGTTCGCCAACAATCCGATGTGGCGGCACCAGACTCAGGGCAGCTTCTTTCTGATATTCAATGCGGCCCTCAATTACGACCATCTGGACGCCGGCAGAGACCGCCCTGCAGGGCAGGCGAACGAAGCCACGCGACCTGGAGACGATAATTAGGGTTCGACGTCTAACGGGAAATTGGAAATGGTGCCCCCGGCAGGACTCGAACCTGCGGCCCTCTGCTTAGAAGGCAGATGCTCTATCCGCTGAGCTACGGGAGCCCTGAAGTGAAGCGGCCTCGATGTTAGCACGGCTCGGAAGTCGCTCCAAAAGGCCAGTCCATTAAAACAAAACAGGCCGCCGGAATATACTCCGGCGGCCTTTTCCGCACTTGGAAGACTATTGTTTATCGTTAAGCGGCGCGCGTGATTTCGGCGGCTTCAGCATAGACACGTCGTCCGTTGAGAGCGTCGTCAATGATCTCTCGAACAGCAGAAATGTCCGGGTTAACATCCATCCGATCGCACGCCGTCAAGTGACGGACAATACCCTCGGTGGCGATTTCCATGGGCGGACCGGATAGCTTCGAAAAGCGCCGCGCCTGGATGTGATCAATTCTTTGGAGCCGCTCAGCCAGCGGCAGGCCCTTGTCAAGATTCACGGTTTACTCTCTCTCCTTTATTAAATTACTCGAATACAAGTTCCAATTTACTAACTATAGATGCGTCCTGTGTTTTCCAGGATGCAAACTCCTTACAGTTTTGGGAGATTTTGCAGAGTGCTAACCCAGAGAGGGGGCACTAGATAAGCTAAACTGTCTCAGCAAAACCCAATACTATAGCATGGTTTACCGGTTTGGGCTAGCTAAATCTTTACCGGTCTCTCGACGACAACCTGGGGGTGATATTGGAGTTTAGCGCCGGTCGGTTCGCGGCGTCTGTGCGTTTTACGCACGCACTTCCGGACTTTCTCAAGAGGGCCGAGATTGGGGTCAACGATGTCAGCGCGCTGGAGGGGTGCCTAGATAATCCAAAGCAGTCCGCAAAAAGGGAAAGCGTCGACGGTGCCTCCGAGCCGGAGACACTGCGCCGACGCCCAAAACTTACGCAAAGGAGTCTAAAAGTAGGCTGCTTGACTACTTTTTCGGAAGGACTGAATCCTTCATTGCTTTGCCGACACGAAACTTAAGCGTTGTTTTTGCTGGGATTTGGATAGTTTCGCCGGTCGCGGGGTTACGGCCTTCACGCGCCTTCCGCTCTGAACGAACCAATTTTCCAAAGCCCGGCAACACAAACTCGCCGCTGGATTTTACTTCGGAAGTTGCCAGGTTTCCGAGATCTTCGAATAGCTGCTTCACCTGGGCACGCTTCATTCCCGTGCGTTCCGCGAAGTAATTGATAACATCGGACTGGGTCATCCGCTTCTTACCTGTTGCCGTGCTGGTCGCCATGTGTGGTGTACCACCTCCAAAAAGTCAACAAAATGAGAAAGCTGTCGGAGCCAGATATACCACAGACAAGGCATAAAGTCTGCTAAAATCCGCATTTTTCGGCCATTTTGGCAAAAATATTTTCGATGGGCGTGAGGCAGGCCGGCGCGCGGATCTAGGCGTCGAGCGTCGCAACGGCATCTGGTGTGACACGCTGGCGCCCACGGAGAGTGGTCTGGGTGTTCAAGTAAGGCCGCTCGGCAAACCAGAAGAAAACCCAGGCAAATGCCACGCATGCTGGAGTTGTGACTAAAAAAGCAGTGGCTAATTGGGAAAGGCCAAGGAACCCGAAGTGGTATGACTCCATAACCACAAGTTCGTGGGTTAGATAGAGGGAATACGAGAACAGGCCAATAGCGGCGAGCAGTTTGATCAAGGTCGGCGTACGAAGGGCGGCGCGCCAACGACTTTCCGCCAGCACGAATCGGTTCAAGAGAATAAAAAACCCCAGTCCCCACAGAGGATGAAGAAATAGCCAAAGAAAATCATGAAAGAGTCGGTTGAATTGCTCAACTATCGGAAGCAGAAAGGTCAGTCCCACCGAAGCAGCCAGGAAGGTCAAGGCAAGCCTCCCCCGATATAGCCACCGAGGAAGCTTTACCAGGCCAAACATAGCCTCGACGCTGAGAGCGCCCAGCGCCCAGGTGAACCAATGCGAAGCAGCGCCCTCCGATATCGGAATGTCCAACTTGTATCGCTCACGAATGGCCGTGCTCGCCACGAACCAAAACACCCGAACCAAAAAGCACGCCGTCAATGTTTGATACCAACCCCAACGCTTACGCAGAAATAGAAGCAGGAAGTAAGCGAGGTAGAGTTGCTCTTCGATCGCCAACGTCCAAAAAACCCCGTTGATGCTATAGACGGTGCGCGAGTCGAGGTTGTGCAGCATGAGGAGGTGTGAAACCACGTCCCAAATGTAGAAGGGTGTGAGCTGGAACTTCGTGGTAAATGCCGTAATTCCCAGATAGAGGATCAAAGCGATGAGGTACGGAGGATACAGCCTTCGAAAACGTCGCTTCCAGAATGCCGTGAAGTCGACCGGTGGTTTGTTTTCGGCCTGGGCTTTGGCTCTCGAAAGATGAATGCAGAAGCCCGAGATGACGAAGAACAGAAAGACACCGACATAACCAAACCGAATCATCGGCAGGATTGGTATGACTAGCCAGTTGAGAACCCGGGGTCCAAACCGGTAGTTGGGCCCTACGGTGTGATAAAGCACGACGCCGAGAGCCGCCGCGCCGCGCAGGGCATCGACACCGCTGAGGCGACCGAATCGCGAAGTGCTAGCCGCTGCTATCTGAGCTGACACTGTTTTTCCGCCGGAAGATCTTCGAAGATCGAGCAGGTTGCTGAAAAAACGGCCACCGGAAGCGGCGGCCGTCGAGGATTCCTAACTTGCGTTTGGTCGGGGCGAGAGGATTCGAACCTCCGACCTCTCGGTCCCAAACCGAGCGCACTACCAGGCTGTGCTACGCCCCGTACTTAACTACAAGTTTGCAATTGTCTCTTTGCAGCAGACCCGACATTCTACCCAGCGCTCGAAGGTATGGTCAAGGTTCGCAGGAACTCACGTGTCCCTGACAACGCGCGCGCGCGATGACTAAGTTGGTTCTTGATCGCTGATTCCAACTCCCCAAAGCTCTGATCATAGCCGCCCGGAATAAAAACCGGATCGTAACCAAAGCCTTCGGATCCGTGGGGCGCGAAATCAATGTGTCCATCGCAAGTACCCACTGAGACGTTCATGATTTGGCCTTCGCTGGTCGCGATCGCGACAGCCGAGACAAATCGCGCAGAGCGTTTTGCCGCCGGGATATTTGATAGTTCCGCCAGCAACCTGGACGTGCGATCCGCGTCAGATGCGCTTTCGCCGGCATAGCGAGCCGACCTGATACCAGGCGCGCCGCCAAGCGCGTCGACTTCCAAACCCGAATCATCCGCCAAAGTCAGTAGACCTGTCTGCGCTGCATAGCCGGCGGCTTTCAAGGACGCATTCTCGATGAAGCTTTCACCTGTCTCGGGAACCGTCTCGACATCAGGAAAGTCGCTGAGTCCGTAGAGTTCGAGCGGTAAATCTTCGAGCAATTGTCGAAGCTCTTCAAGTTTCCCTTTGTTTTGGGTGGCCACCAGCAGGGACTGCGGAGTCGTCACTTGGCAGTCTCCGGCATCAGCGTTACGAACAGAGATCCGACGAGGCCAAACGAAGATCGTGAGGTCCATTCAAGTCCGGCATCTTTCAAAATCACCACATTGACGGCATACGGTAGGGACCGCGAGGCTTCGTCTATGGCATTCGCGCTGGTCGAAAACGCCGACCGTTCGTGTTCTGAGAAAAGTTCGACAAAGGAAATGGCCGCATGCTGATCATTGACGAATGTTAGAGCGCTTATCGGCAGAGAAACGTCGATGAGCCGTTGAGACTTTCGGAACGCCTCAGTGGAAGTTAGCGACTGAGATTGAACTTTCGCCTGGAGACAGCGACGAACTGCGTCCGCCGGCCCAATCAGAAATTGGTTGTCGGGAAAGCTGGCCGCCCAGTTGTCAGTACTCGAAAGCATTAGTTCGAAGTCGCCAACGTTCTCTGTCTTCGTTTTTGCGCCCAGTCGTTGTTGGGCTACCTTCCGCAGGCCCGGCCGATCAAAAGCCTCAGTGACCAGGACCGCCGGCGAGTTTTCTTCCAACCGAATAGTTTGTATGCGCGTACCGGCCGCGTGGACAAAAGCATCGGCGTCGTCGATTCCGTACGGCTTGAAGAGACTGCGCAACATAGGTCGAGCGGCTATCGCCCCAATCAGATCTGCATGAGACGCGACGATTGCATTCAGGTCGCGCCAGGCGCCTTCAACATCACGAAAGTGATAAAGGGAAACAGAATGCGCGTCCGACGGCACGAAGGGTAGATCATTAAGCGCCAGCCTATCTTCCGGAACGAAGCTCCCGCGAAGCTTATCGGCCACACCCGGCGCAAGCGCAACTGAGCACCGCTCCTCCACCATGGCATCCACAAATCTGGAGCTCCAGCCGATTCCATCGACAAGATTTCCCAAGGTCTCAGAGAATATCCGCGAGACAGTTACAGCGTCCGAGGACGATCCCGCGCGGGAAAGAGCGTACGCTTGCAGCAATGACTTAACTCCAGGCTTGGATACAAAGCCAAACACGTTCGCGTTCGAAGCATCGACTTTCTTGCGCAACTCATCGAGTTGTTTCTCACCTGCGAGAGCGGCGCGCTTTCCGCTTCGAGCTTCAACGCAGTGCAGAACTGACGGCTCGTCATTGCCGATGATCGCCATGGTGCCGGCGAAAGCCGCTACGATATGCCGGGCTCCATCAGCAGACGACCACTCACTGAGGTCAACGCCATCAACCTGCTTGCGCGACAACAACGGCTGTCCATATACACGTGTGGCAAGATCCTCGATGTGCTTCTCGAGTGTCGGTCGCATTCGTCTCTGCGTGGTGTGGGTTTCGATGAGCAGGGTTGCGAACGGCTTAATGGTGAGCGTGGGCCCTGCCTGGCTTGCCTCTGCCCCGGTGAAGACGACCGCAACCTGAGAGCGAGCCAGAAGGACGGCTTCAGCTGAACCAATTCCGGTCCATCGAGCGAGTCTAATGAACCAGCGATTCGGCAGGAGGTTCGAGCGTGCGCCAACAGGCCCTGCCAGAGCCTGCCAGGCCTGCGTCCCTTCGATTCCCTGAGCTAGTTCCGTGAGATCGTTTGCCTCGACAAAAGCGAGACAGTCTGCCGGCGCGTAGGTCGACATATCCGTGCGGGTCGTGCGATTCCAATAGAGCCACACGACCACGAGAGCGACGAGCAGAAGAGCAATAAGACTGATGACGCGACGAGTTCTAATCAATGCTCGCATCGTAAACTGTGTCGTGGCAGCTAGCAAATGACCGCGCGCCGGTCCGTCGCTTTCAGTCGCGCAGATCACCGCCATCGGCACAACAAACTCTGGAATCTGGTCCTATTGACGAGGCTTCCGAACCTCACTCGGGACCCTCAAAGCATTGCTCAGACATCACCCGGATTGCATAGTGCCGTAGCGAAAGTCCCCATATTTTGATTGATAGCAGCAAGTTAAACTTCGCAAAATGTTGTTGACAGTATTTAGCTCCGTAGTGTAGCCTTGCATCCGGTGGTAGAGCCACGGCTCTTTCCTATGTGGTGCCCGGTTCTTTTCAAACCTCTACCGCGTCTGCATGGCGGCCAACCCGCCGAAGCGCCCCGCCCTTCGCCAGAAAGCGAAGTCTTCAAAAACTTACTGTGAAAAAACCAATGAAGAATTCAAGCTATTCCAGCCAGATCAGATTAGTGCGCGCGGGGCTGTCCCGCGCCCGTCGCGCCCGCGCTCGTGTGCGGCGCCAACGCCTGCTCATGTTCAAGATTGCGAGGAGCCATTGATGATGTGGAAACGTGGTAACAAAAGCATGGTCGGCGTTGATATTGGCTCGAGTTCAGTCAAGGCCGTCGAGCTGCAAGGCAAGAACGGAGACTTTCAACTCGTCAGCCTGGGCTACGAGGCGCTTCAGCCGGACGCAGTTGTCGACGGGCAGATTATGGAGTTGAACTCAGTCTCCGGCGCCATTGCAAATATTTTCACCGAGCACAAGATCAAAACGACGAAGGTCGCCGCCGGTGTTAATGGCCACTCCGTCATTGTTAAGAACATCGTGTTGCCGCAGATGACTGGAGACGAACTCCAGGAGTCGTTCGCCTGGCACGCCGAAGAACACATTCCTTTCGATATATCCGACGTCAACCTCGACTATCACGTAACCGGTAGCACGGCCGATGCGATTCACGTACTGCTGGCCGCGTGCAAGCGCGACAAGATTGCGAATCTGAAGCAGACGATCCAGTTAGCCGGCAAGCAGCCCGTCGTAATCGACGTTGATGCTTTCGCGCTCCAGAATTGTTATGAGCTTAACTACGATCCCCAACCCGGCCAGGTGGTGGCGTTGCTCAACATTGGCGCGTCAACCACCAACATAAACATCTTAAATGGCAATCGTTCGGTCTTTACCCGGGACGCCAGCTTCGGCGGTAACCAGTACACGTCGCTGCTGCAGAAAGAACTCGGATTAACCTTCGATCAGGCTGAGCGCGTAAAGCGCGGAATGCCATTGCCGGAAGGCGTCGAGGCCAGAGAGACTGCACCAATCCTCGACACCGTGTCTGACATTCTCGCCCTCGAGATTCAGAAGACCATGGATTTTTATCGCGCGACTGTCGAAGATGGCGAGTCCGCCGTCCAGAAGATTCTGATTTCAGGCGGGGGCTCGAAGCTTACCGGCCTGGTGGATTTCCTGGCGCGGCAATTCGAAATTCCCGTAGAAGTCTTTGATCCGTTTCGCAAGATTCGCATCGACTCGCGTGGTTTCGACCCAGAGTACATGCGCGAGATCGTGCCGGAAATGGCCATTGCGGTCGGACTGGCCCTGAGAGGAGTTGACGCCCGGTGATCAAAATAAACCTTCTAGAATCGGTTACGGATCGGCCTGCGGGTGTTGCGTTTGTTGAGGACAAGGTCTCAAGCACGCGCACGCAAACGTTCCTGCTGGCTTTAACAGTCATGGCACTACTCGTACTGGGTATGGGATACGACTATGTTAGCGCGAATGCCCAGCACGAAACTGCGACAAAGGAACTCGAAAAGCAAAAGCGCATCAACGAGCAGATGAATGCCGTCAAGCGTGAGCAAGCGGATCTGGAAAAGAAGATTGCGGACATTAACTTTCGCATCGACGCAATTCAGAAACTGCGCTCTTCCCAGCAGGGACCAGGCGCCTTGTTGGCCGAAATCAAGGCCCGCTTTGACAGCGTTCCTGGTCTGTATTTAAGAAGCGTGGAGCAGAAAGAGGCCGAACTGGTTATTAAGGGTGAGTCTCCCAACGAAGCTTCCGTCACCCGCTTTGGCCAGAGCATGGAATTCTCTTCAGGCATGTTTACCAACCTGAACATCGAGACGCAGAGAGACGTAGCGCAAGCTGTCGTCGGCAATGCTCCCGGTGCGGCGAATGGGGCGAATGCTCCAGCTGGACCGACTGTGCCGCAACTTGAGGTGGTGAGCTTTACTATCAAGTGCAGCTATGCGCGTCCCGCTGCGCAGCAGACCGCGCAGGCGAACCCGGCCCCGACAAATCACGTTGCCAAGAATTAATAGTCGCGAGACCTTTCCTTCAAAAAGCGACAGGAAAAAATCATGAGCATTGGAAACATAAACGGCATTCCCTGGTACCTGCGGCTGGGCATTTTCATTGTATTGGCGCTCGGCGTCTATGGCGGGTTCTGGTACTTCGTTACCAGCGGCACCCGTAAAGAGACCAAGGGTTTGCAGGAGCAGATTAGCGTGTTGCAGAAAGCCAACGCCGAAGCCCAGATTGCTTCACAACGGCTCAACGAGTTCCGCACCGCTTATAAGAACAAGCAGGAAGAACTTGAAGAGTTGCGTGCGTTGCTGCCCGAGCAGCGCGAATTGACCAAGGTCCTCGAAGGTATTCAGGATCGAGCCCGCGTGACGGGTCTGTCGCTGCGAAAGTTCGTGCCGAAGGATGACGTGCAACAGGACTTCTATAGTGGCAAGCGGATTGACGTCTCAGTTCAGAGTACGTTCGCAGGTCTGCGCGCCTTCTTTGATCAGATGGCCCACTACCAGCGGATCGTTTCCATTACGAACTTTGAACTCAAGCAGATGGACAAGCAGGCGGCCAGCAAGACGGTCGAAGCTCGCTTCGATCTGACGGCCTACTACGTCTCGACTGAGAAGCTGCAGAAGCAAAACGCGAATCAACCGAATGGAACGCCGGCCGCCCAAAACAACGCTGCCGCGCAAGCGGCAACGCAAGCCGCGTTGAAGCGTAACTAAATTGATTGATTGGAAAGAAGACGATGGATTATAAAAACGCAATTCGTAACCTGACCAGCGCGGTAGTGATATTCGGCGCCATGGGTCTCACGGCAATGACCGCGACGGCCCAGGAAAAAGCGCCAACCAAAAAGCCCGTGGTTACCGAGAAGAGCGAGAAGACCCAAAGGACTTCAGGACGAGATCCCTTCCAGAAGTATGTCCCGGTGGTCAAGATGGGCAAAGCTTTGCCGACGAAGCTGGATGCGCCGGCAATTCAGGTGCGCATCGATCGCTATCGCTCACAGAAATTAGCCGCGGCCAACGCACACGTCGCCCCGCCCAAGCCGACCTCGGCTTTGCTGCTGAACGAAATGCAGGTAATCGGCATCTTTCGCACGCCGCGTGGTTTTGCGGCGATGGTGGAAGCGACGCCGTTCAGCCCCAAACTCTCCTACGTGATTTATCCGGGTGAAAGCTTTTTTGACGGTCAGCTCGTGGCCATCGAGGAGGCTCGCCTGGTATTCCGCCGCGACATAGTCTGGTCCGACGGACATCGTGAAAAGACGGTTGAGATCAAACCGTTGCGCACGCCAAGTCCCGTCGAAGGCATGACCGCTACCAAGACGGCCCCCGCCAATCCTCCGGCTCCCGAGTCTGAAAAACCAGCCGTGCCGGAAAAGCAGTAGCCAAACGATTTTCGGCCCGAATCGTCACGCGAAATATGTTCGTGTGCGTAAGGCCCGACGCCGTGAACGATTGACCAGTGCGAAACGCGTGGCCTAGTTCACTTTTGACAATCAGACTGAATTGCCGCGTTGTGCGGCGCGCGCTTTGAATGTTCGTTCTTCAGGCATTTCGAGCGAGCGTGTGGCGGAAAGTTCAGCCTAATCCCCTGAGGAGGGAATAATGCCTAAGCAGTCCCCTAAGAATGTCGCCATCAGAACATGCGCCCTCGCGTGTGTCGCCGGCTTGTTACTGAATTCATTTGCCATTGCCAGTGGTGCAGTTGCCCGCCGGGCGCCTGCGTCCGTAAGGACCGACACCAGGGCATTGTCGCCGGAACAGAACCCAACTCCGACACCGACTCCGGCTAAGCCCGGAATGTCGCCGGCGAAGGACAACATGGCGACCCAGTCCGAACAGGGACGTCGCTATGGCCAGTCCGGGTTTGTAGGCGAGGCGATCAATCTGAACGTGGTGAACGCCGATGTCCGCGACATCCTGAACTACATTACGGAACAGTACGGCATTAACTTTGTCATCGACAGTTCAGTGGGCGCCGTCCCCGTCACTGTTAACGTGCAGGACGTACCCTGGAACCTCGCGCTCGACATGATTCTGCGATCCAACAAGTTAGGCGTGCAGGTCAATGGCAACATCCTCCGCATTGCCACGGTTGACTCGCTGGCGAAAGAAGCCGAGACCGAAAAGGTAATTAACGACGCCAAGCTCGAGAACACTCAACTGGTGACTGAATTCATCCGTTTGAACTACGCGCGTGCGTCCGGTGTGCTTTCGCAAGCCGGCGGATCATCCGGAAACTTTGCCGGAGGCGTCACGTCAAATGCTCCCAGTTCCGGTGGTGCGGCCTCTTCGGGCGCCACTGGCGGAACGGATCAGGGAATTCTTCCCGTCGTCCAGCGTCGTCTATCACGGCGTGGCAGTGTCGAAGTAGACGGACGCAGCAACACGCTGATCATTACGGATGTCAAAGACAATATTGACTCAATTCGGCAACTGATAACACTTTTGGATCAGCCCGAGCCGCAGGTAGAAATCGAAACTCGGATCGTCATCGCCAACCGCAGCTTCAGCCGCGATCTTGGCGTTCAGCTTAACGCTCTGGCGATTAATACGAGCACAGGCGGCACCGCTGGATTTGGAACCGCAGCGGGATCGCCGCTAGTCGGCGGAACCGGCGGAGGCGCTAATACGATCGGGCTCAGACCGTCAGGCATTCCGCAAGGTATTCTTAATCCTTCGGGAGCCCTCGGCGCCAATCTTCCGAATACGGTTATCGGTCTGACGACCGGCATCATCGGCACGGCGCAGATTAGCGCGCTCATCACGGCCGCCGAAAGCAGGGGCACGGCGAGAATTGTCGCCACTCCGCGAGTGACCGCTTTGAACAACCGTAAGGCCGAAATCTCCAGCGGCCAGCAAATCCCGGTGACCACGCCGCAAACCGGCGCTGGCGGATCCGGCGGCACGCTGGTCTTTACCACGACCTTCGTGTCGGTACCTCTGCGTCTCGAAGTAACGCCGCAGATTACCGATGCGGGCACCGTCGTGCTTCATGTCATCGCCGAGAACAACAGCATCAACACGGCGATCGCGATCAACGGAACGCCCGGCATCGACACGCAGAGAATGGAAACTGAAGTGCTGGTCCCCAACGGCGGCACCACAGTCGTTGGCGGTGTGCTTGGCGACAACGAATCTGAGACCCAGAATCGCACGCCCGGCATCGCCAGCCTGCCTATCATCGGCAATCTCTTCAAGCGTAAAGGAGTCAGCCGCCAATCGAGCGAGATTCTGTTCTTCATTACGCCGCGTATTTACCGGCCGGACTACAACGGTCAGCCAACTTCACCCGTCGTTGGTAATGGTCAGGGCAATCGGAGCTATTCGATTGCGCAACCTGTACCGCTCGGCAATCCGCAGAGCAACACGCCCACGCCGACGCAGTTGCAGCAACAACAGCAGAGTCAGCCGCAACAAACGCCACAGACGACGACTCCGCCCGTTGTTCCGGGAGCGAGTACGCGGCCAGGCACTGGCACCCGTCCCTAGTGCCCGAAGTGGCGCAGACAAGTAGCATAGACTTTAGTCTGTGTTCAGTTCTGTGTCAGGATAAAGCAACACAGACCGAAGTCTGTGCTACTTGATATGTTCAAAGAAGCTCTGCAAACCATCGTCGAGAAAACCGACGGCAGCCTCGGCGCCCTGATCATGGGCGCCGATGGCCTGTCCGTCGAAAAGTTTTTTACTGACGCCGGCGCCGAAGCCAATCTGGATGTGGCGGCGGCTGAATTCACTTCACTAGTTCGTAACGCCGCCCGTTCCGGGAACGATTTGGATCTCGGCGACCTGCGCGAACTGGTAGTCACTTTGGGCAGTGTCACTCTCGTGATGCGACTCTTTAACAAGGATTACTTCGCAGTGCTGGCATTGAAGCCCGACGGCAACCTCGGCCGCGGCCGCTATGAATTGAGAAAAGCGGAGTTGATGTTAGCGAAAGAATTCGCAGTATAGACTGGAACGCGGACATCCTGATTCGCCTTGAGCGCAAAGCGCTTACAATTAGTTGCCCCTATTGCGGCTCCTGACTATGGGAGCCGCTTTTGTCTTTTCGGTATCTCGATCGTATCTGAAGCCCGACCGTAAGGGAGGGCCCCGAAATCTTCTGATCCGACAAGTCTTGCGGCGGTGGCACTGATAGAGGTATAAGACGCTCCACAGCGTCTTAACCCAACGTTGGTTCATCGACCGTGCCCTGCTTTCCTTTGCCCGACGGAGTCAGAAGATGAAAAGAATCCCGATAGTTCTGACGATTTGTCTTGCGGCCGTTTGCAGCGCGTGCATTTGGTCCAGAGGAAGCGCATTCTTTTCGAGTTTTTCGCTTGAGAAGTTGGTTCAGGACAACAAATCGAACACGGGTCTGGCCTGCGCTCCGAACCGTGGCGGTGGCGGTGGCGGTTCGATTGGAACCAGTAGCGGCGGCATCGGCTTTGGCGGGAAGCAATTTCATTCTCATAAAGGAGACAGCTTTTCCTGTCAGCTGAAATCCGATGAGGGAGAACGGTTTGACGAACCGCGCATAATTACTGCCTTGCAACTCGATGTGGAGAAGGCCCTCAGCGACAGCGGAGCGAAGATTATCGACCGCGGCAATCCTGGTCCGGCCAGCTTCTATCTTGCGTACACCTTACAAAACATAGAAGGACGGGTGCAGATTTCGGGCAAGAGAAGCGGAGGTGGTTACTACAGCTTGAGCGCAGATCTCAATGAAACCGGTAAGTAGCAGCGACGCTGTGATGCGCCCTCCCTAACGGTCGGGCTACTGCCCCGTCATTTCACCCAGTGCCCGGTGGCATCTTCACGCTCGGCATGCCGCGCAAAATAATTCTTTGGCGGCGCGCGACGCGTTTGGGATTTACCTGGGGGTTGAAGACTGTGCGCGGGTTGGGAATCATTGCCGAGAGAAACGCGGCTTCGCGCGCATTCAGGTTCGCGGCCGGTTTGTGAAAGTAGTATTGGGAAGCGGCCTCGGCGCCATAGAGACCGTCGCCCCACTCGATCACGTTTAGATAAATTTCCAGGATGCGTTTCTTCGAAAGACTGCGTTCCATGAAGTAAGTGATGATCGCTTCCTGGCCCTTGCGCATGAACGAGCGCTCGCTGGAGAGATAGAGGTTCTTCGCGAGCTGCTGCGAGATGGTCGACGCGCCGCGTTTGAAGTCAGGCATATTCGGCAGCCACGAATCGTTTTCGCCTTCCTGCTTCGCTTCCTTCTCAGCTTCCTTCTGCGCCTGATCGTACGCGCGCTGAATCGCTTCGTAATCAAAACCGTGATGCGTGGCAAAGTTTGTGTCTTCGCCGGCCAGTACTGCTCGCTGAAGCTGCGGAGAAATCTTTTCCAGTGGCATCCAGATTTGCACGCGCTTCGGTTCAATACCGCTGGCGCGCGCTTCGCGTAAGCGTACTTCGATCATTGAAGTCGTGGCCGGGTTCTGATCGCGTAGGGCTGAGACGCGCGGCAGGTTTGCGGCTTCAAAGCTGAGCCCGCCGATGACGATGCCGCTGATTGCATAAACGGTATATCTGATTCCGCGCCACATGACCTAGAGATGTTAGAGGGAAAGGGGACCAAGCGCAAAGGTCGTGCGGCTTGGCCGCAGCACACTGCGGTAAGCCTCTGGCTTGCCGTTGGCTGATCCCTCTTATTGTGAGGCTGCGCCTCAGCTTCCTGAGGCGCAGCCTCAGAAATAAAAAAGAAGGTGCCGCCCGGTAAGCCAGAGGCTTACCCGCACTGTGCTGCGGCGAAGCCGCGACTTCTGCCAACCCAGAATCGGGCATTCTGCCGCACACAACTGAAAGATTGGCGGTTTTCGTCCTTTTCTTTAATCACTTAGTGCAAGCTTGCTCCGGTCGAACGTTGACCGGTCGAGCGCAAAGGAGATGGGAAAAGTATGACTATACGCGTCCCGGCGGCATTTCTGATTATTCTGGTTTCATTGGTTTGGGTCGCCGCGCTCTGCGCGCAGGCACTCGAACAGCCGCGAAAGGCGCCCGTGTTGCGTTCAGGCGGTACGTATTCCACTAATCAAACGGAATCGCAGAAGGCTAACGAGAAGGTCGACAACGCGTCGCCCGAAATCGATGAAGGCAGCGTCCTTCGCGTCAGCACCAGTCTGATCACGGTTCCCGCGGTGGTCATGGATCGCAACGGGCGATACGTTCCCAATCTCAAAAAGGAAGACTTTCGGATTTATGAGGACGGAGTCGAACAGAGTGTTACTTATTTTGCTTCGGTCGAAAGGCCGTTTACGGTCGCTTTGATGTTGGATGTCAGCGGTTCAACGCAGTCACAGCTCTCGCAAATCCGCGAAGCAGCGAATACCTTCGTCAGCCGTCTGCGAGCAAATGATCGGATGATGGCGATTACCTTCGACGGAAAAATTAATGTCCTGACGGAAGCCGAGGATGTCAGCGCGATTCGCAGATCAAAGCTTCACATTCCGGCGATCACCGACGGCACGGTGCTCTACGACGCAGTTGATTTTGCTTTGAAGCGGATGGCCCAGATTCCCGGACGAAAAGCGATTGTGCTAATGACCGACGGCGTCGATCAAAACAGCGCCGTTACGCTCAAGAGTACTCTGAACGATATAGCCGAGCAGGACGTTCTGATTTACACGGTGCGATACAACACGCTGCCGCAACTGCCTCAGCGTCTCAGCCAGATCAAGAATGAGAAGGCGCGCCGTAAGGTCCAGGAGAGACTGATGAAAGGCTATGCGGTCAGCGAACCTTACCTGCGCACGCTGGCCGAGAAGACCGGCGGACGTTTCTATCGTGCCGATGATCTCAGCGATGTCGGTCCGGCCTTTGAAGCGATTACGTCAGAACTCGGCGTGCAGTACAGCCTCGGCTATTATCCGAAACAAAACTCTGGCGCCGGCGCCGAACGCGGAATCAAAGTCCGCGTACGCTATCCCAACCTGGTGGTGCGTGCTCGCGATAGTTACACGACCAGTCCGGCCCTGGCCCGGCAAAGCGGTGGTAACTAATTGACGACTACTTTCAGCGGTTAACGTCGCCTTCCGCGCCTTCTCATGACACGCATGTGGCGGCGGCCACGTTGGCGGCGAACAAACACATATCTTCGGCGGCGATGACGCCGGCGAAACTGTGGGGCTGGGGCCTCAGCCGGGTTGGTGGAAATCACTTCCGCACCAAAGCCGTTCGGGCGGGCCTCGCTGGATTCAGCGAAGACTGGAAAGCTCGCGAACACGGTAGCAAGCAGAATCGATATCACGACGCGTTTCATTTCGGTTCCTCCCAAAGCTGAAGCATTCTCGTAGGCGCGTGTTCACGCGCCGGATTTTGCCATCCTAAGACATCGATGTACAAACACCAAATGAATTTAAGTGTCCTTATCTTTCTTAGTGGCACAGACTTCAGTCTGTGATTGAGATCTGTGGCTCAACGCTAAGCAGCGGGGCAAGGCCGCCTTCCTGACCTGAGAGCTCCTCACATTATTCGTTAACCCAGCCTTGAAAGCCTTTCGATCAAGAATCAAGAATGCAAGCTGATTAAGCTCAAGGCCAGGAAGGTGGCTTGCCCCCGCTATTTAGCGATTCAGGTCAGTGCGGTTTTCTCGGACCCAGGTACGAAAAGCGCGCGCGGCTTTTCTACCACCTTCCGCAAGTCCCATGACTATGAACTCGCTGAGGACACTGGAATCCAGGAACGAAAAGGCCCGGCTGGTCGACACTTCAGCGTACGAATCTCCCGTCAGCACATAAAATCTGACTTCCTTCTTGAACACGCGCCAAATCTCAGGAACACCAAGCGCGGCGAAAATCACAAACTTGTCTAACGACGTCCTGGCTCGATCTACTTCCAAGACAATATCCGGTGGAGGATCGCGCCGCGGGTTGAATTCATCTTCCATGTGGAGCGCGGCTGCGAAGTGCTCAACATAAAAACAATCATCCGGCTCGAAGCCTTTCGCCTTTGCTTTTGATCGAAAAGTGGTTGAACCGAGCGATTCAATGTCGACATCAAGTTCATCTCTCAAGGCGTAAACCAGAGCGATAAGCATATTCTTCGCTCTTTCATGGGCGGGAGTCGGGGCCATGATTTCCATTCTTCCTTCATCGTAGAAGATTCGCACGGAATAGCCGGGGCCAAGATCAGCCAGAAGATGCTCATAGTCCTGCCAGGGCACGCCATCAAACGTGATGTTTGCGCCATTCGGAAGATTGGCAATGGCTTCGAGATAATCGGTGGCGGCTATTGGCATTTCGAATTCCCTGGGCTTACTTGACGCAAAATGTTACCACGACTATCAAGGTGGTCGCGAGATTCTCTCTTTTTGCGGCAGTGACGCAGCTTGGATGCGTTGGTGCCGGGCTTTGCATACGGGCGTATTGATCATGCACCGGGGCTATCTCAGCGGCGGCGTTGTCGCGGATCCAGATATTCCCGCAAGCCATCGCCTATAAAGTTAAATGCTAAGACCGTAAGCGCGATGGCCAGGCCCGGAAAGATTAAGGCGTGCGGCGCCGCTTGCAGGGTCGAGAGATCGCGTGCTTCTTCGATCATTACCCCCCATGAAGGCGCCGGAGGCGGCACCCCGAGCCCCAGGAACGAGAGAGAGGCTTCTGCTAAGACCGCGCCCGCCATTCCCAAGCTCGCTTGCACGATCAAAGGTTGGATCGCGTTGGGCAGGATGTGAGTGAACAGGATCCGAAAATCACCGGCGCCCAGCGCGCGGGCCGCCTGAACAAAATCATATTCGCGCACTTTTAGGACCTGGGCGCGAATCAACCGCGCGTACCCCACCCATCCGATTATGCACAGCGCAAAGATGAGTTTGTTCAACCCGGCGCCCAGAAATGCCACCAGCGCAATCGCCAAAAGCAGTCCCGGAAACGCCAGGAACACATTGAAGACATAGCCGGACAGAAAACGATCTACCCAGCCACTGTAGTAACCGGCGACTGCGCCGATGCTCGTGCCCACTAAAGCGGAAACTGCGACGACGACTATGCCGACCTCGAGCGAGATGCGGGCGCCGAAGACTACCCGCGAAAAGATATCGCGTCCGGTGGAATCGGTTCCGAACCAATGCGCCGCCGAAGGCGCCATGTAGCGCATGGAAAGATTCGTCGCGCCCACATCCTGGGTCGCGATCCACGGAGCGAAGATCGCCACCAGGACAAAGACGGCGACGATGACAATACCGATGATGGCTAATCGAGACATCTTTGAACCTGGTGCTTAGTACTTTGAACTCTGTACTTTGTCGGTCATTCTAAACTTGAGCAAAACATCAGAGTACTAAGTGCCAGGCACAAAGTACCGAACCTCCGCCAGCAAGCACTAACTAACTCGTATTCTTGGATCCAGCCAACGATAGATCATATCCGTCAACGTGTTCGCGATAATGTACGTGGTGCTGATGGCGAGCACGCAGCCCTGGACCACGCTATAGTCGCGTTTGCCGATTCCATCTTCGACCAGCAGCAAGCCCAGGCCCGGCCAACCGAAAATTTTCTCAGTGATAATCGCTCCTGCCAAAAGCACGCCCAGTTGCAGGCCCAGCACGGTAACAACCGGAATCAACCCGTTCTTCAGCACGTGCTTGTAAACAACTGTTCTTTCGCTCAATCCCTTGGCCCGAGCCGTGCGCACATATCCTTCATTAAGCTCTTCAATCACTGACGACCGCACCATGCGGGTCAGGATCGCGGATAGCGCCGCGCCCAGCGTGACTGCCGGCAGGATGATGTCGTTCCAGTCGAAGCGCCCCGAAGGAGACAGCCAGCCGAGCTTCACTGCGAACAGGTAAACCAGCATCGGACCAATGACAAAACTGGGCAGACTGATTCCCACGAGGGCAATGACGGACAGGACGTTATCGATCCATGTGCCGCGGTTCTTACCGGCGATCACACCCAGAGGAATGGCAATGGCTACGGCGATTAGCATCGCCACGATGGCCAGTTCGATCGTCGCGGGGTAACGCTCGAGGATCAAATCAATGACGGGTCGATCGGTACGAAACGAACTGCCCAGGTCGCCGTGAAGAATCCCAACCCAGTAATCGGTATAGCGATTATCGAAACCATACCATCGCAGATGGCGCCGGCCGCTCGGGTCCTGAGGGAATCCGAAAAAAAACGGCGGGCGATCCAAACCATGCCGGGCCCTGAACTGATCCAACTGTTCGGCCGTTGCCTGCTCCCCCAAAACCGCTGCGGCCGGATCTCCCGGCACCAACTCGATCAGAATGGTCACCAGCGAGACCACTGTCCACACGACCAGAATAAGGAAGCCGGCGCGGCGTAAGAATCCGAGCAGTTTACGTTTCATCTCGGGGATGCGAACTTGTGTTGATTAAGGTTGTGTTCAGAGTTCACACTTTTAGTTTGTTGATGCGGCAAGCTCAAGCTTGAACTCTGAACTGACTAAACCGAGGGCGGATGATATCAGATTGGTGGGAAATGCGGCTATGAATGTGGCATGCGCATCTTGCGCGTGATTCCACGGGCGGGACGCCCGTGCCACGCTGTCGCAAAAAAACGTAGCCGCGCGGGGACTCACTTTTTCCGATTGAGCCTGGCCCCGACAACCATGCCTTCATCAGTTAAGCGAGTCCCGCGGACTACGCTGTTTGGTCGCTACCCGAAGGCGCAACCAATCTCTGTGGCGCAAGATGCTATCTTGCGCACGCAACGCAAAATAACATTTTGCGTTACGTCCTCCGGCCAGTGTGTAGTGCGGCTACACCGCCGGTTAAATTTTCAAACGCCACATCGGCAAAACCTGCTGCCGTCATCATCGCCGAGAGCGTTTCTTGATCCGGGAAACGAGAAACCGAATCAGGAAGATACTCATAAGCACTGCGCGACCCACTAATCAAACCACCGATTCGCGGTAGAAGGCGCGTGCAATATGCCGCTGCCAGCGAACGAAAGCCCGGCACGACCGGCTTGGAAAATTCCAAAATCGCTGCCCAGCCGTTTGGTTTCAAAACCCTTAGCAGTTCACTCAAACCCTGCTCGACGCTGGAGAGATTTCGCAGGCCGAAAGCGATGGTGACCGCGTCAAATGCCGCATCGTCAAAAGGAAGTCGCAAAGCGTCTCCTTCGACGAACGCAATCCGCGGTTGCTTTCGCGCCGCGCGTTCCAGCATGGGCCGGCAGAAATCAACGCCGGTAACTCGTGCGCCGATGTTTTCAAATAACGCAATACTCAAATCGCCGGTGCCGCAGGCGACATCCAGAACCTGCGCCCCAGGTGTCAGCAATGGCCGTAACTTTTCAACTACAGTTCGTCGCCACCGCTTATCAATATTCCCCGAGAGCAGGTGATTCAGCAGATCGTATCGCGGCGAAATTCGCGCGAACATGTCGCGCACCCGCCGAGCGTGGTCTTCTGCCGAATCCTTCTGGCCAAGATCAGTTTTGCTCATAGGAGAAGAGGAAAGGTTGCAAGCCGCTTGCGATAGGTTTGTAAATCTATCAGGGCTTTTTTATTGGCATGGAAGGATCAGTCGCGGATTTCACTTCGGCTTTGCGCCGCGCACTTCGATGTTCCCGCCAAAGCTGGACTTAAGCTGGTCAGCGTTTCCAACCACAATCGTGGCCGGCGCTACGTCTTTGAAAAGTCTGCCGGTCACGTTTTGCACGTCTGCCAGGCTCAAGTTCCTGATTTGATTTGCCGGGGGCATGAGCTGGTAAATCTCCATACTCAGCCAGTTGTCAGCCGTCGCTTCCCTCAAATCTTCCCGCGAAGCTTGACGCGATATTTCAGCCAACATTTCCTCACGCGCGCGCTCAAACTCAAGAGCCGTTGGTCCCGTCTTGGCCATTGATCTAATAACGTCCTGTGCGTCCGACAAAGCCTTCGAAGCTAAGGCACTCGGGACAGATGCGCCCAGAACAAACATACCGGGCAAGTCGTGAGCTTCATGACGAGCGAAGGCTGTCGCAAGATCGCTGGAACTCGCGCGCAGGCGATCGCGCACGATTAATGCCAGCAGCGAGGCGGCCTCGGCATCTCGATCCGGTCGGGCCAACCCGCGCACAGCCAAGCGGAGTTCCGCCGTCGTAGCACCGGGGTGATCAATTATTAGTACCCGAGCGCCGGCCGGACTTGGCTGACGGAAAGTTGCCGGAACAGTGTGAGTGCCTTTCTGCCACGGACCGAGTAACTGGCGCAGGGCCCGCATCAGCCGTAATTTATCAACTCCCCCAATCACAACCATGGTGGCGTCATTCGCATTCAGAAACCGCTCACGCGCAAACATCAGGTCCGGGCGATCAATTTTCGAGACGCTTTCGACCGTACCTGTCGGTGGATGTCCATAAGGGTAGGCGCCAAAGAGCCGCAAAGCTATTTCACGATCTGCGGTTTCCGAGGGTGAGTTTGCTCTTTCGGAAAGCTGCTTGAGTTTGGTCTCACGAACCTTGGCCACATTTTCCAGGGTAATTTGCGGAGTCACCAGCGCCCCGCGCAGAAAATCAACAATCCGCTCCAACTCGCCGGCTCTTCCCGAGATGGTCACATCAATAGCGTCATGGTTGGTCGAAACATCTAGTCGTCCGCCGAGCTGTTCCGATACATATTCGCGGGTTACCGGATCGGGGAAAAGGACGTCGCCAAGCAGCGCCATTGTGCCGCCCTTGCCCGCCAGGTCGAACGCGGCCCCACTTTCGACGCGCAATTTGATGAGCACGTTCGGGTCGCCCGGCCGCTGCCAAAACAACACGGTCAGGCCATTAAGAAGTTGTTCCCGAACCGGCTCAGGAGCGGTTTGGGCGCCGGCCCGCGTGGAAATAAGCGTAACCAGCAGCAGGCAAATCGAGTAGTAAAAGTACGAGTTACGGGTAATTCGATTAGTCATTTAGACCGTGTGGCGGATCCCTCAGAGACCGGTTCGGCTGGCAGTTGGCAGAGCACATAAGACTGCGCCAACTTGAAAGCCTTTTTGGGATGCGGCGAAAAAGAGTTTAGATGCCGGGCAGAAACCCGTCAACCTCACGGTGATTAAAGGCATCAAAGCCCAGTGCCAGAGCGAACGAACCGAATGCTTCAGGGTGCTCAAACGGGACAAAACGATAGTATAATCGGCTTGTGCTGAAGAAAGTTAGCCGACCCCGAATTAATTTCCGTAACTTTTCGACGATTAGCAGTAATTAACAGTAGGAAGCTAGTTCCTACAGGATCGAGCGCTTTGATTGGCAGACCATGCGACAGACGAGCGGCTGCTCGAAGAGGCAGCGAAAGGAAATACAGCAGCGTTTCAAATCCTGTATGAGCGTTATCGCGATCCAATCTTCCGATTCGCTTACCGGTTATTGGGATCGGTCGAGGCGGCCGAAGACGTTGCTCATGATTGCTTCCTTGGTTTGATAAAAGAGCCGGGACGGTTTGATTCCAGCAGGGCTTCGCTGCGAACTTACCTTTATGCGGCGGCGCGGAACCAGGCAGCGAAACGGTACCAAAGCTTCGGACGCGAGACGGCGATCGACGAGCTTGCGGACGAGCCAAGGATTGCGGATCACCACGGACCAATAGCGCTGGCGCTCGACAATGAAATGGCCGGCGAAGTAGAGCAGGCGATAGCGAGTTTGCCGCCGTTACAACGTGAGGCATTGGTTCTTTTTGAATACGAAGACCTTTCGTTGGCTGAGATCGCGGCGGTGGTGGGAGCGGATTCGGGAACAGTGAAATCACGGCTTTTTCGGGCCCGCGAAAAGCTGCGTGCGAGGCTCGACAGATATTTCCGAAACGGCCGCGAAACTGTTACAGTTAAGCGGGCGTGAGTGACCGCAGGTGTCGCGCCTGCATGAGACCGAAAGATTTTCCGAAATGAGCGATTTTGATTCCAAGTTCATGCAGGACGACGAACTGCGTAGTTTACTTCGACAGTGGAGCGCTCCCGAGGCTCCCGGTTCTTTGGACCAGCGCGTCGCTGCTGCTTATCAACAGGCAACCAGCAGCCCGGCTCCGCTATCGAATTCAGCACTTAATCCCCAGAGGGGCAGCGAGGTAGTAACAATGAAATTTTGTGATACGTGCCAGGAAGAATTTGCGGACAGATTCAGTTTCTGCCCGGTTGATGGAACGCCGCTGAGCGCGGTGCCGGCGTCCCCAGCACCAAAGGTTAATGCGCCAGCGTCCGAGATCGAAGCTTCCTATCCGGTAGCTGAGACTGCTACGTTCCAACGTGCCGCGACTGCGCCGTTCGAACCGCCCACAACTCCAACTCCAACCTCAGCCCCGATCCCATTGACATCCAGTCAGCCTGCTGTGACGGCCAATGCGAGCATGATTGGTGAGTATCATCTGACGATTCTGGAAGATGCCGGCCTGGCCTCGCGGCTTGCTGGTGAGTTGGGTGGAGTGGCGCATAACTATCAACTGACCTGGCCTGAGTTCAAGCGCGATCCATTCGGTTTCGTCAAGCGTTCGTTCCAGGGATATGGACAGATGGCTGGCCGCTTTTTCGCGCGGCGGGACGCGGTTATCGCGGTCCTGATCTCGTTGATGGCAATGCTCGCCCTGGTGGCGGCGATTTACTTCATCGATCGAACGCAGTCGGCCGGCCCGTCACGCAAGAGCATGATCGTTGTCGCGGTGGTCGGCTTTGTCGGACTGATTGGTATTTTTTCGACCTGGCTTAGTCGGGACGGCGCAGCGGTGATGGGAGCGCGGCCCTCCGATTCTCGCAACGTACTTTCGGGCATAATCGCGTCATTCGCAATCCTGTTTCTCGTCGTCGGCAGTATTTTCCTTTGGGGCAGGCATCAAGAAGCCAAGGCTGCCGAACTCGCGAAGGATGACGATCTGGAATTGACCCAGATGATTACTGATATTCCCAACTCGCAGCCGACGCCAGATGAAGGCACCGCGGGAATGGCCAAAGGTAATGGCGGCGGCAGCAAGCCGAAGCAGGAGAAAGCCGGCGGCGGCGGCGGCGGCGGCCGAGAGGAACAGACCCCGGCTTCGGCTGGCAAGTTACCGCAGGCTGATTTGCGAATTCCACAGGTCGTGGCGCCCGATCCGCATCCGCCCGTGATCAAGAATCCGGCGTTGCCGATGCCCGCGACACTCGATGCAGACCCGGCGCTCTTCCCCCCCGACACGCGTCAACTGCAATACGGCGATCCGAAATCCAAGTCAACCACCCCATCGTCGGGCTCGGGTACCGGCAACGGAATCGGCCAGGGTAACGGCGGTGGCGTTGGTCCGGGTAACGGCGGCGGCTATGGTCCAGGCAACGGCGGCAATACCGGTGGCGGCGAACGTCGCGAAGGCGGTGGTGGTCCCGGCGGCGGTGGCGGCGGCACTGACTATAGCAAAATCTTCAGCGGCAAGGACGTGACTTCCAAAGCCCGCGTGTTGGAGAAACCCGAACCGACCTATACAGAGTCCGCGCGTAAGAACCAGATAACTGGAACTGTGGTCCTGCGAGCAGTCTTCTCTGCCGGGGGATCAGTAACGAACATTCATGCTGTTTCCGGGTTGCCTGATGGACTGACGGAGCGAGCAATCGCGGCGGCCAAGAGTATCAGGTTCGTGCCCGCGACCAAGGATGGCCATCCGGTATCAATGTGGATGGAGCTGCAGTACAACTTCAATCTGTACTAAGCACTCCGTATTCCCAATTCAAAACGTTAGAGGCGAGCATATGCTCGCCTCTTTTTTTGGAGTGCGGCGACTTGTCGCCGCTTTCTGTTCGTTGTCAGCCAGTCGGGTTACCAAGACCAAAGCGCCGACAAGTCGGCGCACTCCAAAACGATCAACCACCTCCCTCAGCCACGCGCCTGATTCTCTTCACGCCTTCTTCCAAACGATCCAAAGACGTCGCGTAAGAAATGCGTATGAAGCCCTCCGCCCCAAAAGCAGCGCCGTCCGTGACCACGGTTTGCTCCTTCTCGAGTAGCGCGTTCGCAAAATCGCCAGAGGTCTGTAACTTTCCCTTGCAACATCCGCGGACATCGGGAAAAGCGTAAAAGGCGCCCTCGGGTTGAGGGCAGTGCAAACCTGGAATTTCGTTAAGGGCGCCGAGTAGCCACTCGCGCCGGCGTGTGTATTCAGCGAGCATCGCGGCAACTGAATCCTGCGGACCGTTCAGCGCTTCAGTCGCGGCCGCTTGCGAGATTGAAGTCGTGTTACTGGTCGAATGGCCCTGCACTTTCAGCATCGCACGCGTCCATTCCGCATTCGCTAATGAATATCCCGCCCGCCAGCCGGTCATAGCATAGGTCTTCGAAAACGATCCCGCGATGCATAGGCGGCGGCGCAACTCTGGCCGCATCGAAGCCGCGCTGAAGACCTCTGTCGGCGGATACACAAAGCGCAGATAACATTCGTCAGAGATGACATAGAGGTCGTGCTCCGCGACGATGTCCATGATCTGTCTGAACTCGGCGGGCGGGATCACCCGGCCCGAAGGATTGCTGGGCGAGTTCAGAATAATCAGCCGCGTCTTTGGCGTGATCGCTCTGCGGATCACGTCAGCGGTCAGGACGAATTCATTTTCTTCGGTCTCGATGAAAACTGATTTGCCGCGCGCAAAGGTAACGATTTCTGGAAACGTGACCCAGTAGGGTTTGGGGATTAGCACTTCGTCGCCCGCATTGATCAGAGAAACGACTGCGTTGAAGACGGCTTGCTTGCCGCCGGCAGTGGCCATTACTTCGTTGCGTTCATAGGCCGCATTAAACTCGCGTTGATAGAAGCCGATGATGGCTTGCTGCAATTCGCGGATGCCGGCGGTGGGCGTGTACTTGGTCTTCCCGGCGCGCATGGCTTCGGCGGCAGCGTCTTTGATGTTTTGGGGCGTGTCAAAATCCGGCTCACCCGCGCCGAGATCGACTACGTCCACGCCGGCGGCGCGCATTGTGTCCGCTGCCTGCATGGCCGCGAGTGTCGACGACGCTTTCATTTCGGCGACGTTTTCGGAAACCGGGAACGAAGCGGTTGGCTTGGTCATCATTTGGAACTCTTCTCTCTCATGCGCTGTTCAACGAGCGGCGGAACCAGATCCTTGATGGGCGCGCCCAGGTGAAATACTTCTTTAACCAGACGTGAACTAACGTAGGAGTATTCTTCGGCCGGCATCATGAAGACCGTTTCCAGGCGGGGCTGCAGACGGCGGTTCATCAAAGCCATTTGCAGCTCGTATTCATAATCCGAGATTGCGCGGATGCCGCGCACGATAGCGTTGGCGTTTCGCTCAGCCGCGTACTCGACCATCAACCCGGCGAAGCTTTCCACGGTCACGCTGCAATCCCCGCGATCGATATCTTTCAAAACTTCGGTCAGAATTTCGCATCGTTCCTGAATGGTAAAGAAAGCCGTCTTCTCAGGATTGATGAGCACCGCGACGATGATTTCGTCGAAGAGTTTGCAACCACGCTGGATAATGTCGAGGTGGCCGTTGGTGACCGGATCGAAAGAACCTGGATAGATGGCGCGACGCATGAAGACAGATGGTAAATGGTTATTGGTAAATGGTAAATAGGAAATGCAGTCGGGCGGCGCCTTAGTGCATCAGGATTTACAGAACCGAGAGCGGTAGCGACCGGATGATTCGAGCAACCTGAGCCTGATCGCGTACAATTCTGGTTTGAGGTTTTCTCCGTGCCCTCTGTGTCTCCGTGGTGAATTCCTTCCCACAATTAGACTCACCACGGAGACACGGAGATCACGGAGAACGGAAAACTCTTCAAATTTAGGCCGGCAACGAGCGCCGAATCTTGACACTGCTAACCAGCAATGTTTCAATAGGCCGTGACAAAATGTGGTGAGTTAAGGCGACTTGCGGCCACGTAAAATAATCCGCTAAACAGCTCGGCGAGTCTTTCAACCGCTATCTGGAAACAGGTTCGAAGAAACCCCGCGTTGTTAGCAGCGCGGGGCTCTTTTTTGTGAGGTTGATTTGCCGGGACGAAACTTTCTCAGGGGCGACTTGAACGATGAAGAGCCGGATCAGTCTTATCATTAGAAGCTTGGCGGTGGCGCCGTTATTGGCAGGCTTCCTTTCAATCGGAGCTGCCCAGGACGAAGTTAAGCGTCCGCCTCTACGCGTTCCGGAGGCTGCCGACACTGCATTGCAGTTGGTGCCGCCGGGTTGGCGTGCCGAAGGCGAAGTGCCGCAAGAGGTGGATCTGAACGGGGACGGTAGACCTGACGCGGCCTTGGTGATCTCCCACGGTGGGATTGGAGCGCCCAGCGAAGATCCGCTGGTCATCGTCAAGCATGTGCTGGTGCTGGCGTTGCGTGGCCCTGACGGAAAGTTGCATCGCTCGATCGTCAGCGATGACGCAGTGCTTGATGGTGACGAAGGCGGAGCGTTCGGCGATCCGTTTGAAAGCTTGTCCATCGAAAAGGGTGCGGTCGTAATCATGCATTATGGCGGCTCGCGCGACCGTTGGGGCTACACGCACCGGTACCGTTATCAGAATGGGCAATGGATGCTCGTTGGCTTGAGCTTTGGCAACACTGACTCGCTCGACCTCGAGCACTTTGACAACCATGATATCAATCTAATGACGGGCGCCGCCGCCGTCACTAAAAAGGGCGACTATGACGGTCGACCGAAGCAACCCGAGATCAGCGGGTCGTATTATGAGCTGGAGGTCTTGCCGGTTGACCAGGCCCCGCGCATTGACGGAAGCAACGCTCCCGGTGAATGGCCGGGCTACACCGTACGGCTGAGCGGGAAGTCTCAGGTTTATCGAGGCCGCCAATTTTGGCGCGGACGCGACGATCTTTCGGCGCAGCTTCAAGCGGTTCGATTCGGCCAGGATTTATTTCTGTCGGCACAGGTAACAGATAACGAAGTGACCTCTGGCGATGTGGTTCGACTCGTGACTAAAAAGGGATTGGTTATCAAACCGCTGGAAAGCAAAATGATGCCGAGCGGAAAAGGCTATGTCTTTGAGGCGAGATACTCGCTCGAGACTATCGCGAGAGCATCAAAGCCGGGCGATAAGTATCTTATTGAAGCCGTGCAGGCCTATCTAAGTCCATCAAGTGGCGGAGACCTGGAAGGGTTTGAATTGCCGGTGGCAGTCAAGATTATTGACGTGGATCGATCGGCCGTACCAAAGGCGCGCGGGGTTTTGTCTACTCGCCTGGTTGGCAGTCCATACAACGGCGCGGTTAGAATTTTCCATAAAGGCACTTTGGTTCTAACAAGTGACATCGCACAATAGAGAACAATGAGCAGTTTCCTCGACACATTAAAAGAACGCATCGTCGTCTTTGATGGCGCGATGGGGACCAATCTACAGCTCCAGAATCTGACCCTGGATGACTTCGGCGGTTTGCGGTTCGAAGGCTGTAACGAGCATCTGCTGATCACCAGACCCGACGCCGTCGAGAACGTGCATACAGCATTTCTCGACGTCGGTTGTGATGTGATCGAGACCAACTCTTTCAACGGCACGACGGTCGACTTTGCCGAGTACGACATGGCCGACCAGACGTATGACATGAATCTCAGGGCGGCCAGTTTGGCAAAGCGGATCGCGTCTGGCTATTCAACCAAAGACAAGCCGCGCTGGGTCGCGGGCTCGATGGGCCCGGGACGCAAGCTGCCGACGCTGGGCCACATCAGCTTTCTTGATCTAAAGGCGGCGTACGCGGAACAGGTGCGGGGACTGCTGGATGGAGGCGCCGATCTGCTGATTGTCGAAACCTGCCAGGACTTGTTGCAGACCAAAGCGGCGCTGTCCGCAATTTTTGAAAACTTCAAAAAGACTGGCCGGCGCGTGCCCGTTATTGCGCAGGTCACGATCGAAGTGTTTGGCACGATGCTCAACGGCACCGAGATCGGCGCCGCGTTGACGGCGCTCGCGCCTTTTCCGATTGATGTTATCGGCATGAACTGCGGCACCGGACCGCGGCACATGACCGAGAGCATTCGGTATCTCTGCGAGAACGCGCCGTTGCCGGTTTCGGTCCTGCCCAACGCGGGTCTGCCTTCAGTTGTCGAAGGCAAGATGCATTATGACGAGACGCCGGAAACGTTTACTTCGCAGATCGTCCACTTCGCCAACGACTTTGGTGTCAACATCGTCGGCGGCTGTTGCGGCACCACACCGGCGCACTTGAAACTGGTCGTCGAAGCGATGCAGCGCGTTACGCCAAAGGCGCGCGACGCCAAGCTCGTGCCGGCTGCGTCGTCCATCTACTTCCAACAACCTTACGTGCAGGATGCGTCGTTCCTGATCGTGGGCGAACGCGTCAACGCGAGCGGCTCAAAGAAAATGCGCGACCTGCTGAACGCTGAAGACTGGGACGGCCTCGTCTCGCTGGCCAAAGAGCAGGAGCGCGAGGGCGCGCACATTCTTGATGTGAACGTCGACTTTGTCGGGCGTAATGGCGAAGTTGATATGCATGAGTTGGCTTCGCGCTTAGTCACCAGCATTAAGCTGCCGCTGATGTTCGATTCCACTGAATGGGAGAAGATGGAAGCCGGCCTGCAACACGCGGGCGGCAAGAGCATCCTCAATTCGACGAATTATGAAGACGGCGAGCCGCGGTTTGCGAAAGTGATCGACCTGGCCAAGCGTTACGGCGCCAGCGTGGTCATCGGCACCATCGACGAAGAGGGTATGGCGCGCACCGCGGAAGGGAAGTTCAAGATCGCGAAACGCGCTTACGAACAGGCGACCGGTGAGCTGGATCTTCCGTCGTCAGACATTTTCTTTGATCCGCTGGCGCTGCCAATCTCAACCGGCATCGAAGAGGACCGGCGTAACGCGCTCGAGACAATCAAAGGTATCAAGCGCATCAAGGCAGAGTTGCCGGGTTGCTTTACCATTCTCGGCGTGTCGAACATTTCCTTTGGCTTGAATCCCGCGTCGCGCGTGGTGCTCAACTCTGTCTTTCTGCATGACGCCGTGGAAGCTGGGTTGGATGCGGCGATTGTGAACGCCAGCAAGATCGAGCCCTTGAATCGCATCGGCGAACAGGAACTGAAGGTCGCCCGCGATTTGATTTATGACCGGCGTGAGTTCGACGGCGAGGTCTGTACCTACGATCCGCTGACAAAGTTCACCACGCTTTTCGAGAACGTCAAAACCAAGAGCGCTAAGAAGGCCTCGAAAGGCGAAACAGTCGAAGAGCGGCTAAAGAACCACATCATCGATGGCGAAAAAATCGGCCTGGAAGACGAGTTGAAGACTGCTCTCGAAACATATCCTGCGCTCGACATTATCAACAACATCCTGCTCGAAGGCATGAAGGTAGTCGGCGATTTATTTGGCAGCGGCCAGATGCAGCTACCGTTCGTGTTGCAGTCTGCCGAAGCGATGAAGGCCGCGGTGCGTTTTCTCGAGCCGTTCATGGAAAAGAAAGGCGGCGCGACCGCCAAAGGCACGATGGTTCTGGCGACCGTCAAGGGTGACGTGCACGACATTGGCAAGAACCTGGTAGATATTATTCTGACGAATAATGGCTATCGCGTGATCAATCTCGGCATCAAGCAGACGATCGACACGATTCTGAATGCCTATGAGGAACACAAAGCCGACGCCATCGGCATGAGCGGCCTGCTGGTAAAGTCCACGCTGATCATGAAGGACAACCTGGAAGTCATGAACGAGCGCGGCGTTGGTGTCCCCGTCGTTCTGGGTGGAGCAGCGTTGACGCGCCGGTATGTTGAAGACGACTTGAAGTCGATCTATAACGGCACTTTGTTTTATGCACGCGACGCGTTCGCCGGTCTGCATACGATGGACAAACTGATGTCGGGTAACGGGCACCCAGACGAAGAGCAAGCCAAAGCTGCCGTCGCAGCGGCTAGCGGAAATGGTGATCACCCGGAAGAAGCCGAAGACCTGATTGGCGAGGAAGCAAAGCGCGGCGAGCGCAAATCCCCGAGACCCCGCGCAAAGGTTCCCGGTGACACGACGCATACCCTACGTTCAGACGTGCGCACGGATGTCTCAATTCCGCAGCCGCCTTTCTTTGGCTCGCGCGTGGTTCTCGATATTCCGATCGAAAACGTTTTTGACTATGTGAACGAAACTGCGCTGTTCAAAGGTCAATGGCAGTTCAAGCAGGGAAGAACGTCGGCCGAAGAGTATCAGGCGCTGGTGGCGACAAAGGTCCGGCCTGTTTATGAAGAACTGAAACAGCGTTGCGACCGGGAGGGCCTGCTCGTGCCGCGTGTCGTCTACGGGTACTTCCCGGCCCAATCTGCGGGTAACGACTTGATCGTTTACGATACTGATGCACGGACTGAACGCGCGCGTTTTACTTTCCCGCGACAACCAGGAGGCAAGCGGTTGTGTCTTGCCGATTACTTCGCGTCAGTCGATTCAGGCCACATGGATGTCGTCGCGTTTGACCTGGTAACGGTTGGCCGGCGGGCCAGCGAATATTCGCAGGAGCTCTTCAAACGAGACAACTACGCTGACTATCTTTATTTTCACGGCCTCAGTGTCGAGAGCGCCGAAGCGCTGGCCGAGTACTGGCACAAACACATTCGTCAGGAGCTGGGCATCGCCGATGCTGACGAGAAAGATCTTAATAGGCTCTTTCGTCAGGGTTATCAGGGCTCACGATTCAGCTTTGGCTATCCCGCTTGCCCAAACCTCGAAGACCAGACCAAACTGTTTGAGCTGCTCGATCCGTCGCGTATCGACGTTGAGTTGAGTGAAGAATTTCAGCTTGAGCCTGAGCAATCGACTTCGGCGATTGTTATTCATCACCCGGAAGCGAGATATTTTTCGATTGAGTGAGTCAACGATTGGCGTGGGAGCACGCATTATTCAATGATGAGTGACCTCGACGAAAAGCGTGTAATTGAAACAAGCGATCAGGATGGTCGTGAAAACGAAGGTCAATTGCGCGTGATTGGTCTCGCGTCGGAAAACTCGCCGGAAGAAACCATCAGAAGAATGCGAGGCTTGCCGGAGCGCGCCGCTAAACTGAAGGAATTGATTCGTGCTCTTAGACAACGAAATCCGGACTGAAAGTTTTTCAGCGGCTTTGCCGCCCGATGTGCGGAAAAGGCTCTGCCTTTCCGCAACAACCGTTCTTGATTCAGCGAGGCTACGCCTCGCAAATTGAGGCGTAGCCTCTTGGAAGACGTAACAGAAACTTCTGCCGGAAAGCCAGAGGCTTTCCGCACATCAGGCGGCGAAGCCGCTCGAAGGTCGCCACTTGAACCGCGCCCTGCTTCCACCCGCTTGGAGTCTAATCAATCAGAAGCGTTGGAACCATCGGCCGAAGAACTCGCCGTCCTCTCACGCTTCGAACGCTTCGCTTTTCGCATCACGCATCGCATGAATCAGGGCCGTTGGAAGCGCTTCTGGACCTGGTGCCAAAGTGTGTTCGGCGCCGGCTGGATTCAGCTTGGGACCAACAACTTGATGCGCGTCTATGGGCTGGAGAACATCGAAGCGGTGGATCATCAGCGGCCGATCCTGTTGGTCGCAAATCACCGATCGTTTTTTGACTTCTTCACGGTCTCGAGCGTTTTGTTTTATCGCACAGGCTTCGTCAAACAACTTTTCTTTCCGGTGCGCGGCCGGTTCTTCTATCAATCGCCGGCCGGGATGTTGGTGAACCTGATCATGGGTTGGTGGTCGATGTATCCGCCGTTCTTTTCCGGCGGCGATAAGCCACTAATCGAAAAGCGCGAGTTCGACAAATACTCGTTTCGACGACTGACGCAGATTTGTAGCGAAGGCGCCGGTAACGTGATCGGCTTTCACCCGGAAGGCACACGTAATAAGGGCAGCGATCCCTACTCGTTTCTACGGCCGCAACCGGGCATTGGCAGGTTGATTAAGGCAGCGAACCCGCAGGTCGTCCCCATCTTTATTGCCGGCCTTGGTAACAAATTGGCGAAACAGGTTTTAGGGAATTGGTTCGGCGGCGATCCGATCCGCATTCACTTTGGTAAGCAGCTTGACCTGGCAGAGTACATCGCGAAAAAGGACCATGTACGAACTTACAAAGAGATCGGCGAATTTGTTATGAGCAAGATTGCTGAACTGGGTAAAGCTGATCGCGAGTTGCATTCAGATGAAAGAAAGACTTAAACACAAAGGACGCAGAGGTTTTCGCAGAGGAACGCAAAGGTTTTCCTCGGCGACCTTTGCGTGATCCTTTGCGTACTTTGCGTTTAATCCATTTCAGCGCAAACTCACCTCATGTCGTTGCCACTCGTAATCGTTAATCCTGCTTCCGCCGATGGCGCAACGCGCGAGGTCTGGCCAAAGTTTGCCAGCGATCTGCGCACACACTTTGGCCCGTTCACCGTCGTTTTCACTGAAGGGATTGGCCATGGGCGAGCGCTGGCCGCCGAAGCAGCCAAACAGGGAGCAAAGCTGATCATTGCCTGCGGTGGTGACGGCACCATCTCGGAAGTCGCAAACGGTATCCTCGAGTCGAACCAGGAAACTGAGTTGGGGATTCTGCCGGGTGGAACCGGCAGCGACTTCCGTCGTTCGCTGCGCATGCCGACAAACCCGGCCGCCGCCGCCCGCGCCTTGCGCGACGGCCGCACGCGCACGATTGATGTGGCGCGAGTTACGTTCGTCAACGACAGCGGCGAACGCGAGACGCGGTTCTTCGTCAACGTCGCCAGCTTTGGCATGAGCACTGAAGTGCTCAGCCGTACCGCGAGCGGTGAATCGAAAAAGTGGATTCCGGGTTTTGCGCCGCGCAAGCTCGGCAGCAAACTCTCTTATGCAGCGGCCACGGTGCAAACGACGCTTGCCGCGTCACCGATCGAAGTCCACATCCATTTGGACGAAGAGCCGGAGCGGCGTATACGCGTGGCCGAGTTCTGCGTGGCCAACGCGCGTTACTACGGCGGCGCGATGAAGATCGCGCCCGACGCCAAACTGGATGATGGCTGGCTTGATGTCGTCAGCATCGGCGAATCGAGTGCCTTTCGAATTCTCAGCAATGCGCCCCGGCTTTATTTCGGCGCTCATCTGCGCATGGATGAAGTTAATCATGCGCTGGCTAAACAAATAGTCGCCCGCCCGGTCAAAAAGGATCAGGAAGTGGCGATCGAACTTGATGGCGAAGTAGTGGGCCGTTTGCCTGCGACGTTTCAAATCATCCCGCTGGCGTTGCGGGTGCGTTGTCCGTAAAGGAAAGTCTCCCTCTCCGGTTGGGAGAGGGCCGGGGTGAGGGAATTAGTGGTGTTCCAGTAATCCCCCACCCTCTGCCAAAAGGAAGTGGGAAAAAGCTCCCTCTCAGAGGTAAACAGTGGCGAAGCAAAAAGCTTATAGAAGTTGGTTGATGTATGAGCGAAGACATGACCAGCTTGCTCCCAGGTCGGTCTTCGTCAAACGAATAGTCGCATCGCTGGCCGTTGCGCTGGGGTTAATCTGTGTGGCGTTGCTGATTGGAATTGCCGGCTATCATCTCCTCGCTGGATTCAATTGGATTGATTCGCTTTTGGAAGCATCGATGATCCTGGGCGGCATGGGTCCGATCAAAGAATTGCCAACTGACGCGGCGAAGGTCTTCGCATCAATTTACGCACTCTTCAGCGGACTGCTTTTAATTGCCATGATGGGAATTATTCTCGCGCCGGTCATCCATCGCGTGATGCACAAGTTTCATGTTGATGAGAAAGATGTGAATAAGAGTCGGTAAAGAAGAATCGAGCGAATCATCAATGCATTATAGGTCGAATAGGTCCCATAAGTCCTATAGGTTTAGGAGGTTCCTCATGTCAGAACAAAACAACTTGGAAGAACACAAAGCCCTGGTTCGCCGCTGGTTCGAAGAAGTCTGGAACAAAGGCCGCGCCGACGCGATTCAGGAAATGTTGGCAGCAGACGGCGTCGTTCACGGACTGGCGGAAGACGCGTCCCAGCCTTTGCGGCCCCGGCAGGCTTCCTGCCCTTTCATACGCAGTTCCGCGAAGCCTTTCCCAATGTCGCAGTGGCTCGGTGGGTGACAAGAACCGAGGATCAGTTAGCTTTGCGCTCTTCCTAAGAAGAACTCATCCATAAAACCGCACCGAGGATACAATCACTCTACGGCACAGGCGTGAAGCCGGTGAGCGGATTGCCGTAGAACGCTTCGGTTTTCCACGCCGTCTTGTCCCACGCTCCGTCCTGGTCGCCGATAATCTGCACCGGCAAGATCACGCGATTGCTGCCCAGCTTGTTGGCGGTGGCGATGCCGTTATCAAATTTTCCGTCGGCGCCGACGGTGAACTTGATCGACCTCGCGAGGTGGTTCCGCCAAAGCACTTTCAATTCATAGTCGCCCGGATTGTTCTTGATAAGGTGTATCACACCCGTTTGCCCCGGAAACTTGTTTCGTTCTTCGCCGGTAGTGTCCCAGCCTTTTATGTTGGGAAAGCTGCAAACCACGCGCGCCCACTTTGCTTTTTGCGGCAGCGAGTCGTCGACGTATTGTGTGGTTTCCTTTTCGATGTCGGCCTCGCAACTGGCCCGGCCGACTTCGTCGGTGCCGTAGTTTATCTTCCCAACCTCCTTGCCCTGATAAAACAAATGTGGCTGAAAATTTGTTGGATCTCCACGAACCCAGAAGGCCATTTTGAACCCGGGGAACTTCATCCCGGTTGAGTCGTCGGGCGTAAGATAAACGTAGCCGATCGGGAGATTCCAATCGTCATCGACGTAATAGACAAAGTGGTTTACATAGTCCGGGCCCGTTTCATTGGAGTGGGCTTTTGCCACTTTCATCCGGCCGGTAAACAGGGTCGAGTCGCTGCCGGCGAGTTCGTTGCGCAGCTTGATCGTAAAGTTGACCGTGCCGGTGTACGTGCTGCCCTTGTCTTCGGGAATGTCTCGGGCGCCGCACTCGGTTTTCCACCAACGGCCCGGCTGTACTTCTTCGGTCTGGCAATCGAATTTCACCCAGGGGCCCGTGCCGGGAATTGTGAATTCCGCGTAAAGCTGGCTGCCACTGGCGATCGGACCGTTGACGCGGAATTCCATCTTGGGCACCCAGGAAAAGATTTTGAAGTTTTTCTTGTAAGAACTCAGTGTGAAAGCATTGACCTGAACCGAGTCTTTAGCAATTGTTGGCTGGTCCTGCGCCGCTGAGACCACCGCGGAGAGCAGCATCGCCATCAAGGACATAGTCAAAAACGAGAAAGCCGAGGCCGAGAAAAGTTTCTTTATCAAGACGCACCTCCTGAATTTCTTTACGAATTTCGTCGGGGTAATGAGCACTGAGCAGTTTACACCCCGGGGATTAGGTTAGTTAAGAATTTTTTGGTCCTGAGAAAAAGGGCAGAACGCGCGACTTCACGGCGAAACCAGGACAGGCAGTAGCCCGGGAGTAAGCGCAGCGCGCCGCCCCTCGGATCTCGCGAAGGATTGATTTCCCAGCCCGCGAACCGGGCGGCAGAAGGCCGAACATTTACGCGACGCCTTGAACTGGACTAAACTACATTTATGAATGCCAGTGACCTCATCACAATCGACCCTGAGATTCTCGGCGGTGCGCCGGTCTTCAAAGGCACGCGCGTGCCCGTGAAGACCCTCTTCGAATATCTGGAGAGAAACTACTCGGTAGAAGAATTCCTGGAGTGCTTTCCTTCAGTAAGCCGCGACCTGGTCCGTCAGGTTCTGGAATGCTCTGAGCAAGCGTTACTCTCTCCCGCCGCATGAAAATTCTGCTGGATGAGTGCGTACCCTGGCCGATGCATCGGCCTCCCAAACTTCGGCGCCGTTCGCATCGCTCCAGACTATCCGCAACTTCTCGCGGGACATTTCTTCACCTTCGAGGATAAATCGATCGAGGATGTCCTGGTGAGCAACGTTGGCCGACTCAACCATGATGACTCTCACCTTGCGAGTGAAGTCAGGGTATTCGACGAGCGCAATCCGCAGATCGGAATCGTTCTTACTGCCATGGTCTTCGCCCAGACACACCACGTCGGCTCTGTCCCAAGCGGCGAGAACCCTTTACAATTGGTTGCAGTCGAGCCTTCGTCGCCTCTGTAGGCAGCATGTCGGTTTGTGTTTGCGAAAACGGGGCTAAGAGTGGAACTATGGTTATCATCGCTACAATAACGGCGATAGGGATGCGAGTTCCATTAGTCATAATTACTCTACTGGCCCCGTGCACAAAGCTTGAGTGAATACGATAAACAGACAGACTTTGCCTTGCAAGCCAAAAACAATGTGAAAGATAGAAACGGTTACGGAGCAGGTCAACGGGACACTCTCTGTCATAACCAATCATCGTGTACAATGGAAGAACAATGAATTAGGTCGAGCCATTTCTTCATAGAATCCAGAGGAATTGAAGGAGCACATTATGGAAAATCAAGAAAAGGTAAATGCATCTGAAAAGAAGGGTAAGGAGGAATCCCCAAACAGCGAGATTGAAGTCCAGGTAGAACGTTTTCAACTCGCAAAGCCTAAGTTCAGTAAAGAAGCTTGGGATAGTGGAGAAGGCTCATCTGATGATGGTGAATACTAACGAACTGTCCTTCCCAGGCTTCTTTACGCTGAGATGACAGGCTACCTGGATTGGATTCTCAACCAATGATTTGTAGTCCTCTCCAGCTTATTGAATTGACTGGTGGTCAATGATCTCCTCTATGCCGAGAACACTCGCCTCAATCTTGGATCCTTTCAGCATGGAGGAGTTTTGTTCTGATTACTATTCCAGGAAGCCTTTGCTGATTCCAAAGTGTCCAGGCAAATTCGAAAATCTATTTGGCTGGAAATCATTTAATAGGATTCTAAATTCCTCACCCATCCCACACCCGACAATGATAATGGCATTGGAGGGGAGGCAAGTAATCCCGACGGACGCAAACAGCATAGTTGAAAGATGCCGCGAAGGGGCAAGCCTCATTATCGAAGAAGTCCACAAATACGACGAGGTGCTGGGAAGGTTTGTCGCCGAACTTGCCAAAGAGATTGGTGAGCCAGCGCGAGTTAACATTTATTTCTCGCAGCCGATGCACCGAGGTTATAACCGACACTACGACACGCACGATATTTTCATTCTTCAACTTGCAGGCTATAAAGGGTGGCAAGTATTTGACGCCACAATCGAATTCCCACTTTTTGTCCAAAAATCTCACGCGACTGTTCCCCCCGCCATTCCGCGATTGGAGTGCACCCTGGAGGCTGGAGATGTGCTTTACATTCCGAGAGGACACTGGCATGAGGCCACCGCCCAAGTCGAACCATCCCTGCATTTGACTCTGGGAATTTATGCTCGGACAGGAATAGACTTCATGTCCTGGCTTACGGATGAGTTGCGCGACGACGTCCGATGGCGTAAAGCCTTTCCGCTGATCCTAAGTGAAGATACCGGCGCGATTACCGAAATCGATCTCGCCAGGCTCGAGCACCTGGAAAAACTGAAGGAACTGCTCGTAGAAAAACTTAGCGGTCCGGCCTTGCTAAACGACTATCATAAGTTCTGTATTGCTCAGGTCGAAAAAGTAGGACCTTTTGCCTTTCCCTCCCAATTGCTCCAAGTCCCGTCTATTAGTCGGCAAACGAGGTTCACGCGACCGAGCTATCAGCAAGTGTTTTTGGAAGAAAATGCGAACCTCGGGATGCTTGAGGTCACTGTCTGGGGGAAAGTCTTAAGGTTCAGTATGCCTGCGGCGGAGGTTCTTCGGCGCATATTCCTAGCCTCAACATTTACTGGCGACGAGGCGGCGCGGTTTGCTCCCGAACTGTCCTGGTCAGACATCGCAACAGTGTTGAGTTCTCTGGTCCAAGAAGAGATCATCCAAGTCCAACAGACTTAGGTCGTGCATTAAACTACCTGCCTTCCGATCTCTGCACATGGACCGCCGATTAGTAGTTCTTTCTCGATCACCATTGATGCCGATTGGGTTACGAATCACCTGGTGACCAAGTCCCAACTGGAGAATATGAGAATGGAATTTATCAAAAAAAACCTCGCAACAATAATAGTGATGGTAGTTGGATATCCTGTGTCGGGGCTGGTCGGTTGGTTAATATACCGTCCTGGTGAGAGGCTTGACTCCGTCGCAATAGGGCTGCTGGTTAGTCTCATTACAACTGTTCTTGGCGTTATGGTTGAGACAAACAAGAACCATAGCAAAATTCTCACAACGATTGGGGAAAATCGAGACAAGAGTCTAGTCGAGACAAATGACAATCATGCCGAACTTCTATCTGCAATAAACAAGCATCAAGAGGGAGTCTTGGACGCTTGTGGCATCAGTAGATATCTTAATCAGGACACGAATCTCAGCGCCGCCTTTCATAAACTCCCAGGCTACTACATGGCGGCGATATCGAATTCCAGTGACAAAATATTTGGAGAGCGGGCTCATACCGCGCTTGAAACCTGCGTTGATACGTTTGCTGAGCTCGCTAATGGTAGGGTTAAGGTCGCAGAGGAAGAACGTTTGCATTACATGTACTCGAGAATAGACGAGACTAGCGACGGCTTAATCAAAGTAGTTACCTGGCTCTCTCGAGGTACAAGTGAGACGGATTGGTGGAAGCGCGCGGGAAAGCAATACCTTCAGAAACAAGAGAACGCTATCAGGAACAGAAATGTAGAGATAACTCGCGTCATTATTACATCAAATCAAACAGCGGCGGATCTCAGGCATCTTATTTCGCCCCAGAAGGACATAGGTATCAAGGTGTTTACGATTCGAGAGGATGATCTTCACAATCAGGATCTGAAGGTTAATCTCTTGATTTGTAAAGATTGCTGGGTTACAGAATCAGACTCTAACGTACATGGAATAAGCAAGGGCGGAATCGTGTCCACCAACTATGACATCGACGTGCGTCCCAGAATGAGAATATGGGACCTCTTGTGTATCCAACCCGCATTAATTGAAATTCAGGACGTCGAAAAGGATATAGAGTGAGCGAGCGATGATAATTCCGAGCCACTATCATTTCAAGTCCTGCACGATCGGTGAGTCCCAAGGTTGAAAACCGCTACCGCTCACTAGCCTTAAAGCGAGAACCCCGCGACAGGATTGGTGCCAGCTGACCCAGGCCGTTGACGGGGTTTATCGCCATCATCGCGGATCGACGATAGTATTGAATGCCTTAGCGGAGCCACTCACCTAATCCCCACCAATCCCTGCACCGATTGGATCAACTTCTCTGAATCGTACCCGACGCCGTCTTTGAAAACGATCTCGACCTTTTCGATGTCGGCGATGTTAGCGGCGGGATTTCCTTTTACGATCATCAAGTCGGCTTGTTTGCCGACGGCGATCGATCCGGTGCGTGTGTCTTCGCCCAGAAACCTGGCGCCGTTGAAGGTGGCGATCTTAATTGCCTCTAAGGGAGTGAAGCCGGCTTCGACGAGGAGTTCGACTTCGCGCAGATCGCCGAAACCAGCCACGACGCCGCCGTTGCCCGTCGGATCGAGGCCGGCTATGAGTAAACCACCGGCGGCGACAAACGCGCGTTCGAAATCCATGGACTTGCGTACCAGCACAGCCGAGGGCGAGTCGGCCGCGATGCGCGATCTCGCGGTCAGGTAACGCACACGCGCGTCGGCATTCATCACGCTAAGCACGCGGGGATTCAGGACGGCACTGGCGGCGCCAATCCCGCTTTGAGTCAGTGGCGCGCCGGCTTCGAAGACCGGCAAAGTGGAAGTCAGCGCGACGTTCTTCGCGACCAGCGTGCGAATCGTTTCCTTCACCGCATCGCTGTTGAGATCGAGTTGGCGCAGGCTGGCGCTCACCGCCGCGCCAGGACATTTGTCGGGCTGCTTGTCCGGAACGAATTCCGAATCGGGAAGCAGCCCATGCTCGAGGTTGTCGATGCCGATTTCGGCGGCTTCGCGATAGCCGATCGAGCACAGGTGACCGGTAACTTTCAGACCGCGCTTGTGCGCTTCTTGTACAGCCGCGCGTAGCTCGTCGCGGGTGATGTTCATGTAGGCTTTGAAAGAGGTAGCGCCTTGATCAGCCCAGAAGTTCACCATGTGGCGCGCGTCGTCAGGCCCGGTGAGCTGGTGCATTACCGGCGTGAAAGCTCCGGGTCCTTCAAGGTAGGGCGCGGTGATGTGCATCTTCGGACCAATTATGCGGCCAGCGTCGATCAGCTTCTTGATCTCCAGATCGCTGTACGGCGCCACGCTGCCGGTGGTGCGAATCGTGGTGACGCCAAGTGCAAGATAGAGACGTGGAAAACTGCTCCCCATATTCGAATACATCGGCGGGTTGCCACCCATCGGAAAAAACATGTGGTCGTGCATGCCCACCAATCCAGGCAGGACGGTATAGCCTTTCAGATCGAGTACCTGAGCGTTCGACGGAATGCCCACGGTTGTACTCGGCGCTATTGATTGGATCTTGCCGTCAGCGATCACGATGGTCTGATCTTCGAGCGGTGTGGCGCCGGTTCCATCAATCACACGCACATGAGCCAGCGCGACCAACGGCGCCTCGACTCGGATGAACTGTTGGCGATCAGACGTGGGCGCCTGGGCCAGGCAATTGATGAGGACCGTGAACAGTAGGAGGAGAGTGGTTGTGGTTTTCATGGAGTTCTCCAGAGGTCTTTTTTTTGGAGTGCGGCGACTTGTCGCCGCTTTTTGTTGCGGTACCGCGAATGTCGAGATAGGTAACCCAAGCCCTGAGAAAGCGGCGACAAGTCGGCGCACTCCAAAAAGGACGCCCACCTATCAAGACCACTTCCCGCCCAGGAAATTCTCCTTCACGTAGCGCACCGTATCGTTCAGCGTGTCGCCGGGATCGCGGGGTGTGAAGCCGAGTTCGCGGCGGGCCTTGTTGTGATTGAAGTACCAGAAGTATTCAGCCATCTCTACTGTGTCGGCTTCGACGGGCGAGGTGAAATTCCACTGCCGAAATAGCGAGTCGATTACCTGCGCGCCGGCGATGGCGAACCTGGAAGGAAGAGCGAGACGTGGGGCGGCAACCTTGGTCAGACGCCCGAGCCGATCGAACAGCTTCACAAAAGTCCAATTCACGGCGCCCAGCAGATAACGTTCGCCGTGCCGGCCCTTTGTCATTGCCGCTTGAAACGCCTTTGCGGTATCGCGCACGTCGACAAAATTCAGACCGCCGTTCGGGACCGCGTTAATTTTGCGCGCCATGAAATCCAAAACGACTTTGGTCGAGCTAAGCCGATCATCACCCGGACCCAGCAGCAGACTCGGATTCATGATCACCAGTCGCTGCCCTCTACCGCTGAATCGTTCCAGCGCGGCCATCTCCTGGTAGGCCTTGCTCGCGTAATAAGGCCAGCGCGCAATGATGTCCAGAGGCGGCGGATACTTTTCGTCGGGGACCACGTCGCCTTTCTCAGTCACCGCGATGGTGCCGCTGCTCGAAGCCAGCACGATCGTCTTCACTCCTGCCTTGCGCGCGGCGTCGCATAAAAGGCGCGTGCCGTCGACGTGCAGCTTGTACATCTCGCGCGACTCGTCTTTTTCACGCGAGACTTTCCCGGCGAGGTGGTAAATCTCCGTGACGCCTTCGCAAGCGCGGGCCACGTCTTCATCGTTGGTGACAGAACCCTCCAGAGTGTCCACGCCCAGCCCGGTCAGCCACTCGGGAATTGAAGTGGCCATCACGCGAATGTCCTTGGCGCCGGATTCGACCAGTTGCCGCACCAGATGCGCGCCGAGAAAACCGGTGCCGCCGGTAATCAGGGTCGTCGGCGGGACTTTCTTGACGATGGCCGCGTGTTTTTTCGTGCTCTTCTTCGGCACGATTTGCGCGGTTCGTTTCTGTGGCGGTGTCTTAGGCATCTTTGAGTATTATCCGCAGATTACACAGATTTCGCCGAAAGGAATTTTATCGAAGCCTGGCAGCGCGGGTCGGACACTCCAGCGATTGCCAGCGGCATTCGTCCTTTTCTGATTCTAGTCGGTGTAATCTGCGTAATCTGCGGATGATCATGCTTCCGCTGTCACAAATTCTGCATCGCTCGCTTCCAGACGCGCGCTGCGACGCTCAGCCTTCCATTGTTGACGCAAAGCTTTCGCGTCGAACTTGACCTTCGTGCGATCGCGCAGGTTCACGATGTCGTGACGGACGCGGGCGGCGATAAGTCTGTAGGCTTCGGCGCGCGCCATCCCGCGCGTCATCTCTTCGAGTTCTTCGGCTGAGAGGAAGCGACCGATCCGCGCGCCCACGTCGCGGCTCTTCAGGATCGTCGATCCTTTGGGGAAGGCTGCATACGTTCCGTCTAGGTAAATCGGAAGAATCCCGACGCGTGACGCCAGCGCGAGATAACCGATTACCGGCTTGAAATCAGCCATGGTCCCGCTCATCGAACGTGTGCCTTCAGGAAAGATCAGCGCGTTGAAACCTCGATCCAGGAACGAGCGCGCATGCCGCAAGGACTGTCTCAGCGATCCGCTACGCTCCATCGGCACCAGGTTGGTAAAGTTTTCCATGTAAGCCCGCTTGTATTTCGTATCAAAGAAATAGTCGGCCGCGGCCAGCGCCACCAGATCCTGGCCGGCATCATCCAGGGCCATCTTTACCAGGCCCATGTCGAGATGCGAGCTGTGGTTCGCGGCGACGATAAAGTTCGTGTGATAAGGGATGTTGCTCCGGCCTTCGTACTTCGTGCGTAGCAAACGCTCGTACAAAGCGCGCTGCATCAGATCGACGCCTTTGTTTCCAACGGTGCGCAGAAACTCAGGGATGTGGATTTCGTCGTCGTTCTTTTCCGAATCGAGCCGCAGCCGCGTCGCCTCGCGCCGCTGAGTTCCCTGACGGTTGACTACGCCCAAAAGTTCGCGCACGTCCTGCACCTCATTGAGCCGTTCCGGCGCGGTTAACGCGCCGCCCGCGTTTTCGATTGCGGTCGCGAGCTCGACAAACATCAAGCTGTCAAAACCCAGATCGGGGAGCCGCGAGTTAAGGGAAACTTCGTCCAGCGATCGATTCGATACCGACGCAATGATATCGATCAGCCAGGCCGCGTCACCCGTGATTTCTTCGCCGCCGACTTCCTGCGCAGATCGCGCTCCTTCCTGGATCTTCTGCATCAGGTCAAGCACTTCACGCCGTTTGACTTTGCGCGTAGCGGTGCGTGGCAGCTCTTCGTCCGTGAACTGGAGCAGCTTGACGCGTTTGTAATAAGGCAGCGCGGCCGAAACCTCGCGGAAGTGCTCTTCGATCTTTTGGCGCACCTCCGCGCGCGAGAGCGCGATGTCATACTCTTCGTCGGGCACCACGATGCAGGCGACTTTCTCGCCCATGCCGTCCGGCAGACCAATCACACTCAACTCTTTGATGTAAGGAGAATCCTGATAGACCTCTTCCACTTCGTCCGGATAGACGTTCTTGCCGTTGGTATCGACGATGATGTCTTTTGATCGTCCGACGAGATAGAGATTGCCTTCGTCGTCGATGCGGCCCAGATCGCCGGTGTAAAGCCAGCGATCGACCAGCGCCTGTCGGGTCGCTTCTTCATTTCCGAAATAACCCACCATCACATTCGGCCCGCGCGCAATGACTTCACCGACGCCGCTGGCATCGGGCTCACTAATTCTTACCTCGACACCGGGCAAAGATTTGCCGACCGTGCCGGCCAACATGCGATTCTCCGGACGGGTCACGGTTAAAACGGGCGAGGCCTCAGTCAAACCATAGCCTTCGAGTATCGTGAATCCGAGTCCCTGAAAATCGCGCTGCACCTTGTCATTCAAGGCCGATCCGCCGCTAATGAAATAACGAATGCGGCCGCCCATGCCTTCGTGGATCGGATAAAAAAACAACTGGCCAAAGTTCAAAGGCGTCTTGTCGCGCAGCCACGCGTTGAATCTCATCAGCAGGTCCGCGGTCTCGCCGACCACTTTGCCACGATCGTGCAAGCGCGTCTTGATGCGTCGGTGCAGCAACTCCCAGAGCGCGGGCACGCCCACCATTCCGGTCACGTGTCCGTTCTTAATTGCTTTAGCCAGGTGCTCGCTGCTGAGCTCAGGCAGATAAGTAATCTGCGCGCCGCGGCTGAGCGGGGTGAGAAAGCCGGTCGAGAATTCAAACGTATGATGCAAAGGCAGCACGGACAAAACTCCGTCGCTGGTGTCCATGTCAAAGACCGATGAAAGCATCGAGACCATGCTGGTGAGATTACGATGCGAAAGCATCACGCCTTTGGGACGGCCGGTCGTGCCCGAAGTAAAGATGAGCGAAGCGACCGTTTGCGCGGTGACGCGTTGCGGCAGCAGCGCGATGCGTTGGTCTTCGGTCTGCTCGTCCGGCATCTCGAAAACTTCTTCGAACGTCCACAGCTTGACGTGACTGAGTCCGGCTGCCTTCAACTTCTCCGGCAACTCAGAGCGTTCGTCTTTAAGCTTCGCACTGATCACAATGCCAGAAGCTTCACCAGCCCGCGCAAAGTTAACGACCTCATCGGTTGAACTTTCCGGATCGACGGGTATGCAGGTGGCGCCGGCCCGCAGAACGCCAAAGTAAGTCATGCCCCACTCGGGCGCATTGTGACTGAAAAGCATCACACGATCCCCGCCCTTGATGCCATGATTGGCAAAGAAGCCGGCCGCGCGGGTCGCCAACTCGCGCAAGTCCGCGTAGGTGTATTGCTCTTTTCGTCCATCGCGTTCGATGCGCATGGCGACCCTCGTCGCATGACGTTTGGTAGTCGTCTCAAACATCTCGAGCAGATCGCGATAGGTGTAAATGCGCTTCGGTTGCGCGCGCATGTCTTCTTCGAGCGTGGGGAGCACCCACTTCTTCAAGCCGGGCAGGTGGATATTCAACCAGTAGTCGTACCAGTCGAACGTCTCGGGGTTCCAGGTCAGTAGTTGTTGCTCGTCTTCCCGAATGCGTGCCCAAAGCGAGCGGATATTGTCCGCGCGAAAAACGTAAGCGTTCTCCACGGTGAAGGAAAGGAACATTTCGAAAGCTTCTTTCGCTTCGCGCGTCTGCTCTTCGACGCGATCCACCGACTGCTTCATGCGGTTGATGACGCCTTCATAGCGGCCACCACCCCAGCGAGGGCGAGCGCGATCGAGCAGCGCGGATGCCTTCTTCGCCGTCTTGTTCATCATCGGAATCGAGGCGGCTTCGAAACGTTCGGGCGAGACGGCCCAGGGTTCAATGCGCGCGCTGATTTCGCGAAACAGCCGCAGACCGTCCTCTTTCTGTTGCTCCTGATGCCGACGGTACATGCCAACGAGCGAGATGATCCGCTCCATGTTGTTGGGATTAACGTCACCAGTCGCGGCCTGATGCACGAGGCGCGGCTCTTCAACGCAGGCCTGCGCGGCGACTGCCAGCATCACCGCTGCCACCTGATCGACCGGCGTGATGTCGAGGATTAACTTCGTGTTGGCGGGAATCTGGCGCTGGCCTTTCAAGGCCATGAAGATGATTGGCGCGGTAGTCGTGAACCCTTCGTTCCAGCCCGGGAACGGATAGCTTTTCGCTGATTCGACGATGCTGGGACGCACGATGCTGCGTACGATTCCGGATTCGGCGGCCACCAATTGTTCGCCCAGGGCCTTGGCGTAGGTGTAGATGTTGGGCCAACCCCAGAACTTCGCGCGCTCGATCCCGAGTTCCGTTAGTCGATTGCGGGTCCAGACTTTTCGCTCCCGCGCCACCGCCAGACCGAGCGCATCCGGATCGTCTCCGTCGCGCATTTCTTCGTTAAGACGCTTGCGCGCCAGCTCGCGAAACTGCGCCACCCGCATCGCGTCCTTGGCTTCTTCGCGCGCGCGTTCAGACATCTTCGCGCAGTCTTTGATTTCCTGCTCAACGGAAAACTCGACCCCTTTGAGTTCACCGCGTCGTGGAAAGTATCCAATTACCTGGTCGTTTTCCCAGATGGCGCCAGACCGATTTCCGGCGACGAAACAGGTGGAGATGTGAACCAAACACGGCCGCTGCATCCGCTTGGTAAACGCAATCACGTTTTGCGTGCCTACGACGTTGGTGCGCAGCCCGCTCTCCAAAGTCGGATTGAAGGTAACGTTGCCCGCCGAGTTGATAATGACGTCGAGGTCATCGGCAATGCGCTGCGCCTGTTCGTCGCTGAAACCCAGATTGTCTTCGGCGATGTCTCCGCCGACGACCACCACTTTGTCGCGAACAAAACCCTCGAGCGCGCCCCCATATCGCTCGCGCAAAGGATCGAATGGCGGCGCTGTGATGACGTTGTTCCAGAAACGCGTTTCGGATTCTTCCTGGGAGCGGGCGCGAACGGTCACGTACACTCGCCCGACATTGGGAAAGCGATGCAGCAGCATGCTCAGGGTCACTTTGCCGAGAAACCCCGTGGCCCCGATCACAAAAAGTCGCCGGTCTTTGTAGATTTCGGTTGGTGAAAACTTCGTCGTCATGATCTTATGAGCTTCCGCGTTTAAGGGCGGTACTCGAAACCTCAACCGCCAGTGCGGATCTCGTGCCTGGTCTTACCGCCGTAGTGTTTCAGTAAGTCTGCCGTCGCCGTATTTTTTCGGTTGCTGGCGATATCCAGCGCCGTGCCCTGTTCGCCGATCGCATTAATATCGGCGCCGCGAAGCAGCAGCTCTTTGATCACATCCACATGGCCGTAATACGCCGCCTCTGCCAGGGGCGTGCTGTCTGAATTTGCGCGGGCGTTTACATCCGCACCTTCATCCAATAAGTAACGAACGACTTCCAGTTTTCCTTCACTCGCTGCCAGAAAGAGCGGGTTGCCCAAACTGCTGCGCGCGTCGATTTTTGCGCCCGCGAAATGAAGCCAACGCATGCGACGAAGGTTTCCATCCATCGTCGCCCGGGCAAACGATTGTTGTCGTTGGTGCCTGACTCGCGGCAAGCTGTTCATGATCGCCAGCGAGAACACAGCGGTGCCGGCGAAGACCAGCGCTCGCGCCGAGATCGTTTTGATCGTGTCGATATTCATGAATTGAGTGCTCTTAACTCCCTCTCCCTTTGGGCGAGGGTTGGGGTGAGGGCCTAACTGCAGACCCCTCCTTTTATCTCCCCTTGTCCTGGCTAAACACGACGAACGATTAAGAACTACATCTTTCGTATGCTTCGCACCCTCTCCCCTAACCCCTCTCCCAATGGGAGAGGGGAATCACAGATCTATTCCATGTCAGCGATGCCAATCATCGGCTGGTGCAGCATCGTGATTTCGGCTGAGCTTCCCATATAGGTCCGCGCCATCGCGATGGCTTCCGTCAGATTGTCCGCACGCTCCCAGCCCAGCATCGCGGGGACGTGCGCGTTCTCGGCGCCTGCGGCGATTACCTTGCCCACATGCTGGCGGCCGTTCTCGCCCCAGTACCACATAAAAAATGGATGCGCACCGTGATAAGCATTGCCGCGCCGGTACATCTCGACATAGCTCGGATTGTTCGCGAACTCGCGCTCGTACTTCTCGCGCAAATAAAAAGCGTCGCGCGATTCCGGCAGCAGGCGATTGAAAAACTCGATGTAACTTGGATGATGGTTGTGATCGAACTGGTCGTAACACGGGTGATGAATGATCAGCACGCCGCCCTTCTTCAGCAAAGGCTTATTGCGATAAAAATTGAAGTGATAACCCAGGCCCATCACCTGCACCAGTAGCGGATTTAAGATCGAATACACGTTGTAAGGCGAAATGTCGGGAATGCCGGTAATCAGAATGTCGCACTGGCCGCGCACCGGAATGGCGTATTGCTGGAATCCCTTCTCGAGGATCTTTTCATGCACCGGCTCTGTCTTGCCCGCATAGCAAGCCGTCATTTCATATTGTGCCGGCCGGGAATGCAGCAGTTTGCGCCGCGCGGTGCGGGGCATCTTGCTCATAGTGTACCGCATGGCTTCGAACTTCATGCGATCAAAAGCGCTGAAGTCGTCCTCGTTCTTGAGGAGAAAATCCATGTCGCTTTTGTACATGCGATTGTTGATGGAGGTCTCGATGTGAAAGACGTTGAGATGCTCGTCGACGATCTTGCCGAGACGCCCGCACTTGTTGCTGAGTTCGGAACGCGCCGGATCCATATAGCTGTCGGAGTCGCGAATAGTCTGCGGCTCGTGGTGTGCGCGGAGCGATTCGTAATCGCAAAGACCCACCGCCACCGATTTGTGACCGCCATCCATCGGCACAAAATTGATGTTGGCATAAATAAGCAGATCGCTTTCCGCTGCACGGCGGTTAAGGGTCAGAGGTTCCTTGTGGCGCGTTTCGCCAATTTTGATCAGGCCTTCCTTCCATTCGGCATCATGGTTGTAATAGCGGTCGGGATAGTACTCGTCGAAGATTTTCTGCCCGACCATCCGCTTCATTTCCCAGGCCGTCATTTTGCGGTGCAGGGAATTGGCGATGATGATGTGCACGTCGTCTACGCCGTGCCCGGCCAGCATGTCCAGAACTATTTCGAGCATCGTCTGGCGAATGTCCGGCGTGGCCATGGGCGGCAAAGGCAGACTGATGTCGTCGACGGCGATGGTGACTTTCATGCCGGGTTCAAGCTGCGCAAAGAGCGGATCGCAGCCGAGTGGATGATTCAACGCGTAGCGAATCGCGGCTTCACGATTTGGCAGACCCTTCATCGGCGGATTCGGATAAATGACGCGCGTGCCGACCGGTATGTCCTCGAGGATGAAGTCTTCGCCAGAGGGCATGATCCGCGGCGCGCTGTCGCTGTCGATGTAGACGATCGATTCGTGCGTTTTGCGTCTCAGTTGTAGGGCCATAGTTTTATGCGGCACAGACTTTAGTCTGTGATCCGGTTCAAAGAATCAAACACTGAAGTCTGTGCTACTTCAAATTCAAAATCGGCCAATCATGATGCAGGGCCGTTTGCCGTAAACGAAAATCCGGATTCACCACCGCCGGGTGACCCACGATCGAGAGCATCGGCAGATCGCTCATGCTATCGGAGTAAGCGAAAGACTCGCTGAGATTGATGCCTTCGCGTTCGGCGAAGGTTCGAATCCACGAAGCTTTGGTTGCGGACGCGAGGACCGGTGGCAACAAGCGACCTGTCGCCACCCCTTTGACGAACTCCAGACGGTTGGCGACATAGTCCGTGATGCCCAGATACTCCATCAACGGCTTCACCGAAACATCGAGCGCGCCCGTTACGACTACTTGACGCAATCCGATACTGCGGGACTTCTCAATCAGCTCAAATGTACCGGGATACACCGCCGGCTTCAGGACCTTCTCAAACAACTCGTCCGCAAAGAACCGCATCCGATCCTCAGTCTCGCCCTTGTAGCGCTTAAAGAAGAGATCGTTGAAAACTTTTCGGCTATACTGATCGCTGACTGCGAACAAGGGAACACTTAGCAGTGTCGCCGCACTCTTGGTGAAACTGCGCACGAGATTGGGCTGATTACGCGCGTAGAAACCCAGAGTGTGGACGAGATTGGTGCTGACCAGAGTCCCCTCGAGATCGTAGAATGCTGCCGCTGCCACCAAGCTTCCTTCCTGCCTCCCGTTTGTTGTTTGAGCGCGCCAATATACCTTATTCTGGTAACGAAGTGAAAGGCAAAGTGACCGTGTATGAATCAACCATACAATAACGACCGCATCGATGCCTATTGTGACAAGAATGGCAGGAAATTTGGGTTTTTTGTTCTCGTGATGGCGGTCGCGACCATCGGCATCTCGTGCCGAAAAGCGGCAATAGAGTCTGGAGATCGCGCCGCAGTGCGTCCTGCTGCCGAGGCAATCGCTGAAGCCGATCAGCTATACACCGGCAGGGCGGACCTGGTGAAAGTAAGGCAGGGAATTGTGGCGCTGCGGCAGGCGCAGGTGGAGGATCAGTCGAATTATGAGCTCGCCTGGCGGCTGGCGAAGTTCAATTACTATCTGGGCGCGCACAGTCCGGAACCTATCGAGCGCGACAAGGCATTTCATGATGGCGTCGAAGCGGGTACGCTCGCGGTGAAGTTGCAGGATGGCAAACCTGATGGACACTTCTGGCTGGGCGCGAACTACGGCGGCAAAGCTCAGACAAGCATGTTGTCTGGTCTCTCAGAGATCGACGACATCAAGCACGAGATGGAGACTGTCCTAAAGCTGGATGAGAAATATCAATCAGGAAGCGCGTACATGGTTTTGGGGCAGGTATATCTCGAGGCGCCAGGGCTTCTGGGCGGAGACACGCAGAAGGCGATTGAGTATTTGGAAAAGGGGCTGCGATTCGGCCCGGACAATGCGTTACTCCGCGCTCATCTCGCAGAGGCGTATGTAGAAGCTCATCGGGATGGCGACGCGCGCAAACAAATTGATGCTTTGCTGGCGATGAAACCCGCGCCGGGGTACGAACCGGAACACGATGAGGCGGTAACGGAGGTTAAGAAGCTGCAGGAAAAGATCAAGTAGGTAAGTAGCATAGACTTTTAGTCTGTGATTCTGCTTGCACTGAAAATCACAGACTGAAGTCTATGCTACTTAAGGCTTACCCGTCGCCTTCCTTAATTCTTCCAGCGTGCGTTTGTGATCTTCGAGTTTCCTGCCGGCCTCGCCCATCTTACCTTGCGCAGTTAGTCGCTGATACTCTTCAAACTCCTGAATCGCGCGATTGATTAGCTGTTGGACGTTGGGCGCGCCGACAGGTTGGGGTGATGGTGAAGGCGTTGGAGTCGCGCCCGGTTTCGGTTTTGGCTGCTCGCCTTTCTGCTCGGTTTTCTGATCGGGTGTGGCTTGCGCTACATCGCCAAACAGATTCTTGAGTGCTTCTTCAAAGCTGGCGCCATACGCCAGGCGCTCTTGCGTGGCCAGCACAACCAGGCGCAATTCGGGCATCGGACTGCTTTCGGCCCTGAGGTAAATCGGCTCGACATACAGAAGCGATCGTCCGATCGGAATAACCAGGAGATGACCCCGAACCACCCGCGACCCCTGCTGATTCCAGAGGCTGAACTGCCCTGATAGTTGGGCGTTCTGATCGATGCGGGCTTCGATTTGCAAAGGCCCGTCAATCAGACGCGACTTGGGAAAGTCATAGACCAGAAGTTTGCCGTAGTGCTCGCCGTCACTCCGACCGGCCATCCAGCCAATCATGTTGTTGCGGCTGGCGGGCGTGAACGGAAGGATTAAGGCGAACTCGCTCTTCTGCTGCTCGCCGGGCAACTGCATGAGCACATAATAAGGATCGAGCGGCTGGACCTGTTTCTTGTCCTGATCATCGAGGACCACCTGCTGGGCGACGCTCCAAACATCCTCTCGCTGGAAAATTACTTTTGTGTTCTGGGTATGGTAGAGACTAAACACCTCGCCTTGAGTGCGCACGAGGGTCTCGGGATAGCGAATGTGCGCTCGCAGATCCGGCGGCATCTGGTTGGCATCCTGAAACAGGGCGGGGAAGATCGCGCGATACGCAGCAATCAGAGGATCCTGCTGGTCGAAAACATAAAAATGGATGGTGCCGTTATAAGCGTCGATCACCACTTTGACGCTATTGCGGATGTAATTGATATCGTTCTTGTCGACCTTGTGATGAGTCGAATACGGGTAGTTCGATGACTCAGTAAAGGCATCGATCATCCAATAAAGCCCGCCGTCATTGCCCACTACGATATAAGGATCGCGATCGTAAATCAGAAAAGGCGCAATCCCGTCGACGATCTCGCGGATGTTGCGGTGAATCATGACGCGGCTTTCAGAGGTTACATCGTCTGAGAAAGGCAGCTTGCTCAGATCGCCCAGGGCCCAGGCCAGCAGAAGACGCCGCATGCCGCTGCCGACTCGAATTCCGCCCGAGCCTTCATAGCTCGTGTAGGTATTGGATTCGCCCTGCGGAAAGTCAAACTCTTTCTGTTTGGTCTTCACATAGACGTCGGTGTTGGTTTCCTGCCCGAAGTAAATCTGCGGTCGCGTTACTTTGATCTCCGGACCGGTCGATTCAATCGGCATGTTGGAAAGGATGAACCGCGGCATGCCCTCCGGAGTGAAGCCGTTCGCCGTGTTCATGGTCACACCGTAGCCGTGTGTGTAAATCAGTTTTTCGTTGATCCAGTTTCGCGACGCTTCCGGCAGCTTCGTATCGTTTAGCTCGCGCGCGGCGATCATTACCTGCCGGCCCTGTCCGCCAATCTGATAACGATCAACGTCGACATCCGGAAAGTCGTAATAAGTTCGAATGGCCTGAATTTGCTTCAGCGTATCCTGCAACGCGCGCCAGTCCCAGAGACGAATATTGTCGAGCGTGGCGCGATTGTTCTGAATATCGAAAGCTTCGATTGACGTGTCCGCTTCAAAGTTTCTCTGCTCGATGCGATCGATGCCAAAGGCGCGCCGCGTAGCGGTGATGTTGTGTTCAATATAGGGCGTCTCGCGTCCCAACTCGTTCGGCTTCACGATAAAGCTGGTCACGTAGGCGGGAACCAATACAACTCCGATTACATAAACGGCAAAGGGAATCGCTAAGGCGACAATCAGGACCCGCACCTTGCGCATCGCGAATGCATTCACCAGCGAGATTCCCGCGGCCAGAATCAGGGCGACGGCCACCCAACGCAATCCGGGCAGGAGGTAATTCGCCTCCACATAAGTGACGCCGGAAAACGTCTGGTGATCGTCCCATAGATATGGATATCGGGAGAGCAGAAAACGCCACGCCAGAATCACCAGGAAGACAGCCAGGGCGCATGAGACCGCGGTCAGGCTGGTCTTCCGTGCCTTGGCGATGTCGCCGGCATTAGATAAGCCCTCCTGAGTTACGGCCAGCAGCGCGTAGATGATTGCACCGATCAGAACGATGATTGAGAGATAGAGCAGCCAGGTGCTGAAGGCTTCGTATACCGGAAGCGTAAAGAGATAGAACCCGAGTGGCTTGTTAAAAATCGGATCGGAAAAGTCGCCGGGCGAGCCATGAAAATAGAGCGCAAAACTGCGCCACGCGTCCCGCATGCCGAGTCCGAAGACCAACCCGGCCAGCGCCGAAACCACCCAGGCCAGAGGTCTGAGCACACGCGAAGGCGAGAAGTTAACCGGTTGTTGGTTGACGATGATCGTGCGGCGGTCGAGGGCGATCGATGCGAAAGCACGCTCGATTAACCAAAAGCTCCCACGCAGGACCAGGACTGTGAGCACGAAGAAGATCGCAAACAGCGCGAGCTTCAACTTGAACATGTACCAGTAAACCGCGGAGTAACCGAGCGAGCCAAACCAAAGCGCGGAAATGTAAATCGATAATCCGCGTGACGCGGCAACGACAAAGAGCACAATCGCGCCCAACAGCCACCATACCCAACGCCGCCGTCGCGGTTTGGTGTGGCCGACGTCGATGATCTCTCCGTCCGGGTCGAGCGAATCTGGTTGGCTCATGCGCGCTTAGCATACGCCGAAAAGCTTGGGCCTCAAAGACCAGCGTCTTAACACCACGGCCCGTCGAGTCAGGCAGAACTTGAAACGCAAAGGTCGCGAAGGTTTACGCAAAGGACCGCAAAGGGTTTTCCTTCGCGTGACTTTGCGTCTTCCTTTGCGTCCTTTGCGTTAGAATTAAGATCTGCTGTTACTTGCTTGAAAAAGTTCGGTAGTGTCCCGATTTTGTTTCGTGCTTTCTTCTAGTAGGACAAGAACGATCCACGAAATCACACGAAGTCTCACGAACAAACCCTTCGGCTTTGTGTACCTTCGTTGATCGTCTTACCTGGCAAGGGAACCGTTCAAGGTAGGACACCACGAAAGTTCAATGACGTTGGCCTAGCGTTATGCGGGATGGTAGACTTCTCGGGCGGACGGAGTCCTTCGATTTATGTTAGCAGCGGACACAGTTTTACAGGGTCGTTACCGGATTGTTAGCCAGCTCGGACAGGGCGGAATGGGCGCCGTGTATGAAGCCGTGGACGAGCGCCTGGACACGATTGTAGCGCTGAAAGAAACGCTTTTCACGGACGAAAAACTGCGCAAACAGTTCGAACGCGAAGCTCGTCTGCTGGCGCGAATGCACCATCCGGCGCTGCCGCGCGTCAGCGATCACTTTAATGAATCCGACGGGCAGTTCCTGGTGATGCAGTACATCGCCGGTGAGGATCTCGCCGCCATGCTGACGGAACGCAACGGTCCTTTCCCGCCGGAAGAGGTGCTGCTCTGGGCCGATCAACTTTGCGACGCGCTCGACTATTTACATACCCAGGACCCGCAGATAATTCACCGTGACATCAAGCCACAGAATCTTAAGTTGACCGCGCGTGGGCAGATTGTGCTGCTCGATTTTGGACTGGCCAAGGGTGCGGTGGGACAGATGTCAGTCGTCACTACCTCGGCCAGCATCTTCGGCTATACGCCAAATTACGCGCCGCTGGAACAGGTCCAGGGTTTGGGAACTGATCCGCGCAGCGACATCTATGCGCTGGCGGCGACGCTCTTTCATTTGATGACCAACGTTAAGCCGCCCGACGCGCTCAGTCGCGCTTCGGCGATCGTCAATGGTCTGCCCGATCCGCTGCCGCTCGCCAATCACGTAACTGCGCAAGTGAGCGCTGCAGTCGCCGCAGTGCTCAGCCAGGGGATGTCGCAGAAACGCGACGATCGTTTTGCAACCGCGAGCGAGATGCGCGATGCGTTCCGTGTCGCCTCCGCACAACCTCTGGGCGAAGCCGCAACTGTTTTGATCGCCGGAGCGGGCGGCCGGGCAAACGCGGGGACCGTGGCGCCCGGGCGCGGGACCAAGCTTACCGGCGATCAAACAAGTCCCTTGGGTAGTGAAGCCCAAACCCTGGTAGCGGCGGATGCCACCAACGTTCGCAAGTCAACTTCAACCAGCGAGACTGCCACGTTGATTCAGTCTGCGTCGCGCGGAAAAAGTCCCCGCGCCTGGATGGGAGCCGCGCTGTTGTTGCTCGTAATCGTCGGAGGCGCTGCCGGATTCTATGCTTATCGCGCGCGGCAGAAGGCGCAACAGAATGCAGCTTCTGGATCAGTGAACACTGCGCAGCCGTCGCAATCACAGCCGACCGCGAGCGATTCGCCGATCAACTCAGTCCAGGTTGATCCGCTGAAAGTGAATGAATCGAAGGCAGAAAAGAAGATTGACGGTACCCAGCGTACGACCAGTTCAAAACAGCCGGTAGAGAAAACTGAAACCAGCAAGACCACTAAAGAACAGACGGGCACTCTCCCGTCCACGGCGCACGATGCCGAACGGAATCGCAATCCTAATACGGGACCACCGCCGCAGGGCCCGCCGCCCCAACCGCCGTTCGACCCACGGAACCCGCCCGGACGCCAACCTGGCCATCCGCCGGGCGCCGGCCAAATGCCTGAGGTTAGAACGCTGCCGAATGGGACACGCATCGTGATTCAGCCCGACGGCACGCGCATAATCACCGGGCCCAAAGGCAGAGTGCAAGTGATTCCGCCTGGTGATAGGCCAAGGCGAAGACCAGATCGTCCTTAGAAATCCAGGTTAGCCTACGAATGAATTACGTTTTCTTGACGTCGTTTTCCAAGAGTTCGCCTCACCGCTCACAAAGCCTGAAGGAGTTTGAAAATGAATCGAAGAGTTACGCTTCGCCTGGCGACGGCACTGACGCTTGGCATCATAATTTCAGTTCTTGCCTTGCCGTTGGTCCGGGCGAGTGGTGAAAGAGAACCAGCCACGCCTGCGGCGATTCGCATTACTCCGCCGGCGCCGATTTTTGAAGATGCGAAGCGTTTGGATGAGCTGGCCGCACGCCGTAAACGCGTCGCGGAAACAATCGGATCAAGAGCCATCCTGGTAATGTTCAGCGCCGAGCCGCGCGTCTATGCGAACGACGTCGATTATCAATTCCGGCAAGAAAACAATATCTATTATCTGACGAACCTGGGACAGAAGGGCGCCACCCTTGTGCTGATGCCGGGGAATCCGCAGTTGCCGGAAGTTCTGTTCCTACCACGGCGCAATCCCGGGATTGAGACCTGGACCGGCCGAATGTACAGCCCGCAAGAGGCCGCCCAACTTTCCGGAATAAAGGAAATCTGGGAAGCCAGCGAGTTTGGGCCGTTCATGAGCGCCCTGGCGAAGCACGAGCCTTACCGGCCGCAAGCTCAAAATATTCTGGCGTCGTCCGCCGATGCCATGGGAACTGCGAACGGATTTGATTCTCTCTTTAGCGCAGCGGCGAAGAATGAAGCGGGTCTGTTTATGCTTTCGTTTCCCCGTCAAGGCGAAAGCAAAGAATATCGTCAGGAGCAAATGTTCGCGGCTACCTGGTCGAGAGAGCCGGACGGCTTCGCGATTCAGAATGCTTCGCCAATCTTTACTCAGATGCGTTTGCGAAAGTCTCCGATGGAACTCGAGCTAATGCAGCACGCGATTGACATCAGTATCGAAGCACATCAAAGGGCGCAAGCCTTCGCGTCGCAGGCCAAGTGGGAATACGAGGTTGATGCGCAGGTGGCTTACACGTTCAAACTACGCAACGCTGATAACTGGGGTTATCCGGACATCGTCGGCTGTGGGCCTAACGCCACGACGTTGCACTACGAAGAATCGCAAGGGCCCGTGAAGAGCGGTCAACTGATGTTGATGGACGTCGGCGCTGAGTACGATCATTATTCGGCCGATGTGACGCGCACGTTTCCGGTGAACGGAAAGTTTAGCAAAGAGCAGGCTGAGATTTATCAGATTGTCTACGACGCGCAGGAAGCCGCGGCGAAGGCCTCCCGACCGGGGGCCACTCTGTCAGCCGCGCACAACGCGTCCCTGGAAGTAATCAGGGATGGTCTGTTGAAGCTGGGCTTGATCACCGACCGTAATTCCGATCAGTACCGGCTTTGGTTCATGCACCTGAACGGTCACTGGCTGGGCATGAACGTGCACGATGTCGGCGGCGGCGCCAGTTTCGAACCGGGCATGACCTTTACCAACGAGCCCGGCATATACATCCGCATTGACGCCCTGGATAATCTGCCGAAGACTCCTGCGACCGAAAAATTCATCGCGGCGATCAAGCCGGCCTTCGAAAAATACAAAGGCATCGGCGTCCGCATCGAAGACGACATGCTGATTACTCCTGATGGCGTCAAGTGGATGACCGGGGCCTTGCCGCGCAGCATTGCCGACATCGAGGCGTTTATTGCGAAGGCCCGGCGTTAACGGCAGTAGTCAAATTAGTCTTAAGAGTCGATCGTGTCGTAATTGACAGGTGTTTAGAGTCTCGACTTTAGTCGGGTTCTTTCACAGTCAAAAAAGCCCGACTGAAGTCGGGACTCTGAACGCCTGATTTCGTGGATCGAGTCTTCAGCCCGTCGAGGACGATTCACGAAATCACACGAAAAACGCAGAGGGAATAGAGATGAGATCCTTGATAGTGCATTCACACCGCAAATTCAGCGTTTTGGTTCTCCTGCTATTACCGCTGCTGTATTCGCCGAACGCGATCGCGCAAGCGCCGACAGAGCCGGCCCAGAACACCTACATTGAAGGGGCAGTCCTCTGGCAACAAACGTCCGGCGAAAGACGGGCGTTGTCATACCAGGCGTTCACCCTGGCGCGCATGATGCTGGATCGTGATCTGAGGATGAATCGCGGCAACAAGAAACCGCGCGCGGTCATTGTTGATTGTGATGAAACGATTATTGATAACAGCCGCTTCGAGGGGATGCTGCTTAAGAACCGCGTCAACTATAACCAGAAGGACTGGACCGAATGGATCAATCGCGCTGAAGCCGAGGCCCTTCCGGGCGCGGTTGAGTTCCTGCGTTACGCCACGTCGCGGGGCGTACGCATCTTCTACATTACGAACCGTAATGAGGTTCAGAAGGCAGGCACTGCCACGAACTTAAGGAAGCTTGGTTTTCCGAACGTCAACGATCAGACTTTGCTGATCCAAACTGATCCTAAGAATTCGAGCAAGGAAGATCGGCGTGACAGCGTCAAGAAGAACTTTCGTATCGTGCTCTTGATGGGTGATGATCTGAACGACTTCTCCGACGTTTTTGAAAACAGTAAGACGGTCGACGAAAGGGCTGCTGCCTCGGATCGGTACAAAGCCGAATTTGGCAAGCGCTTCATCATGTTGCCCAACCCGATGTACGGCAACTGGGAAAGTGCGATCTATGGTTACAATTTCAAACTTACCGAAGCCGAGAAAGCAGCGAAGAGGAAGAGTTTATTGAAGAGTTATGGACCGTGATTTCACATTGCGGAAAGGCCATCCCGCTCTGCTGCTCGCTTCGGAGAGGCGAAATGTTTATAGCCCCAGGGCGACCCTGAGAGCCCCGCTCCGTAGGAGCGGAAAGTTTCCCGATTGCGCTCCTACGGAGCCTCGGAACACGAATCGCTTTCTCCTCCTATAAACATTTGGCTCCTGACGGAGCCTCGGAAACGATGCAAAGCGCGTATCGACAAGTCATCGCCTGCCACGCTGACATTTCGACTGGATCAGAACTTCCTGAACTCTAAGCTGAGCCACCAGCCGCTGAAACCATTACTTCCGCTTCCAACGCGGCGAAGAATCTCGAGGCCATCATTTTCGCCGCCGCTACGATCATCCGTTGCCCGACTCCGGCGATCGTGCCGCCAATTTGCAGCTCACCCGAGTACTTGATCAAGGTAGCGTCGTCCTGGTCTTCTAAATCAAAATCCGCTGAACCCTTCGCGAAGCCAACCCCGCCCTTACCCTCGACCACTATTCGATAATGTTCGGGCGGGCGCATATCTTCCAGACGCACCTCGCCTTTGAACGTGCCCTTGATGGCGCCGACCCCGGCCTTCAATGTCGCCGCATAAATGTTCTCGTCAGTTTTTTCGAGGGACTCACAACCGGGAATGCAACGTTGGAGGATATTCGGATCGGTCAAGGCGGAGTAAACCAGGACTCGGGCGGCATGCAGTTTTTGAGTGCCTTCGATTTTCATCTTTTAGCTTCCGCAGATGACGCAGATTGCACAGATAAGGAAAAGGCAGCGAAGCAATGGAGTCGTGTAGGAGTTCCGTCTTGGCGCCGTTCGAATGTCGGCTGCTTGTCTGCGTAACCTCCGCAATCTGCGGATCTGATCCCTATCCCGCCTGTTCACTCGCAGCCGCTATCGCCCGCCGCGCATAGACCTGGGCCAGGTGCCGGCGATAATCCTCCGAAGCAAACAGATCACCGTTGATGTCTATGCCGTCGGTGGCGTGCGCAGCCGCGTTCGCGATTGCTTGTTCGTCAAGGGCGCCGCCCTTCAGCGCCGATTCAACCGCGGTGGCGCGGTATGCCTTTGACGAGACGCCGGTAATGCCGATGCTCGCTTTCTGACAGGCGCCGCTGTCGTCGAGCGTGAGGTTTGCGGCGACGCCAACCACGGCAAATCCTGACGCGGGGTGGTGCATCTTCACGTACGCCTGACCCGTGCGGCCATTGGATTTGTTGACGCGAATTTCGCGCAGAATCTCGCCCGCTTCAAGCGCCGTGGTCATGAGATCGAGAAAAAAATCATCGACGTTGATCGAGCGCTCGCCGTTCTTGCTGGCCACGACAAGTTCGGCGTTCAGCGCAATTACCGCCGCCGGCCAATCGCCCGCCGGATCAGAGTGAGCCACACTGCCGCCAATCGTACCCTTGTTGCGCACCTGCACGTCGCCGATGTGTCCCGCGCACTCTGGCAGCAGCGGGCAGATCTTTTTGAGCAGCTCAGACGATTCAATTTGATAATGGGAAGTCATCGCGCCGATGCGGATCTGGTTACCCTCTTCGCGAATGTACGAGAGATCTGCAATACGGCCGATATCGATGAGCAGCGGTGGCATCGCCAGCCGCAACTTCATCGCCGGGATCAGGCTGTGCCCGCCGGCGAGAATTTTCGCGTCTTCGTTTTGCGCCAGCAGCGTTAACGCTTCATCGAGCGTCTGGGCGCGAACGTAATCAAATTGTGCTGAGATCATCTTGTCTCCTTTTTTGGAGTGCGGTTGCAGAGCGGAGCGGCGACGGCGCTTTGCTCATGCTAGTTTGTTGCCAACTCTTCCGCTTCGGCTTCCATCCAAGCCGGCTTGAGTCCCAAGTACAGAACATCCGGATCCATGTCAGCGCCGTTGGGCCATACTATGGTTCCGGCTCGGTGATCTATGCTGACCTCACGAAACACTTTGGGATCCTTACGGATCGGCTCGAAGACGGGACCGTGCAAGTACGGCTCAAGATCAATCTCTTTACGGCTTCCGTCTGTAAAACCAAGTCGAACTCGGAAACCAAGCAGAGGTTCAACTGATCTGACCCGGACCATTTGCTCATCATCCATTGGCTTGTCAATCACCTACTGTCTGATCAATTTCCAAACAGCTTCCGGCCGCGCCGGCATATCGAGATGCTTCACTCCGTACGGCGACAGCGCATCGACGATCGCGTTGACGATTGCCGGCGTGGCGCCAATCGTTCCGGCTTCGCCCACGCCTTTGACCCCCAGAGGGTTGACCGGCGAAGGCGTTTCGGTGCGGTCGAGTTCGAACCACGGAAGTTGAGATGCTCTGGGTATCGCATAGTCCATCAGCTCACCCGTGACCAGTTGTCCCTGTTCGTCGTACACGACTTCTTCATACAGCGCTTGACCGATCGACTGCACGATGCCGCCATGAAGTTGTCCGTCGACCAGGAGGGGATTGATCACTTTGCCGCAATCATCAACGGCGACGTAGCGCAGAAACTTTGTCTCGCCCGTGTCTTTGTCGATCTCAACCATGCAGATGTGCGTGCCGAAGGGAAAGGTGAAATTCTTTGGCTCGAAAAAGTAAGTGGCCGACAGGCCCGGCTCTGTGTCCGGGGGAAGTTCCTTCGCGATATGGGCAATCAGGGCGATCTCCTGAATGGTCAAAGTTTTCCGGCCTTCCGTGTCTGGCTCAGGCAAAGCGCCGGCGGGCGCTTCACCGACCGGCACGACGGGTTCAGAAACCCCGGTGGCGGCCGCAGCGGCAGCCGGCCGAGAATACCGGCCACCTTCGAAACACAAACCCGACGCTTCGCACTGCAGGATGTAGGCGGCAATTTTGGCGGCTTTCTCCTTCAACTTTTGAATTGCGATGAGTACTGCCGTGCCGCCGACGGCGGTCGCGCGGCTGCCAAACGTGCCGATGCCGTATTGCACGATCGCGGTGTCGCCGTGAATCACCGTCACGTCATGGAGATCCACGCCGAGTTCGTCGGCCGCGATTTGCGCGAACGAAGTTTCCTGGCCCTGTCCGTGCGGGGATGCTCCAGTCATGACCGTCACCTTGCCCGTCGGCTCGATGCGTACGGTGGCGCTTTCCCAACCACCGGCGGGCATAGCCTGCGACGGACCTAACGCACAAATTTCGACATAGCTCGACATACCGATGCCAACTATCCTGCCCTCAGCGCGCGCTTTCGTTTGTTCGTCGCGTAGCTTTGCATAGCCGGAAAGATCCAAGGCCTTATCGAGTGCTCCTTCATAGTCTCCGCTGTCATAGTCCAGCCCGGTGGCAGTATGAAAAGGAAATTCGTCTTTAGATGGAAAGTTTTTCCGCCGTACCTCAACCGGATCGATTTTTAGTTCAGCGGCGACGAGGTCCATTGCGCGCTCGACTACATACGTCGCTTCCGGCCGGCCGGCACCGCGATAAGCGTCGGTGGACATCTTGTTGGTGAAGACGCCCGTAACGTTCATCTGGATCGCCGGAATCCGGTACGCACCCGAAAGCATCAGACCAGTCAGGGTGGGAATCGCGGGGGTCAGTAGTTGATGATAGGCGCCAAGATCGGCAAGGACGTTGTAACGCAGACCGGTGATCGTACCGTCATTTTTGCAGCCGACTTCGATGGTGCCGACCTGAGCGCGACCATGAATAGTCCCTTGCATGTTTTCGCGGCGCGATTCGATCCATTTCACGGGTTTGCCGAGTTGTATCGAGATCCAACTTAGCAGCGCCTCTTCGGCATAGACATTCAGTTTAGAGCCGAAGCCGCCACCCACCTCAGGCGTGATTACGCGCAACTTGTTTTCCGGGAGGCCTATCATCAAGGCGACCTGGGTGCGCATCAAGTGCGGAATCTGTGTGGACGACCAGAGCGTTAACTCCTCCTCACCGGGAAAATAACGTGCCAGCACTCCACGCCCCTCCATCGCGATTGGCGCCAGGCGTTGATGAACCATTCGCTGACTGACGATGTGATCCGAAGACTTCAAGGCAGCATCGATGTCACCTTCGCCAGAGGTCAGGGTGTATGCGATGTTGTTGCCAAACTGTTCATGAATTACCGGGCCGCTTTTCGCGGAGGCTTCAACATCAACCGCGGCAGGCAGTTCTTCATAATCAACTGCAATCAGATCGGCCGCATCGCGGGCAAGATATTTATCCGTAGCCACTACCGCAGCGATCGGGTGACCGACAAAGAGAGCTTTGCCGGTCGCGAGCACGCGGTAGTCCGGAACTTTCAAATCGGGCAGGGCGGCGGCGCAGGGTACCGGACCAACTTTGGTGGCGATGTCTTTGCCGGTATACACGGCCACCACGCCCAGGGACTTCACCGCCTCAGCAATATCAATCTCGGCGATACGCGCATGGGCATAGATCGAACGAACGAACGCGACGTGCAACGTGTCAGGCAACCGGACGTCGTCGACGTAATGCGCGAGGCCTTTGATCAGCCGAGGGTCTTCGGTGCGCTTGATTCTCTGTCCTACATATTTGCTCATGAAGCCTCCGATAGAACGTGTGTCATTGCTTAGAGTGTGGACCAGGCCGGTCGTGTCGACGCGGCAGACACAGATCCGCTGTCTAAACAAATCCGAAAGAGGATCCTATTCATTTTCCGGCAGCCACTTTTTTCGCTGCATACTCGACCGCTTCCACGATGTGCTGGTACCCGGTGCAGCGGCACAAATTCCCTTCGAGGCCGTGTCGGATTTCAGCGCGCGACGGATCGGGATTGCGATCGATTAGTTGAGTAGCCGCAATGATCATCCCGGGCGTGCAATAACCGCACTGCAAGCCGTGCTTTTCCCAGAATCCTTCCTGCACCGGGTGCAGCTTGCCGTTAGCAGCGAGCCCTTCGATCGTCGTGATGTTCGTGCCATTAGCCTGGACAGCAAACATCGTGCATGACTTAACGGCTTGCCCATCGAGCAGAATAGAGCACGCGCCGCAGATCGAAGTCTCACAGCCGACATGCGTGCCTGTTAGTCCCAAAAGGTCGCGCAGATAATGGACGAGCAGCAGGCGCGGCTCGACCTCGTGGTGATGATCGACACCATTGACGTTGATACTGATAGCCTGTTTCATAAGCTACCTTTCTTAATTGAAATCGTTTGAAGACGGATTACTTAGTGCGAGGAACTCTTCTATGCCAGTTCATAGCGAAAAGTCAACTGAGAGTTGGAGAGCCGGGCGCGAAAATTCTGTGGCGGCGAGGAGCGATGATGATGCCGCGTCAGGTCATACTATTTTCTAATCTGTGGTCCTCTTTGACTGGCGATATTTCTTAAACGCTCGATAGTCCTTGGGAATGTCCAGCTTCTTCAATTGTCTCCAGGCGGCCATTGCCTGCTCCCTGGTTGAATTCTTTTCCCCAACTAAAAAATCAGAAATGAAATTGATATATCTGCCCGAAGGAGCCTGGGAAAACTTGCCCTCCAACTGATTTAGCTTGACGTATTGTTTTACCAGGTCTTCGTACGTGATTTTGCTGCCTCGATCAATCTGGTCTTCTCGCCAACGGTTGAGTCGATAGCGTGCGCCTGGTTTCCTTTTGAGATTTGGAGCAATCTTCAGGGCTTCTTTGACAATGAAATCCTTGGTTTCCTTGTTGCTGGTATAGCTAACTACTGGAAGTTTAAGATTGAGCCCTTTTTCAATATCGCTGACTCCTGATTTTGAAAGATTTTGTCGAGTCGGACTCTTAACTTGACCGGTTCGCAAAAAATGCTTGAGTAGTTTTTCGAGTTCGTCCTTGCGAAGTTTTGATGCGAATGGAATCCCAATTTCATCAGCGAAGGCCTTGATTTCAACCGCATACCAATACCCATTGTCGAACTGCGCTTCGGTCATAGATTTCGACAGCTTCGGTTTTTTTGGCATCTTCTTCCTTGCCGGGAATATCGTTTAGAGGCGGCAGGTAACAAAGGGCACAGGTCTGAAGATAGTCCAGCGGCAGATCACCGCCCGCATGAGTGTTTGTAACTTAGTGAGGCGCGGGTCTTAGTTCGCCTCTAAACAGATAATTTAGACCGTCGCTTTGTGAATCTGTCGCTTCAGACGATGTATGCGACGGCGCACGGCCTTAAGTTGAGCGTGGTCATGCGCCGCGATCGCACTCGTGCGTCGACCTTTTAGTTCCTTAATCCGTGTTTTGATCGCAGCCTTGTCGATGCCGACAACCTCGTGATGCTCATGCATCTCGATGTTCAAGGCCTTGCAGATTGCTACCACCAGGTGCTCTTTATTCAATTGCGTATAACCCTGCACGGCTTCGTGCTCGATGTCTTTGGCTATCTCGCGCAACTCGGCCAGGGTTTTGTGTCTCAGTTCGTTATGTGTGTACGCCATTAGGGTTCGTTCTCCTCACTTCGATGACCAGATCTCGTTGAAAAATTCCGTGATTTGTAAATATTTCTGACATATCATGTCGAACCTGTCATGTCGAGTCAAACTCCGAAACGGGCGCGGAAGATTCTGATCCGGGTGATTGCACTGGTGCTGGCGCTGCTTATCTGCGGCGCGCTTTACGATCTCTATTACCCGCGAACCACCCGGATGCGCGAGTTCGACCCGGACGAAGTGGCCCGGTTGGAAACTGCGATGTGGCGCTCCTATTACGAAAAGCGACGGGTGCAATTGTTCAATCAGCTCGCTGAATTGCTGCGCACGCAGTATCGCATGTCGCAGCTCAGATCGAATCAGGTTGCTTACTATGGGGCGAACGCTGCCTTCGTTTTCAAGCAAGGCCAACAGCGGTCGGATTACGAAAAGGCCTTGCCCGATCTGGTGAAGTTCTATGACGCCATTCGCAAAATGAGCGATATCCCGTTTGATGTGGATCGGGCGGCGCGGCTGGAACTCGAATGGTGGATCATTCATCGCCAGCGCGCCCAGCACCCGCCCGGCGATTTGGACAAAGCCTTAGCTGAATTGCAGGCCGAGATTTATCACGTCCCGGTCGATCGTCTGATGGAGCACGGACGATTGCGCGCCGAAGCCATGACGATTCGCGATACGAAAGCAGAGAACGGCGGCGTGACGGAAGCCGATTGGTCCCGCATAAATGAATTGCTGAAAGAGTCGTGGCAATCGCTGGCCAAAGCCGTGAAGTCGTGAAAGTCCGGCGTTCCGTTTTCAGACGGACGCGTGATTCAAGCTGAAAGCACAAATCGCAAGTGAAAACGGCAAAAAATGACGAACCAACGAGCACCCGGGGCCCTCTGACTTGGCCCTTGCCACTTTGCCACAAGTTAGGGCATAGTATGGCAGTTATTCCTTCTCTCGCGCATCAACGGTGATGCGCCCCGCGCCTACGGATTGGCGGCGGCGTTACGGATAGTTCGAGAGCAGGTTGTTTTCAACCGGAGAAGAGAAGCCGCTCATTTTGGTGAGCATCCGAAACGCAAGCCTTCGCTGCAGCCGTTACTACGAAGCCACCTTCCGATTCGAAGCTTCTTAGCCCAAGCTTTAAAGGAGAGTTCAACTCATATGTCAATGAAACTTTACGTCGGCAATTTGTCCTTCCAAACTTCCAGCGAAGATCTGCAACAACTTTTCGCGCAGGCCGGCACAGTGGAATCAGCCAGCGTCGTCGAGGATCGCGAGACAGGTCGTTCGCGCGGCTTCGGTTTCGTGGAAATGGCTACGAAGGAAGAAGGCGAAGCGGCCATTCAGCAGTTCAACGGCAAGGAATTCAACGGCCGGAACCTGAACGTCAACGAAGCCCGGCCCAGAGAGGACCGCGGTGGACGCGGCGGCGGTGGTGGCGGACGCGGCGGCGGTTATGGCGGAAACCGTGGCGGCGGTGGTGGACGCGGCGGCGGTTATGGCGGTGGCGGCGGTGGTGGTGGGGGTGGCGGTCGCAACGATCGCGCACCTCGCTGGTAACCAGCGGAGTAGTCGTCTTTTTGGAGTGCAGCAAGTTCCGCTGCACTCCATTCAAGCGCAAACAGTCCTATTTCAGGAGGGGCGCGCTCGCGCTGTGTTGATTTACCGGCACCCCGCGCTTGTTTTTCATGCCCGTGAAAGAGCCAAAGGTGGAAAAGCCAACCTACGCGGTTGGCGATCGCGTCGATAAGTTCTGCGCCAAGTGTCAGGAGGAGCGCGGCCACATCGTCGCCACCATCACCAAACGTGGCCAGATCTCTCGAGTGAGCTGTCCGAAGTGTGGCGTGCGCAGCTCGTTCAAACCGGCGGCGGGCCCGCGCTCGGCCAGCGCCAGCGCCAAGGTCAGTGCTCCATACGATCGCACGCGCACCTATCGAACCGGACAACACCTGACCCATCCAACCTATGGTCCCGGCGAAGTAACCGCCGTGATTGAGCCGCAAAAGATCGACGTGCTCTTTTCGGATCGAGTGCGCCGGTTAATCCATTCGCAACCGTCCGTATGACGCCCATATAAACTTTGGCAGGAAAGCAGAATCTCGAGAGCATTGTTGATGAACAAAGAAGCTAAGGGCACTGTGGGACATCGGGGTCTTCGCTGGCCCACCACGATATGGATGATCGTTTTTCACCTCGGCGCCGTTGCGGCGCTTTTTTATTGGAGTTGGAAGGGTTTGATTGTGGCGGCGGTTTTGGCTTGGGTGGCCCAGAGCCTCGGCGTCGGCATGTGTTATCACCGTCTGCTGACGCACCGGAGCTATCGGGTGCCGAAGCTGGTTGAATACTTTCTGAATATCTGTGCCACGCTTTCCCTCGAGGGCGGACCGATTAACTGGGTCGCCACCCATCGGCTTCATCACGCCCATAGCGACGAACGGGGCGACGATCCGCACACTCCTTACGACGGCCGCTGGTGGTCACACATGGGCTGGATTCTGCGGGGAACAGCGCAACAGCACAGTCGGGAAGTGCTGGAGCGCTATGCTCCCGACCTGATGAAAGATCGCTTCACTGTCGCGCTTAACCGTGTGTACTTTGTGCCGTTAATCCTGCTAGGCATTATTTTGCTGATGGTTGGCGGCTGGCCGCTTTTGCTGTGGGGCGTATTCATGCGCGTCACCGTCGGTCTGCACGCGACGTGGCTGGTGAATTCGGCCACTCACCTCTGGGGCCGGCGCCGGTTTGAAACCAACGACAATTCGCGCAACAGTTGGTGGGTGGCCCTGCTGACCTGGGGCGAAGGCTGGCACAACAACCATCACGCACACCCAACCTCAGCCCGTCACGGTCTGGCCTGGTATGAGATTGATTTCAATTGGTGGGGAATTCGGGTGCTGCAACTGCTGCATTTGGCAAAGGGCGTCAAACTGGTGAGGTTGAAAGCGCTGCCTGCGTCAACAGATTCGTGATCGCGTTCAGTTTTGGAGTGCGGCGACTTTCTCATGGGTTGGTGACAAATCTTAAGGATTTGCGGTCTCTCGGTACACGAAGCAAAAGCGGCGACAAGTCGCCGCACTCCAAATCTCGCGCCGTAGTCCGTGGCTTCAGAGAAAGCTTCTTCCCATTCCCCGTTCCTGCGTGTCCCAAACCAATTCGACTGAGTTCCACTCGTTAAGCCATAATCCCAAGACGCGCGCGTTGATCTGATAAGACAAAAGAACGCGGACGCCTTCGAGTATCTGCTCGATGTGTTCTTCCTTATCTGCGTCGTTCGCGGCGCAGTCATGATGACCCGTAACCGCGACTATATTCGAAGAGTGATGAAGAATTGAAAACGAAACTTTCCGAACAATTTCATCGATGATGTGGACTGGTCCGTCGTTGAGCGCCTTGTCGGGTCCTGGTTCGGTAATCAGATCCACATAATCGACGTTCGTGTTCAGCTTCATCCAATCCACGATGGGTTGCTGAACACGGCCGTCGATGCAGGTGACGGCGGTTGCAAATTTGTCTCGAAGCGTTGGCATATCGGCGGTTGGTCGTAGGGAGGTCAGAATTTGGACGGGGCCAGCACGACATCACCGCGGTGGGTCTTCATCGTAGGTGTCAGCCTCGGGCCGATTCCAATCCTCGGCGAAGGTCTTCAGTCGAGCTAGCAGATCAGCGGCCTGAAGCTCATCGATACCTCGATCCTTAAGGTCGATTTCGTTCGATTGGTTCATCGCTAGATCCTCACTCATAACTCAAAGCATCAACCGCATCCTGGCGCGCCGCGCGCAGCGCGGGATAGAGGGCGCCGATCGAACCGCCAATCAAACCCACCACCAGCGAGATCGCGATCCACTTTGGCTCTACGTCAACGACCAAAGTAGTCGATCGCATCACGAAAAAGCGGATCACCAGTGTCAAAAGCACTCCAATAAAAACGCCCAGAACGCTGACGAGAATTGCTTCCTGCTCGATCACCCAAGCAATGGAACGCTTCGACATACCGAGTGATTTCAGAATGCCGATTTGTCGCGTTCGTTCAGTCACGGTCGTGTACATCGCCAGCAGAATCACCAGCATGCTAATCGTCGTGGCTACGCCGACCACGACTTTGAGAAAAACGTTCAGCGCCGGGACGCTGGACGTGTAGAGTTCGGGCAGGTCGCGGGTGAGGACGATCTGATCGTCGGGAAACTGTTTCTTGATACGTTCGGCGAGTTGCTCCTGTTGTGCCGGATCGGCGCAGGCGACCAGGATCGTGTTGCAGCGATTTTCGACGCCCACCTGGTCCTGCATGGCTGCCAGAGAGATTTTGATCCGGCCCCCGCCCGGCGGTTCGTACGTGCCCACGAGACGAAACGGTTTTTCGTAGATTTGAATCGTCGAGCCGATCGCTGCGTTGTTGTCCTGCGGCCAGGTTGAATCAACTATGACTTCATTGTCGGCCTGCAGGCCTCTGCCTTCCTTGATCGTCAGGCCATTCAGCGCGGCGTACTGATCGAAGGGAATTCCTTCGATCAGACGCGAGCCGAAACCCGAATCGCTCTTGTCCAGGTTCTGGCCGATGGGCACAGCCGCGCGCACGCCCTCGACGCGCATCAGTTCGGCCGCGTGGGTGACGGGAATGGAAAATGTTTGCCCGCCGCTGAGGCCGAGGGCGCCTGACGGCCGCACCATTATCTGCGCACCAATGTTAGCTTCGCGCTTGCCGCGCTCCCGCAAAAGGCCGTGGGCCAAACCGACCGTGAAGACCACCAGCAAGACGCCGATCGCGATGCCGGCAACGCTGACGGCAGTGCGCGCGGGACGATGCGCAAGATTTGAAAGCACCAGACTGTCCATAAGTTTTTGTAGCCGAGGGCTGCGATCAAGCACGCGCCGCCAGGCGTTGGGCACGGCGCGCCAGGTCACGATGGAAACACCAATTACGGTCCAGAAGATAATCGCGGCCTTCCGCACGATGGCCAGCGTAACGCCGGCCGCGGCCGCAAAACCCAAACTCTTGAGAATGATTTCCGTGCCGCCTTCGTAAACGCCAATCGTCGCCGGCACGAAAGCAAAAACAAAGTTGATGACCTTGGTTAGCGACTCGATTATGTAAGCGCCGCCGACGTGCGGAACAAAGCCGAGCATCTTGAGGGTCACATAGACTTCCAGAACACTGGTCGCGTGTGACGTCAGGTCAAGCCCAATCATGGAAAAGAACGCAGCGCGCCGGCGCTTGTAAAAACCGTACACCGTCAGCTCGACGCGATAGATATGATGACGGCGAGTGCGCAAGAATCTGGGCCGGAAACCTCTTCGCGCCAGGCTGTCGATGATGTTCGTAAGCAGCGTGACCCGTCGTCGGGTCGCTATGGCCGCCGCGATCAGCCCGAGGAACGCCACCGAGGCAATCAGGATCAGCATCTCGCGGGCGACCGGCGGCACCGGATAAGCGAACAGCATCAGGCAGGCGCCGCCAAAGATCAACAACACGACGGAAAGATTGTAGAGGAGGTTATCGACGACCAAAGCGGGCACGCCATGAACCAGGGGAACCCGTTTTCGCAGTAACGCTACCTTGGTGGCTTCACCCAGCAAAGGGCCGGCGAAAGTGAGGAAGCCCATCGACTCGCCGCCAAGTCGCGCGGCGAACGCTTGCAGGAATGTAAAGCGTCGATGCTCCGGCGGCACGGAGATGCTCATCGCGATGGTGCGCAGCACATGCCGCAAACCGTTGATGGCGACTACGAAGAAGAAGCCAAAGCCGATACGCCCCAGAGCTGAGAAGATTGGTTGGACGCCGACCTTGCGAATCACATAAACGAGCAGCAAAGCGCCGAGCACAAACGCGGCGGCTTGCAGCCAGGCGATCGAGCGTTTAGCGGTTGACGGTTTGGCGACCGATTGTGAATCGGTGTTTTCCATCAGGCCGCGATCATCGAGGGAACGTTCCATTGACTACTATCATTGCGCAGTCGGTCAGTTTAGAGTTCAAGCTTTAGCTTGGGCCTTGAAACTCGCAACCTAAAGGTTGAACTCCGAACGCAGACTGATCCATTACTCTATCATTGCGCGAGTTGGCCAGTGCCGGCCCCCGCGACTTCCGGGATCACTCGACCAGGAAACTTCGTAAAGCCACGCCTGGCCAGGGATTCAACCGGCCGATTGTCGCTCTGAAGATTTCCGGTCAGTGCGAATATCGTCGGCACCACGCTTAGGCAATCGTACGGTTCGGTCACGGCCAAACCGCGCGGAATACCCGTGTCGTCGCCGCCGGCGAACATCAGGGACGCATGCGTCGAAACGCGAAACAACGATCCGTGATTGCCGCCGGGATTAAAGCCGCGCACGTCAAAGTTCCAATGATTGTTGGCCAGAATCAGCAGATCCGTTTCAACCAATTCTCTTTGACGCCTTCGAAAGCGGTGCAGCAACTTTTGGTCATCCGAAAGCCCGGCTGCATTGACATCCGTCTCCGGGGCTGGGAACTGCGTAAATTGCTCATGCAGCCCGATAAGTCCGTTAGAGTATTGCGTCTTGTGCACTGCATGCAACCATTCAACGTCCGAGTGCCAGTCATTTAGCCAGCTCACGCGATCATCTAAAGGGACATCCAGCCGGGGATCGTCCAGCAGACGGAGCGGCAGACCCAACTGCCATGCAGCAAAATCAAAGCGTATCGCGCCCTGCTCATCCTGAACCAGACGGGCGATTGGCAGGTAACGAAGCTGCAATTGTCCCTGACCTCCACCGCGCGGCAACACCAGCGCCTGACGATCCGGGCCGCCATAGAGCCAGACGACATCGTCATCAGGCTGCAAATCTTTGCTCAGCGCTGGAGCGATGGCGGCACGCGGAATTCTAGTGGCGATGAAATCCACGGGACGATTTCCAATGCCCTGCTGGACGTTGTTCCGCACCTCCTGTCCGTGAATCAGCGTCAGGTAATTGATTCGCAGGAAGCTGCGCTCGAAATCGAGCGAGCCATCGCTTTTCAATACCAGGCCATCACGTCCCGGACCCACTACATAGTTTTGCAGTTGGTAAACCGAGTTGCGTTGTCCCATTGAATCTGCGGGAATCACCGTCGCGATCTTAAGTTTGAAGGGATCGAAGTTCTCCGGCCGCAGGCCTAACAGATTTCGCATGGTCGCAACATAGGCGCCGTAGCCTTTCGCCTGCTGAGTCCATTGCGTCACCAGAACACAGACACGTCGAGCATTGTCGTCGCGGCCAAGTTCCTGATCCTGCACGGTGAACTTCTTCGGTTGTGATTCGCACCGGGCGCGTTGCTTCTCGATAGCCCGATTCAAAGGACGCAGCTCCTCGTCGAGTTGATCCAACTCGCCCTGCCAGGACACTTTGTCGCGCGCAATCGCGGTAAAGAAAGCATCCGTGCCCGCTCGACGCAATTGTGGCGACAGGTCCTTACGCTGTAGTTGCTGCAGCAGAACGTGCAGCAAATTCAGATTGCTGTTGCGAAGATGCAGCCCGGCGCGCTCGTTGCCGTCGAAATCCAAGAGCGCGGTGGGGTATTCAGCACTCTGTTTTTTGAGGTAATACGACTGAGACGTGGTCGTAGTGATCGGCGGAACGAAAGGATTGATACCCTTCAGCGAGTAATCCATCAGCAGTCGCCGCTTGGTTATCACATGATGGCCGCCGCCTTCGTAACTACCCAGCAGTTTCACCAGATTGAATCCCTGACTGATGACGCGCTCGTCGGTATTAAAGCCGTGATCGGAAACGACAATCAGCACCGTTTCTGACGCGAGCGGGCTCTTCTGAATAGCGGTCCAGATCCGGCCGACCAGGCCGTCGATGTCGCGCAGGGCGGCCAGATGCGATGCGCGATCGTTGTTGTGATGCGCCACGTGGTCGAACGTGGTGTCGTAGAGATCCAGGTATCGAGTGCGCGGGTCATGTAGTCTCTCGATCAGTTCGCGTTCAAGTTGATCGGTAACCGCTCCCCGCAGGTCAAGGCCCGTAATGAATTCGCCCGCCAGCTCTATCGGATTCTTCAAGAACTTTGCCTGTCCCGCCCGTTGCAGGGTCACGAGTCTGGATCCCCGGCCGTAAAGTTGCGAACCCGACAGCCGCTGGTAATTGTCATAAGCATCGATCAGCATCGGCACGCCCAGTGAGTCGAGTACTTCAGTCCCCGGCATATCAACGTCCGTACGAAGGGCTTGTTTGAAGTAGAACGGGATGAAATTCAGATAGTCGTAGGCGTGCAGAGTGGCGCGATCGAACTCGACATTGCCCTTAATTTGCAGGTGCTGGCCGGTATCAAGCGTCGACCATGAAGGCGCCGACAGGCTCATGCCGCGGACATAGAAGTTAGTGAGCCGAGTCCCGTGATTGAAGAAGACGTTGTCGAACCAGGGCAGCAGGCTCTTTCCGGTCACCGGGTCGCGTTCGCGCGCAAAACGCTCGACCATCTCATAGGGCAAGCCATCGACTTTGATTATCACCACGCGCTTGGTTCGGGCTTGCGAGATTGCCGTAACCGGTAAGACAACCGCCAGCAGTACGATGCCGGCTAACTGCGCGACTAAGCGAGGTAGGGGTCCGAAGGCTGTGGGTTGAATCCTTTTGCGCAGGCAATGTTCCGCAAGAAACTGTATCACGGCTGGCCTACCTGATTGAGAACTGACCTGGCCGCTGGGGGCTTCATGCGGCTGTCTTCTGCGACCGCCTTACGCAAGCGCTCGGCGATTGCCAGGCGCCACTCTGAATGAGGCTGCTCTTCGTTATAGAGGCGCAGGAGGGCATGCTTCGCGGTCTTGCTGTTCATTTTTGAGAGGGCGTCGAGGCACAGCCGGCGCGCTTCCGCGTCATTGGTTCGCTGAAAGATCAGGGCCGTCGCCCGCGCGGCTGAATCGTTTGCGCCGGCGCCGTGATCAGCGAGAAACTCCAGCGAGTGTTTCACCAGACCGACGTCCCAGGCGACTTCGGTTTGCGGCGATGACTTGGCGACTCCACCCAGGAAGTTTGTGTGGCGTTCGATGCGCCTGGCCATTTCCATACGCGCTGATAGTTCGGGCGTCATGCGTTCCCGGTGCACATAGCGGCCGAACGAAACGACGTTGCCAAGGTTAATGAAGAAACGGGCCAGAGCTCCGTGCTTGAGCGGAACCATCTCCGCTCGCCGATCGCGTTCGATTTTTGCCGCCAAGCCATCGGGCCGGCGAGCAAAATCGACCAGGGCATCATACTGCTGGCGCGCGAGCTGAACTTCGCTCTGATTATCGTTGCTGAGCGGATTAACCGATACGATTTCCAGGCGACGCTCGATCTCGCGCTGCAGCTTTGGATCGAGCGAAGCGTTAAAGGACATTAACAGCTTCAATTCCGAGTAGCTGTTCAAACGAGTCGGTTGATTGAGATCCATGCCACGCCGCCCCGTAATAAAATTGTAGGCCGAGCGGCCGAGAAAGTACGGGATATTGCCGAAACTAGAGAGCGAAAAAATATTTTTGGCCAGATCGTTTAGTGCCCGCTGAGACATCTCGCGCCCCTTGGGATTAAGGCCGTCACGAAAGTCGACCAGCAAGGCGGGAATCTTCGGGTGATCGAGGCCGTAAAGGGCCAGGGGAATCATTTCCAACGAATGAGCGCCCGGATTGTCAATAGTCGTCGGGCGATTGTCCTGATCGAGGTAACGCGTCTGGGTATAGCCGTTCCAGTTATGCAAGCGGGCGTCGCTCCAGGGGTTCGCGATGTTCAGAAAGCGCTGGTTAAAGGAGCGACTTGCCTGGGCAGCCAGATCGGATCGAGAGATCCAGAGCAAGCCGTGAGTTGCGCGCCCGTCCGGCATCGTCAGCGGTTGAAAATAGAGTCCCTCGGCTTCAGCCCGTTGGCGCAGCATCTCCCAGTTATGGCCGATGGTATCTATTGAAGCCATCGATTGCTTTTCAACGGTGTCACTGAATTTGCCGGGCCCGAAAAACCCGCCGAATGTTTTGCCCGACAGGATCAGGCGCGCCCGCAACTCGAGCATTTCGCCGGGCGTGAAGGCGGGGGAGCGCTCTGGTAACAGGGGCGTTGCCGTATCGTTAACCGCGCCATCACCGGTCGTCGCCGCACTGGTGTCGGAGTTTTGACTGAGGGCCAGTAGCTCGCTTTCATCGCGCGTTCGCTGCCGCAGGTTTTCATAGTTGCTGAGAATCGAGAGCGCCTGGGTGATATGGGCCTGGCGATACTCAGCGGCATTGCGGCGGTAACTGCGACTGGCGGCCTTCAGCGGGATCCCATAACTGTCCAGAAAAACATTCTGCAGTCCCATCCAGAAGAAGTGGTTCCACGTTTTGCGCTTGGTGTTGGCGAGGTCGAGAATCGGGGCCGGCAGACCTTTCGAAGCCTGCGTCTTATTTCCGACGTGCTGGTAAAGAAAAGGAATGGCGGAAGCAATCCGCTTTATCAGAGTTGGTTGCGTGTACGTCAGCATCCAGACATAACGCAGGCGATCGTTTTCCGGATCGTTGTCGGACAAAGTGTCGCGCACGACGCTGACCAGCGGAACTTCCGGTGCGGACAGGCCGTTACTGCGCATTCCATCCAGCCGGCCAAAGATGGTAAGCACTTCCGCTCCCCCGATCATCGGCAACCGTTCGATTCGGAACTGAGTTTGAGTTGGGCTCGAGGGACTAGTCTCAGTCGTTGACTCTTCTGGCCGTGCCTCATCTGAGGAATTGGCGGCCACGCGCTCGTCTTGAACTGGACCCGGAGCTTGCGTCGCTGGCAGAGGTCCGGACCGCTCGATTTCAGCGGGCTTGGGCGGAGCAGATGACTTATTACCAAACTGACTTGATGATTGCGCAGCACTCTGACCACACCAGAGCGCAGTAGCGATCAATAGCAGGATTAAGCGCAAAGCGACGCGGCCCGTGTCGGCCGGGCTCGCGTGTCTCGCGGGGCGATGAATTTTTCCGTCCATGCTTGTAAAAAACGCTCCGAAGGGAGCGATGTTCCTGCAGCTTTGATGTAGACGCGCCGTGTTTACCAGATTTGCGTACGCTGCTGGAAATCTCAGCAAGCAACGTACCAGCATCCTCCCTCAGATGTCTCGACGATTGTTACAGTTGCGTCAACTGATCGTCGAGGCCATTCTGCCGTGCGATATTCACTTGGCGTTCGCCGGATTTGCTGTGGTCCCGTCTTTTGGCTCGGCTTCCAAATTCGGCGGACCCGTCCAACCTGATTTTTCCAACAAAGTAATCGCGTAGCGAACCGGCACAGCAAAATTCGACGCTGTGTTCTCCGTGAAAATCGCGAACGTGATCCCTATCACTCGGCCGGATGGCCCAAACAGTGGGGCGCCTGACCCACCCTCGCCGGTGCGCGCGTCGTAAACAATTCGCCGCGCTTTGAGATCGGTGATGTTGCCCTGGGTCGTCAATGGCTGGATGAGTTTTTTCTCGGCCAGGTAGCCAAGTTGCGCCTCGACCGAACCATATCGCTGTTGAATGCCACGGGCTTCGCTCTCATCCAAAAGCGCCAGCAGCCGGTCCGGCCCCGAAGGATAACCCATCGTCACGACCAGCTTTCCCACAGCGACCGAACCAGGATCTTTTTCCAGCGGCAGCACCGGAATCTTCGGTGGCAAATCCTTCACGTCGATGGTGCACACGGCGACGTCTTCCGGCCGCGCCGCCTGTTTGAATTTCAAGGCGATCGGTTGGGTCTTGCCGGGAAAGTAAGCCATAAATCTTTTCAGCCGCGGTATTCCTCTGACGCTGCTGTTCAGGCTCTGGGCCCGCTCGTCTGCTTCCCACGGCTGCGTCACGTGACGATTGGTCAGCACAAAGCCTTCGCCGACGTGAAACCCGGTTCCGGCGAAAGGAAACTCAGCAATCGCCCCCTGGCCCTCGGGAGTCAATGCCTGATCGTCATTTGCGTTCTGCACTGTTGCGCCTGAGTCATTGGTCTGCGTCTCAGGATAACGAAGCGGACGGCCAGTTCCTGATTCGACGAAGGTGTACGAGCCATAAATCAGACAGACACCGTCGCCGTAAGTGGCGCGCAGCATTTCGCCTAACGAAATTGTGTTTTGAATCCGCTGGGTAGATTCGATTACCTTGCCCAATTGATCGTTAGCGCGTTTTAGTTGCTCTTCCTGGGCTGTCAGTTGGGCCTGCTGCTCTGCGATGGTGCGACGACCGCGCCGGGCTTCGTTGAATTGGGCGAAGCCGATGTAAAGACCGCCAACTACCGCCAAAATGAGGATGGCGAAAGCGATAATCTTGGTGCTGGGATTGATTTCGCGAACCAGTTCGCGCGTGAATTCTCGCAGGAAGATCTTTGCGTCGTCGCGCCGCGCTGTCGCCGAAGCTTCCATTGCCGCCTGTTCGATGAATGGCGCCACGTGCGCGCCGTCGCGGCGGCCCGGTACCAGGGCGGGGGTTGAGGCAATTGGAAAAAAATGAATCGATGGACCAGATGGGCCAATCCAAATTTCGTCTCCGTCGTGAATGCCTTTCTCGGGTTTGATCGATCGGCCGTTGAGCTTTACTTCCAGGTTCGGATCAATGCTGGCGATCCGGTAAATGCCATTCTTGCGGGCCAGCTCAATCACGGGTCCAGCGTTGGTCGCGCCCTGGGGCAGACGGATCTTCACGTCGCAATCTTCGCAGGCGCCGATGCGAATGCGCTCGCGCATGACGACCTCAGTTGACCGATCGTTCAGCGACGAGACGTGAATTACCAGCCCGTTTACCTGTTGCTCTGTTGACATCGTTCCGGAAGTTTCGGTGTTCGTAATATCAAATCAGGCGCCCGCTTGAAAGACCGCCGTGGAGCTTGATGCGGTCATTCAAGCGGTCGCCCGTTCGCATTAATCTTACAATGGAATCGATTGCACGCAAAGAACAAGCCCGGCCAAAAATGTGTAATTTTGGTTTTGTATGTTCATTCCACGTTCGACTAGCACGTCCACGAAATTCCGCGGCCAAAACTGGAGGAAGGCCTGATCGAGTTGATTGAAACGTACATGGTTTCTTCCCCTCCCTTTGGGAGGGGTTAGGGGAGGGTGCGAAGCTTGATGAGCGCAAGCCCTCTCCCCAACCCTCTCCCAAAGGGAGAGGGAGAAAAGACTTCAAACAGTTTGTTGTTCCTAAGCTTGTTGAGTCAGGGGTCACTTTATTCAAGTTGAAGCTCAGTCTTCGCAGATAATCTTTCTCAAGCGCCCGTGCTAGCATGTAAACGCATGCCCAAATCCGATTTCATCGAAAGTCCGGAAGAGTTATGCGCTCTCGCGCCGGTAACCACGGCGCCAATTCGCCATCACGTGTTCGTGTGCTCGGGAAAGTCCTGTTCCGCGGTAGGTAGCGCCGAAGTAATAGCAGCATTTGAGCATCAGTTGAAAGCGCGCGGAATTCTTTTTGGCAGAGAAGCGAAGGGTAAGAACCCGAAAGGCAGCATCGTGCTGACCGAGTGCGCTTCGGTTGGTTTCTGCGCGATAGGGGCCGCCGTGATGGTCTATCCGGACGGCGTTTGGTATGCGCAGGTCCGGGCAGCGGATGTGCCGGAGATTATCGAAGAGCACCTTTTGCACGGCCGCGTGGTGCAGCGACTCGCCCTTTTACAACTTCCGGCTAAAGGACTTGCCGCGGAATCCAGCCCGGAAGCTGGTGCGACAGGAGCGAATTGGGAAGCGTAGTTACTTAATCGAAATCGTCAACGCGTAAGTGGCGTTCCCTCTCGTGCCGCCGACCACGATCACGTATTCATTGTCGATGGGCAGTTTGCCTGACCATTTCATGGCGTCATCTCCGTCGCCGGCGCCCGGCAAAGACTCCTCTTCGCCGTGGTAATAAATCTGGAAGACCGCGTTCTTCTCGAGCGAAGTAATTTTCACCGACATTGTCTGTCCGGCCTTCGCGCCCACGTAATAACGATCCCGGTCGCCCCGAATTACGGCCTCTTTGATTGTGATTGACGATGTGCCTTTGGCAAAGCGGACCTTCTTTTTCACGCCTTGCGCAGAGATAGAACTGAACGCGAAGGCGCAAACGAAAACCACTGCCATCATTCGCTTCACGCTAATTGTGTTGAGCATTCAAAAATCTCCTCTTCTGATAAGTGCTGTTCGGCCGGAGGCGTTACGGCTTTCCGGGCGTGGGCCCAATCGTTGACGAAGTGCGCTTCATTTCGTTCTCGGCATCAGTCTGTTCATTCTTGCCCGTCGGGTCCCAGTTAAAAGAAAAAATGATGCGGTTGGCGTCCTTCATTTCTTTGATGGCGTCGTCGCGCAGTTTTTCGACTTTGTCTTTAGGAGCGAAGTTGTAAGGATTGGGGCTGCCGGCGTCCTCTCCCGAGAGTTCGATGTTCCTGATGATTTTCAATTGGCCGCTGGTATCGAGTCGTCCGCCGCGCGCCGTCGTAGCTTTGACGACCGTCTTGTCGAGATAATCGCCGCACAAACCTTCGATCCGGTTGCCGGTGCTGTCTATGCGCAGGTAATCCTGTCTCGACATCGACACCAAACCCGAAACATAAAACCGGCGTTCGAATTTCTGGCGGCCATCTTTGTCTTTCCAGACGGACGAGGTGTCGAAATGGCAAACCAACCAAACTGTCTGTGTCCTGACCTGCGTCACACTCGTGAGGATTACGACACTGGCGAAGAAAAGCATCAGCGCGCACTTTCTGATTAACTTCAGCTTGTTCATTTTCTCAAACTCCTCCTTTTTTCCCATCGACAGACTTTCATTGCCTGGGGAAGATGTACGGTGGCAGTTCCCTCATCGCGCCCTTTGAGAACATCCACGGCGGCATCTCGAACTTGATCCGGTGAATGCAATTGGGCTGGACCACTACGTTGATCGAGTTGTCTCCGCAGGTCGACATGAATAGATAACCGAAGAAGATCCTAACGTTGTGCATTCCGCCGGGTAGTTGGAAGGAATGTGTGCCCCACGGCCTTTGACAGGCGACGCCATCGATGACGATGGTCGGCGTACAGAGATAAAGAAAAAACGACAAGGGAAAGAAACTCGTTTCTATCTGTATCCCGGTCCAGGGTTGTTGTGCAGCCATGAGTGGTTCGCCTCCTTCTTACGGTTTGGAGATGGATTTCAATAAACTATATTCGCGTAAGTCGCCAAAGGCCCCATGCTCCTCCGGTCGCTGAAGTCCACCTTCCTTCAATGCAAAAAGAATCTTCACTGATTGAGGCTTCCCACCTACCATAATCATTAGGGAAGTCCACATTGACCCATGATGCGGTCAAGATCCTATTACCTACGATCTGAGCCTTTGCCGTATACGAACTTGCCCGCTCATCGTGCACTACAATATTTATTTCATTTGAGGAACCGGTTATGACCGCCGTACCTATGCTCAGCATTTCATCATACCTACCCCACTCAGATCGGTACTCGCCAAAAATATTATCAATCGTCAGACCCAGCGCTAAATCTTTAGTCACCCAATTCGAAACGGCGGCTTCAATGGTCTTCGAGACGTCATAACTGTCGAACTCCTTATAAATCAGTGAACCAATATCGACAGGTAGAGCTGGCATATGCTTCTCCTTTAACGGCAGGCAACTCCTACCCAGAGCAATCATGAAACCAAGTTCTATAGCAATGTTAGGGTTATAGTCTCGCGTATCAATCTCTTCAAATACAGCTACTCCAAATCTAGAGGCCAGCATGTGCACACAAATGTTATCCCAAAGGTATGGGTGGTACGCTCGCTCACCGGCAAGGAGAGGATTTAGCCCCAGAGCTCGCAAAGATCTCACTAATGATGCCCTGATCTCGTGTAATTGCTGGGTGCCCTGATATCTCACCATCAAGAAGACATTACGATCGAAGGGTTGCTCTTCAAGCAATCTGTCTACATAGCTCTCTAGATACTGATAGTGATGCGGCAACTCAAGATTGCTCTTCATGAACTCATCCCTTAGATAGCTGCTTCAATCATCTGCGGTTCACTTAACTTTTCCGGGTCCCCAAAGGGCGCGCCCGGATCTTGCACCGGTCGGCTCGCCGTCTTTCAGTACTCGCACTCCGTTCACGAAGACGTGCGTCATCCCAACAGCGTACTGGTGCGGAGCTTCATAAGTTGCCTTGTCGGCGATCGTCTGCGGATCGAAACAACTACATCGGCGAAGTAGCCTTCTTTAAGTAAGCCGCGATGATCGAGGCCAAGGTTCGCAGCCGGCAAACCGCTCAGCCGCCGCACGGCTTCCTGAAGTGCGATTTTTTCTGTTCGCCAACGTACTTGCCCAGCACGCGCGCAAAGTTACCATAGGCGCGCGGGTGCGTTGGTTGAGTTCTAGAATTCGACGAACTCGTCAGGGTAATGTGTTAAGTCGAGTCTTTCTTCGTCGGGTATTGGTCTAATGCCCCATTGCTGCATCGCCAACGCGCCAAATAGAATCTCGATGGGCTTGCCGTCTTCATCCTTGCCGATTTCGTCGATCACCAGCGCGTGGGTTGAAATCGGATGACCTTGAATCTCGGCTTCGAGAAGCGCCGACGTGTTCGTCTCTTTCACCCCACCGCCGAGCGCTATCTTGAACGCGTGTACCATCGGGGAGGTTTTCAGAATCCGCGCGACTGACGGAGTCACATACGAATTCCGACCGCCGGTATCGAATAGAGTCCAACACTCTTGGCCGTCGACTTTGATCGTTTGTTTGGTTCTTTCCATGGCGAGTGATTCTACGCGTTTGTTCGGTCCGATCCCGCGACTAAACTTACGCCGCTAGTGATTCGCTTTGTGCAATCGCCTTCGCAATATCCTTCTTTTTAGCACCGGCCGCGAGCAAAGCGCGAACCAGCAGGTCGAGCGAGACGGCCGGATCGCTGGCTTCCATCTTGGCTACGCGCGACTGGCTCGAACGAAGACGCTTTGCGAGGTCACTCTGCGACAACCCATGCTGTTGTCGACGTTCTTTCAGACTCGCGCTTAAGGTGAGTTTGAGTTCGACGAACGCGGATTCTTCCGGCGTCAGACCGAGAAAGTCTTTCGTCGATCCAACTTTCCATCCGGCCTTCTCAAGGCGCTTTCTTTTGGCTGGTTTCATGTGCCTTGACCCTTCGACTGTTTCGACGCTTCATATTGCTTCAGCCGACGTTTGCAATCCGCGATTACTCGCAGCGGTGTTTGATTCGTGGTTTTGCGAAAGACTTCGAGAATCACGATCGCGTCACTTTCGATTCGATAAATGATTCGCCAACTCTTATCCTCGTCTTGTATTCGCAATTCATGGCATCGCGATCCAATACTCGGCGTTGGGCGCGAGTGTGGCAAGGACAAGTTCTCTCCGCGCTGCAATCGTCGGAGCAAGACACCCGCCTCAATGCGGGCCGCGCCGCCAAACGGCGGCGTTTTAACTTCTCCACGCAGCCAGACTAGAGGTTTGTCGTCAGCCGCCATGTTTCCAGATCGAGTCTATGTCAGATGTGACATGACCGGCAAGGGCGAATATCTGTTAGGTCGCTCTCGCAGCTTGCTTCGGCTTCCAACGCAACACCGGCTTCCTTGCCGCCGCGGCTTCATCCAAACGTCCGATACGCGTCGAGTGCGGCGCGTTCAAAACTAATTCAGGATCTTCAACAGCTTCGCGGGCAATCGAACGCATGGCGTCGATGAATTGATCCAATTCCTGCCGCCCAACTGATTCGGTTGGTTCGATCAGCATTGCGCCCGAAACGATCAAAGGAAAATAGATCGTCGGCGGATGGAAGCCGTAGTCGATCAGGCGCTTGGCGATGTCGAGGGTGTGCACGCCCTTGCGAGCCTGGCGTTTGTCGGTAAGGACGACTTCATGCATAGGTGGCGCGTCGAAAGGCTTGTCGTAATCCGAGATCAAACCGTTCGCGATGTAGCGCGCGTTGAGCACGGCGGCTTCAGTGGCTTCGCGCAGACCGTCGTAGCCGTGCGTGAGTATGTAGGACAGCGCGCGCAGCATCATTCCATAGTTGCCGAGAAAGGCTTTGACGCGGCCGATCGATTGCGGGTAATCAGAGTCGAGTTTGAAGACGGCGTCATCACGGCCGGGGACGCCCGTGTCACTGTCGACCCTGACAACTCGCGGGATCGGCAGGAATGGTTCGAGTTCTTTGGTGCAACAGCACGGACCAGAGCCGGGGCCGCCGCCGCCATGCGGGGTCGAGAAGGTCTTATGCAGGTTCAAATGGATCACATCGACGCCCATGTCACCGGGCCGCGCGACGCCGACCAGTGCGTTCATGTTGGCGCCGTCCATGTAAACCAAGCCGCCCGCGTCATGCACGATGCGACAAATCTCCTGAATGTTTCGTTCGAACAGGCCGAGCGTGTTGGGATTAGTCAACATTAGTCCGGCCACGTCACCGTGCGCGCAAAGCTCTCGTAGATGATCGAGATCGGTCAGTCCTGCCGCGGTTGAGCGAATCGTCTTGACCGTGAAACCCGAAAGATGCGCCGATGCTGGGTTCGTTCCGTGTGCAGAATCGGGTATCAGCATCGTCCGTCGCTGCGCCGACTTTTCCTTGCCGTCACGCGCATCGATGAAGGCGCGAATGATCATGATGCCGGTCATCTCTCCATGTGCGCCCGCGGCGGGCTGCAAAGAAATGCCGGGCAGTCCGGTGATTTCGGCAAGGTGCTGCTGGAGTTCGTAGACGACTTGGAGCGCGCCCTGTGCTTCTCCCTCGGCGGCCAGCGGATGCAGATTGGCAAAGCCGGCGATGCGCGCAACCTTCTCGTTCAGTCGCGAATTGTATTTCATCGTGCAGGAACCGAGCGGGTACAGGCCGAGGTCGATCGAATAATTCCAGGTCGACATGCGTGTGAAGTGACGCACCACGTCGACTTCGGTGACTTCCGGCATCCCCGCGAGATCGTCTTCGCGTTGAAATTGGGCCGGGATGATTTCGTCGAGCGGCGTCTCGTCAACGTCGAGCGCCGGCAGCATGAAACCAGCGCGGCCCGGTTGTGATCGTTCGAAGATCAGAGACTCGTTATGACTGATGTGCGTGGTTACTTTGGTGATGTTTGTTGAGTTCATGTAAGCGAGATTCACCACAGAGGCACAGAGATCACACAGAGAACCACGGAGTTCTTCTCTGTGAACCTCTGTGGATCTCTGTGCCTCTGTGGTGAATAAACTTTCATCGGCTAGCTTGCGAAAGATCCGCCAGTCCCGCAACCAGCGCATCGATTTGCGCGCGCGTGTTCGTTTCCGTCACGCAGACCAGAAAATCGTTGGGCCGCTGAGAATCGAAACGTGAAAGCGCGATGCCGCCGTCGATACCTTTTTCCCGCGCCAGTTTATCGAGCAGCGGCGAAGCCGGCGCCGGCGCGCGCACGACAAACTCGTTAAAGAACGGACCAGAGAAGGGAAGTGAAAATCCTGCGACTGCGGCGATCATGCGCGCGGCATAGTGAGCCTTCTGCGCGCATTGGTGCGCGGCTTCCTGCACTCCACGACGGCCCATAGTTTCCAGGTATATGGTTGATGCCAGCGCGATTAATCCTTCATTGGTGCAGATGTTCGAAGTGGCTTTCTCGCGCCGAATGTGTTGCTCGCGCGTGGCCAGGGTCAGCACAAAACCGCGCCGGCCCTGCTTGTCATAAGCTTCGCCAACCAAACGCCCGGGAATCTGCCGGGCGTATTTGTCGCGGATTGCAAACAAACCGACGTACGGTCCGCCGAACGAAAGCGGCACGCCGAAGGATTGTCCCTCGGCGACGACGATGTCCGCGCCGGATGCTCCCGGCGAACGCAGCAGTCCGAGTGACATCGCTTCGGTCACGGCCACTACCAACAGTGCGCCTTTCGCGTGCGCCTTCTCGCTCAACGCATCGAGATCTTCGATGCACCCAAAAAAATTCGGTGACTGCACTACGATCGCCGCGGTTTCGTCGTCAATAGAATCGACCAGGGTTTGACCGGTATCGGAATCGAACTCGGCGTGCTGCAATTCGATTCCGGCATGCTGCACGTAAGTGTGTGCGACTTCCAAATACTGCGGATGTATCGCCGCCGAAGCCACCACCTTTGAACGCCTGGTCACGCGCTCAGCCATCAGCACGGCTTCGGCCATGGCCGTCGAGCCGTCATACATCGAGGCGTTCGCGATATCCATCCCCGTCAACTGGCATACCAGCGTCTGAAATTCGAAAATCGATTGCAGCGTTCCCTGGGAAATTTCCGGCTGATAAGGTGTATAGGCAGTGAAAAACTCCGAACGCGAAATCAGATGATCGACGATCGTGGGGACGTAGTGCGAATACGCGCCGCCGCCCAGAAAGCTGACGCGGCCCGCGGCCTGATTACGCGTGCCCATTTCATCGAATGCTTTCAGCAATTCGATCTCAGACATTGCGGCGGGAACGTTCAGGTGTTGGCGCAGGCGTAAATCTTCGGGAATTGAATCGAAAAGATTTTCAATCGAAGCGGCGCCGAGTTGTTGCAGCATCTCGGCGCGTTCGTCGGGCGAGTTGGGAATGTAACGCAATGCTATTCACTCTCTGCTTTCGTAAAGTCTTCGTATTCGGCGGCCGTCAAAAGACTGTCGACTTCGCCGGGGCTGGTCAACTTTATTTTGAGCATCCAACCTTCGCCGTATGGATCGTTGTTGACCTTCTCAGGCTCGTCATTCAGCGATTCGTTGACCGCGGCGACCTTGCCAGAGACCGGCGTGAAGATTTCCGACACGGCCTTTACCGATTCGACTGAGCCGAATGACTCGTGGGCGGCAAAATCTTCGCCGGGCTTGGGCAGTTCGACGTAAACCACGTCTCCGAGTTGCTCCTGCGCGTGATCGGTGATCCCGACAACGGCGGTGTCGTCTTCGACCCGCACCCATTCGTGGTCTTTGCTGTAGTGAAGATTCTCTGGAACGTTGGCCATGGGCTTCAGCTTCTCCTTATGATTAACCTCTGTCTCATCACGTCAGTTTTGGGTTTGTATCGAGGCAGCAGCGCGCCGTTTTAGTCTCGGGCATAGATTTCGTTTCTGGTCAAAGGCCGGAAATCCGGAATCTGTAGTGGACGCGCTAACAATTCGTCGATCATGCTGCGTGATTTTGATTCACCCTCACCCACAACAATGACTCGAACCGATCCCTTCAAGCGATCCCGGAATCTTTCAGGCACCTCAATCGCGCCATTGTCTATCCTTGCCTGAAACTCGATGGTGAACATCACTGCTCCGTTCCGGTCAAACTATTTCTAGAAAGGTAAGCGTCTGGAGTCGCATGGTCAAGTCAGATTGAGCCCGCAGTTATCCGCGAACTCGCTTATAAAACGGCAGCGGTACAATCTGCGCGGCGACCAGCCGGCCGCGCACGTCGATTTCAATTACGCTACCTTCTTTGGCGGACTCGACGGGAACGTACGCCATGCCGATGTTCTTCTTTAAGAAAGGCGCGGGGCTTCCGGAGGTCACCTGGCCCACATGCTGGCCGCCGATCAAGACATCCTGGCCATCGCGAGCGATTCCGCGCTCAGTGACTTCAAAGCCGACGAGCTTGCGCTTGATGCCTTCTTCTTTTTGTTTTGCTAATCGCTCGCGGCCGATGAATTCGCCTTTGTTGAGCTTACAAATCCAGCCCAGGTTGGCTTCGAGCAGCGTCGTCGTCTCGTCGATCTCATGACCGTAGAGACACATGCCCGCTTCCAGCCGCAGCGTATTGCGCGCAGCCAGACCGCACGGCAGCACGCCGTCATCCGCGCCAAAGTTTCCGGCCTCGAGAATCTTGTTCCAGATTTGCTCGGCCTTGTCAGCGGCAGCGTAGACTTCGAAACCGTCCTCGCCGGTGTAGCCCGTCCGCGAGACGATCGACGGCCCGCCGTCAACTTCGCCCTCGCGAAAGTGATAATACTTAATTTCGTTGAGCGGCAGCGCGGTCAAAGTCTGCAGGATTGCCAGCGCGTCCGGACCTTGAACAGCAATCTGACAATAGTCGGCACTCACATTCTTGAGCTGGACATTTTCATCACCATGATGAGACTTGATCCAATCCCAATCCTTCTCAGTCGTCCCGGCGTTTACCACCAGCAGCAGATGATCTTCGGCAAACCGATAGACCAAAAGATCGTCGATCACGGTTCCTTCCGGGGTTGTCAGCGCCGAGTACTGCGCCTGGCCATCAATCAGTTTAGTGACGTCGTTGGAAGTCAGACTATTAACGAAAGGAATGGCGTCGGGCCCGCGCACGTCGATCTCGCCCATGTGCGAAACGTCGAACAGCCCGGCATGCGTGCGGGTGCGCAAGTGTTCAGTCATCGTCCCGGCGGGATACTGGACCGGCATGTCCCAACCGCCGAACTCAACCATACGCCCGTCCAGACGGCGGTGCGCGCTATTGAGCGGCGTGCGTTTCAGTTCTAGTGCGGGCGCATTCAATCGCGTGCTCTGCTTTCTGGCAAAGGATCTGAAATCTCTTCAAGTTTTAGGCAGACCCGCAACCTAGCATGCTGGTTTGTGAAGCGTCAAGCAGCCGTGTCGGAAGCCCGACCGTAAGGGAGGGCTCTTAACCAAAGAGGCCCTCCCTGACGGTCGGGCTTCTGATACTACGTTGCCGCCTAGTGTCCGAAACCGCCTGCGGTAGCGGGCGGTTGTTCCAGCGATAGCACTCAGTCCTACAGTTCAACCACCGCCTACACCGATTTAAGCCGCGTTCACGCGGCTTTCCCGTTAGGGTTGCTGAACCAGCTAATACCCTTCGGGAGAACAGTCTGAAGACGGCTGGGAGGCAGAACGAACCAATCCGCGTATCAAGCAAAAAACATTACTTGACGCTCTGGCGAAAAAGACTAAAATCACCAGCCATAACGGTGAAGGCTGAACGTCTTCCCGCGGCGCGCCTTAACGGCTGCGCCAGGAAAGCGGCGATGAGTGAGGCATCGCCGCTTTCGCATTCTTGAGAGGCCATCTTGCCCCGTGTTTCGAGGCCATGCACAAAAACCAATCGCGGCCGAGTCCGCGTCAGCGAACGATTCACAACAGCCCGGCGATCAAAGGCTGCGTCGAACTCAACTTGAGTGACGATCAAGTTAGACGATTAAACGCAAAGAGCGCAAAGGTCTCCGCAAAGGACGCAAAGGAATACTTCTTTGCGTCCCTTTGCGAAAACCTCTGCGTCCTTTGCGTTCAAATCATGTCCGATTACTTCCGGGCCATTATCATTCGTCCCGCCGCGCGGACTCATTTTCGTAGAGAGATTTCTGATCATCCCGGGCGTCGCTTGTGCGCGGTGTACTCTGACGTTAAGGTTGCTACCCGGTGAAGGGAGTGCGAGTGAAACGCGACGTATTGTTGTTCGACCTGGACGGGACGCTCACCGACCCAAAGCCCGGCATCGTGGGCTGTATTCGATTCGCCCTCGATCAACTCACCGTCGCGTGCCCGGGCGACGACGCACTCGTCCAATATATCGGGCCACCATTGCGAGCGACGTTCGGGACTTTACTGGGTACCGCGGACGCTCAACGGATCGAGGAAGCGATGGCATGGTTTCGACAGCGATTTTCCGAGACCGGGCTCTTCGAGAATAATCTCTACGACGGCGTGCCGCCGATGCTGGAGCGTACTAGTCAGATGGCAGCGGCAGCGTACGTCGCGACCTCGAAGCCGGCCGTGTACGCCGAACGCATTGTGAAGCACTTCGGCCTCGATGAGCATTTCCGGAAGGTGTATGGGGCAGAACTCGACGGACGCTTTGATGACAAAGCAGAACTCCTGGCCCACCTGTTGGCAACCGAGCGTGTGTCCCCCGATGTAGCTGTAATGATCGGGGATCGAGCGGTCGATATGCGCGCCGCCAGGGCGAACGGCTTGCGAGCCATCGGGGTGCTGTGGGGCTACGGCTCGGAGCGAGAGCTGGTTGATGCCGGTGCCGACATGCTGTGCCGCACTCCAAATGATCTGGTTGACTTAGTAAACTCGAGCTAGCAGGCTGATGAAAAACTGAGCTAGCCACAGAGACACGGAGACACAGAGGAAACATGAGAACAATGCGGGTAGGAATTTGTTGGCATTTCTGATTGATTCTGATCTGATCCTTCCTCTTCTCTGTGTCTCCGTGTCTCTGTGGCGATTCTGCTTTTTTCAGCACCCTGCTAGGCCCGCGATGCGATTTGGATTTTTGTCTAAGCGCGCTGTGCTGAAGCCGAGCCGCATCGCTCCACCCTCAACTCAAGACGTGCGCTCGAACACGTGGCGCGTGCCGACTAATATGCAGCGCGTGCGACCTAACACGTGGCGTGTGCCGACTAACACGCGGCGCGTGAAGTCTGACGTGTGACATTTCCGTCGGATTTCATGTTTCAGCTAACTGCCGAAGAGTCGGCGGCTTTGAGGTACCAAATTGGCGCCTCAAAAGCTAAGTGAGTGGAGGACGCTCGGTGAAACATTCAAGCCTGATTGCTGTGGAAAGAATCGAAAAGGCAATTTACCTGATTCGCAGCGAGAGAGTGATGTCGGATCGCGACCTGGCTGATCTATATGGCGTTCCCACGAAAGCTTTCAACCAGGCAGTCAAGCGTCACGCGGACAGATTTCCGCCAGACTTCATGTTTCAGTTAACGATGCAAGAAGCGCGCGAGTGGTGGACAGAGGAGACGGCGAGTCGTTTAAGGTCACAAAATGTGACCTTAAAGTGCGGGCAGCATATCAAGTACCGGCCTAGTGCATTCACTGAACACGGAATACTAATGTTGTCGAGCGTTTTGAACAGTGAGCGCTCTATCCAGGTCAACATTGAGATCATGCGCGCTTTTGTAAAACTGCGACGAATGCTCGCGTCGAATGCCGAACTATCACGGCGGTTTGATGAGCGGGGCAGTAGCCCGACCGTGAGGGAGGGCTTCGAAAGTTCAAGGTCGTGTTCGATGCCATTCGACAACTCATGTCGCCGCCGCTCCCACGTCCCAAACAAATTGGCTTTCGATCCCGCGCCGTCAAGAAGTAGATCTGCGCCCACCTCCCCGCCCACTGCCCACCGCTCACTGCCAGCATCGCCGCTTTCGTTTTGCCTCAAACATAAACAGACACTTGGCGCAAAATGAATTAATATGCAGCCAGAGACTTTAGTATGGAGTTCCTCAACTTCTACATAGGTGCCGCCGCTTGTTTTCTTGCCTGGGTCGGGCTTCGCCTTACATTAATCCTATTACCAACCGGGACGGAGAAGGCAAAAAAGCGAAAGGAAAAGGCCGCGCGATTTATTAGGAAAGTCACAATTGGCTTGGCCATCTCTTTTGTCATTCTGGTTCTAGTTGGAACCGGCTTTCTCATGAGACGCTGGATGATTCATCACGAAGAGGAGACAGTGAAACGCGTCCTGAGGGAATCTCAATCCTACGAGCTAATTCTTTACACAAATCCGAAAGAGTTTAAGCGAAATCAGTTAGAACTCTATTGGGTATCTGTCGAACAGGGTGGAAAGACCGCAAAAGACATCGAGTGCGCGGTAAAGCGATTGTTGCTGGAGGGACGATATTACGGCAAGGACAGCAGAGTTGAAAGCTTTGATTTTGATTCCGTAAGCATCAACGGAGATAACGCGACAGCCGAGACACGCGAAAGCTGGCATCTGCCGTTGTATTCGGCAACAGACGGAATTCAGATAAGCGACCGAAGGGCCGAGCAATCATGGAAAGCAAAGTATTATCTCAGAAGGATCAACGGCAAGTGGCTAATTGAGGATACAACGCTGCCGTATAAAAAGGGACCTCCCTGCTAGACAGCGACCGGTTACCTATTGTCCTTGCGGGAAACGGGAAGGCACGCTCGTTTGCCTCAAACACCACAAGCCCACCGATCACCCGTTCCCTGTAATGCTTCCCGTTGGCAAAATCCATTACATTGAGGCAATATAGCCCCACCTCAGCACCGTCTCAGACTTACCCGAAATTTGATCAGTCAATAGCGGTTCTGAATTCAATGTGGAGCAATGAATGGCGCTGATCATGAATCTCTCGTTGATTGAAGTATGACATTGACGGCGCAAGGACAATGGAAACAATGACTGTACGACGGCGCAACAAGTAGCTATTGATCGAGTTGTCATTGCACCGGGTTTGGGCCTTAAGAGGAATACTAGTGCCTGACTTGACGCCTTATATTGGTATTGCTGGTTTGGTTGTGGTCGCCGTATGCGCCCTTGTGGTTCTCAAGCGAAACGGGCTCTTTCTCAGGAGGTTCAAACACGACACGACCGAGATGGAGTTTGACCATTATGAAAAGGAGCAAACCAGCATAGCGTCCGATGCTGGGCAACATGTCGATCTCCCGCAATTCAAGATTAGTCTGTCTTCGGCGGCTAAGCAGGATTGTGAGGGTCTTGGCATTGCTCCAGAAGATCCCCTCGAGTTTGTCGTGGGCGAGGCGACCCGTCATCCCATCCTCTTTCAGACCGATTTCACCTCTCTGCCGTTAGTCTTCCATGAGAATGTGCTTTTGCTATCTTGCGAAAGCCGTCATGCCACCATCGAACGCATTCTGAACCGCAGCGACGCGTATCCGCTAAACGACGCTTGGAGTGCATGCCTTGCCGTCTACCGACAGGCCACGCTGTTACCCTATCGGACAAAAGGGACCGAGAATCTGCGTGCTCCGGCGGAGGCTCAACGGGCTCTTACTTTATACCGAAGGCTCGTCTCCAGAGCGAATGAGTTTCTGGAATCTCTGAAACGAAACCAACAGCATCCCTTTGGCGTTTACGGGGAGATGAGCTCGCTGGTCGATGAAGCTGAGTTTGCCTTGGCGAGCGAGGACATGGGCACCAGCGCAGCTCGCTTTGAGGTTGTTCTCTCTACGGTTCATAAGCTAATCCTACAGAATGCCCCTCAAGGCCCGTTGTCAACACGAGTTGACCGCAAGGCGACAGTCGGAGTCAACATCTCAAATGAGGGTACGCGGACAGTGCTCCTGGTGGACGATGAGTTTTCTTGGCTTGAAGCGATGCGTCATGTACTCAAGAACAAGAACTTCGCCATTACCGTAGCCCCAACCACCGGGGACGCCCTACGCGCCATCGTCGATCACGAGTTCGATTTGGTCATTACGGACCTTGTAATGGGTGTAGATTTTGACGGCCCGGAAGCCGATGGAAGGGAGGTGGCCCTGGCAGTAAAGAAAAGTAGTATGAAGACGAAGGTTATTGTGCTTACCGCCTACGTAGAGATGTCTCGAATTGCGTCTCTGCTAAATGCTGGTGTGGATGACGTCATCGACAAAGCGGGAGAGGACTTGTTGGGCAGGATTGAGGCGGTTTTGGCAGACATCGAAGAGCGGCCCCGGGAATAAACAAAATCCTGATTGACGGAAGCAAGAGAATGTAAGCAACTGGAGCGATGCTGAAGTTTTTCCCCACGCGGTTTCAATGGCTGCGCTGGGCAGCGGCGATGAGTCAGGCATCGCCGCTTTCGTTTTTACGTCAAACCAGCCGATTCGTTGCACATTTCTGGCAATGGCGGCTATGCTGTGCGCACTGTTGCGGTTCGAGTAGATACGTCAGAACAATTGCAGAGAGCCTTACAATGGTAACTTTCAAGAAGGCTGATCCGAAGAGCGCCAAGTCTAAGTCGAAGCCCAAGGCTGAACTGAATCCTGGTGACGGAAAGCCCATAGAGCAATACACGCACAAAGGAAAGGATCGGGTTAACAACCCGCCGGTTGGCTTGGTTACGCCTGATACCGATAAGGATATGGGGAAGAAGACATACTCGTACGATCCTCATTTAGATCCTACACTCATCTGGGCCGGCAAAGCTGAGCACACGTCGTTTGAAGTTCCCACTGTCTCGTTACACGTACACGAGCGCATTGACCCGCGCAGGATTATTGAGGTCGTGCAGAAGCGTGATGAAACGCCACAGGCGTCGCAGGGTTCTCTCTTTGAAAGCAAAGAAGAGAATCCGCCATTGCGACAGGCGATTGAGTTTTACCAGCACCGTCACAACTGGTCGAACCGTTTGATCGCCGGCGACAGTTTGCTGGTGATGAATTCGTTGCTTGAGAAGGAAGGCATGGCCGGCCATGTGCAGATGGTCTACATTGATCCACCTTACGGCATCTCATACGGCTCAAACTTCCAGCCGTTTGTTAATAAGCGCGATGTGAAGGACGGGAAAGATGACGATCTGACGAATGAGCCTGAAACGATTAAGGCTTTCCGTGATACGTGGGAACTCGGGATTCATTCCTACCTAGCATATTTGCGTGATCGTTTGTTGCTTGCGCGCGAACTGCTCCATGACTCAGGCAGTGTCTTCGTACAGATTTCGGATGAGAACGTACATCTGGTTAGAAACCTGATGGATGAAGTATTTGGTGCTCAAAACTTTTGCTCTCAGATTGCCTTTCGTACTAGTGGCAGCCTTAGTTCAGACGTCGTGAGTGGCATCTACGATATTTTGGTTTGGTATTCTAAAGACAGCAAGCTCGTGAAGATTAATCCGCTTTTCATCGAGCGAGACCTGGGCAGTTACCAATGGGTCGAGTTACCTAACGGAACTAGAAAACAAGTAAACAAGCTCACGGAGATTCCTAAGAAGTCAAAATACTTCACCACAGAGAATTTGGTATCGAGCGGTTATACAGCCACTTGTATCTTTCCAATTGAATTTGATGGAACGGTCTACAATCCGACCTCTGGTAAGAGCTGGAAGACTACCAAGGGAGGAATAGAGAAACTTAAAGCGGTTCGCCGCTTGAGTGCGTCAGGTAAGACTATTCGTTACGTTCTTTTTTATGATGATTACCCGGTAATGCGGCTTACCAATCTCTGGACAGATCTCGCGGGAGCATCGGACAAGGTCTACGTAGTCCAAACTAGTCCCAAAGTCATTCAGAGGTGCCTGCTAATGACGACTGAGCCTGGTGACCTTGTCTTTGATCCTACTTGTGGCTCAGGTACTACTGCTGTGGTTGCGGAACAATGGGGACGCCGTTGGATTACTTGTGACACCTCGCGAGTGGCAACTACCTTGGCACGGCAGCGACTAATTACATCAATCTTTGACTACTATCATTTGGCGCGGTCCGAGGAAGGTATTGGAAGCGGTCTAAAATACAAAACCGTTCCACACGTTACGCTTGGCTCGATTGCTAACAATGAACCTGCGCCCCACGAAACGCTTTATGACCAGCCATTGGTGGATAGTTCAAAATTGCGAGTCAGTGGGCCCTTTACGGTCGAAGCCGTGCCCGCCCCGTCAGTGAAGTCGCTCGAAGAAATCGAACCGGAACAAGAAAAGGCACAAGCCGATACTTCGGTCGCACGTTCGGGCGAGACGCTTCGGCAGGCTGAATGGCGCGACGAACTGTTCAAGACCGGAATCCGTGGCAAAGGCGGACAGAAGATTTCGTTTTCGCGCGTCGAACCATTGCCCGGCACGCGTTGGCTACATGCAGACGCCGAAACGATCCAATCAGATGAACAACCGGCGCAACGAGTCGCAGTTTCTTTTGGGCCTGAGCATCAGTCTTTAGAGCAACGGCAAGTTGCGCTCGCACTCGAAGAAGCGCAGCAACTCATTCCGAAGCCAAAAATTGTCGTCTTCGCTGCGTTTGAGTTTGATCCCGAAGCGGCGAAGGACATTGACGAAACGGATTGGCCGGGTGTAACGATGCTCAAAGCGAAGATGAACGGCGACTTGCTCACCGAAGACCTGCGGAAGAAGAGGTCGAGCAACGAGAGCTTCTGGTTGGTGGGTCAACCCGACGTTCAGATCACAAAGCAAGACGACCAATACATAGTCGAAGTTTTCGGCTTCGATTACTACAACACCAGAACCGGTACCGTAGAGTCGGGCGGAGCCCACAACATCGCGATGTGGATGCTCGATCCTGATTATGATGGACGCAGTATCTTTCCACGGCAGGTCTTCTTCCCAATGGCGGGCGAGAAGGACGGATGGTCGCGACTGGCAAAAAACCTTCGCGCCGAGATCGATGAAGAACTGATTCAACAATATCACGGCACAAAGTCGCTTCCGTTCAACGCAGGCGAACGGCGTCGCGCCGCAGTTAAGATCGTCGATGACCGCGGCATCGAGAGTTTGAAGTTAATCGATCTCGATTAGGTCCCCTCATGGCAATCGATCACCTAATAATCAATTCCCCTTACGAAGAACCAAAGTCTTATTGGAAGTCGGTTCGCGAAACGCGCTCGCACGTGCTGGCATACGGGCGTCGGCCCGCCGGTTACGTCGTTGCGACTCCTCAATCGAAGGCATTTGACGATCCTGGCCTTTTCGTCGAGATCCCACTCGTCAACGCAATTCGGCCCCGGGTGAAGGCGTGGAGCAAGGCGGGTTATCCGGGCGTGACTGGAATAACCAAGCGGCTGCTGGAACACTGGTACAACCCGGAGGAACGTGAGAATACCCGGTTCTTCTTCTGCCAGCTTGAGGCAATCGAGACGCTCATCTGGTTAGCTGAAGCTCCGGCCTCGGAAAAAGTCGGAATCGAAATTCCATCTGACGGCGGCCTGTTCAAGCGTCTTTGTTCGAAGATGGCGACAGGCTCCGGGAAAACGATTGTGATGGCGATGCTCATCGCGTGGCATACGCTAAACAAAGTCACTTATCCGCAAGACAAACGATTCGCGAAGCACTTTCTCGTAATTGCACCGGGTCTCACTGTTCGCAGCAGACTGAGGGTACTCCTTCCTGCAGAAGACGACAGTTACTACAAAGAGTTCAATATTGTTCCTTCAGGCCTCACGGAAAAGCTTAATCAGGCAAAAGTCCTCGTTCGCAATTGGCACGTGCTGAATTGGGAAACTGACGAGAAGCTTGCCAAGAAGAAGACAGTTGATAAACGCGGCGCCAAGAGTGATGAAGCGTATGTGCGCGAAGTGCTCGGCGAGATCGCGAACGCGCGCAACATCCTCGTAATTAATGATGAGGCCCACCACGCGTGGCGTGTTACACCCGGGGCTGCGGCGCTTAGCAAAGAAGAACTCGACGAGGCTACGAAATGGGTTGGAGGCCTCGACAGAATCAACAAGGCAAGAGGCATTCTTGTCTGCCACGATTTCTCTGCGACACCGTTTGTCCCTTCGGGCAGACAGAGTACAGAAGAAGCCCTTTTTGGCTGGATCGTCAGTGACTTCGGATTGAATGACGCAATCGAGTCAGGTCTCGTCAAGACCCCGCGAGTGGTCATCCGTGACGACGGAAGGCTTTCAAAAGACCACAAGTCACGGTTCTATCACATCTATAACGATGACGAGGTCAAAGACGATCTCAATCGTAAGGCCTTGGAACAAGAGCCGCTGCCCGACCTCGTGACGAATGGATATTACTTACTTGGAAAGGACTGGCTTGAGACTTATCGAAGTTGGCAGTCGAGAGGCATGCCGACTCCACCGGTGATGATCTCGGTGGCCAACCGAACCGAAACCGCGGCGCGAATCAAGTATGCGTTCGACCACAAGAAGATTCGCATTGACGAGTTGTGCGTGCCCGAGCGTACGTTACACATCGATTCAAAGGTGCTCGAAATGGCCGAGGCGCAAGAGGAACCGATCGTTGCAGCGGAGGTGGTTTCTGAAGATGAAGAGACTACCAACGGCGGTTCTCGGAAGCTCACGAAGAAGGAACAGGCAGAGCTGTTACGCTCAACAGTGGATACGGTGGGGCAGTTCGGGAAACCGGGCGAGGGTATTCAGAATGTGATCTCCGTCGGAATGTTGTCGGAAGGTTGGGATGCGAAAACGGTGACTCATGTCATGGGTCTGCGCGCGTTTTCCAGTCAGCTCTTGTGTGAACAGGTTGTTGGTCGAGGACTCAGGCGAACTTCGTACGATGTTGATGAAAAGACGAAGTTATTCAAAGCCGAGTACGTGAACATCTTCGGTGTGCCATTTACATTCATGCCTCATGAGTCGCAGGAAGACGGCCCGCCGCCACCTCCGCCACCACCAAAGACGCGCATCGAGCCGCTGACCGAGAAAAACGAGTTTGAGATTAGCTGGCCTAACGTGATCAGAATCGATCACGTGTACAACCGAGTGCTCAAATTGGACATTGAAAAGATGCCGCGCCTGGAGTTAAGCGCGTTTGATACTCCTAAGATTGCCGAGCTTGCACCGGTTGTTGATGGCAAACCCGACCTGTCAAAGATATCTGAAATCGATTTGGAAGATTTAGGACGAAGGTTCAGGTTGCAGAAGATTATTTTCGAAACAAGTCTTGAGCTTTATGACTTGATGCGAACTACCTGGAAAGGCAATCGTGAGACTCTCTTCTCACAGCTAATCCCATTAGTCGAGAAGTTCATTATCTCAAACAAGCTCGCCATCTCTCCACCTCTGTTTGGCCTGGACGAAATAAGAAAGCGAATCCTCATCACGCTCAACATGAGCAAGGTTGTGCAGCATGCGTGGGAACAGATTCGTTTCGAGAATACAGAATCAATTCAACCTGTCTTTGATACCGAGAAGCCAATACGATCCACGGGCGACATGCAAGCGTGGTACACAGCCCGGCCCTGCGAAAGAACGAAACGGTCTCATATTAACTTCTGTGTTTACGACAGCACTTGGGAAGATACGGAGTCTTTTGAGCTTGACCGCAATGCTAATGTCGATGCCTGGGTGAAGAACGATCATCTTGGATTTGAGATTATTTACATATTCAAGGGTGTGGTGAAAAAGTACCGCCCCGATTTCATCGTGAAGCTCAAGAGCGGCGAGCATCTCATTCTTGAGACCAAGGGTCAGCCATCGGAGAAAGATAAAGCCAAGCGTGGATTTCTCGATGAGTGGGTGCGGGCTGTTAATCAGCACGGCGGATTCGGTAAGTGGCGAGCCGAGCGATCGGAACATCCGGATGATCTGGTTGGGATTCTAACCCCCCCAAACGGAACTAGCTAAATGATCCGAGTTGAGATAAAGCCAGAATTATTAAGCTGGGCGCGTGAGCGTGCGGGCTTGGAGGTTGACGCGCTCTCGCATCGCTTTCCCAAGATTACGGCTTGGGAGAATGGAACGGTAAGACCGACGCTCAAGCAGGTCGAGGATTTCGCCAAGGCCACACATACGCCGGTGGGCTTTCTGTTTCTTGAGGAACGCCGATCCTACAAAGCAAGTATTTTACCGCGCTGGTTAACCCACGCCATCGATCCTTGCAAAAATCATTACTGGACGATGCTGCTATTATTTCTCTCAGGCTGCAATGAAACTCCCGAATCTGCATCTGGCTACCGCTGAGCGCGAGAAGATTACCGACTACTTGTTAAATGAAGCGCACCCCGACAACGGTGGTAAAGCTTTATTGTTCATCGTTCTTGGCTTCGCGCGCGAAGATTGGTTGATGTTGGCGAATGCTTTTCTAGCAGGGTGCTGAAAAAAGCAAAATCGCCACAGAGACACAGAGTCACAGAGAAGGGAAGGATTCAGAACCTATCAGAAATGCCACAAATGCTTACCCTCTTTGTTCTCATCTTTCTCTGTGTCTCCGTGGCTCCGTGGCTACGCTTAGTCTTTCATCAGCCTGCTAGAACTGGCGCGGGAGACCGACGTTGCAATCACCATGGAATCTTCGCAGGCATCGGGTATATTGTTGACGGAAGATTAAGTACGCCATCGGGATAGAAAGCAACGGTGCGAACGGTTTGGATCGTCGATAAAGGAAGCGAGAACCCGCGGCTGGTGACCGCCTATCCTTGTGAGGAGATCGGCTAATGATCGAGGAACATGAAAGAGTCGTATTGAAATCACCTGTCCCGGATAAAGGTCTTGAACCAGGAGACGTGGGCAACATAGTTCATGTTTACCGCGACGGTGAGGCTTACGAAGTGGAGTTCGTTGCTCTAGACGGACACACGGCAGCGGTCGTAACCGTCGAAGCATCGCAGGTTCGGCCCGTGGCTCCCGGCGAGATTCCTCACGCCCGCGAATTGGTCGCTGCTTGACTGGCGGTAGGATCATCAACCGCAATGACCGAAGTCCACATGATTACCAGACAGATAGTGGCCAACAAGATCGCTGCGTATCTTCATGGCGAAGTCTCTCTGGCGCAGTTAGTCGATTGGGCCGAAAGTGCGATTCGTGATGGCGAGTTTGACGGGCGCGATACTGATGTCCTGAGATCGGTCGTTGCGCGCCTGGGCGTCGCCGATGTGCGCGCATTCGGTCTTGAGTGGAATGACTGCGAACAGATGCTGAGACAGCTTGGTTATTCTGCGCGCGTGGACATCGTAGCGGCGTAGCGTTCTTCTCCCGCCCGTGCCGCAGTCGTTACATCTCAGCTGAAACGGGAATCTTGGTTTATTGAGGTTTACTCGTGCCCGGCGCACCGCTGGCGACGACACGCTGCATTAGTCGACCAAAAAAGCCCTTCTGGTCATAGGCGTAGTCGTATTTTTCCCACGACCCGTCGGGATTTGTTACCGACTCGACCCGGCTATATCTGTCTTTCTCTGCCGCATCCTGATAGAAAGTATAAGCAGTCGTCTTCGCCTCACCATTTTCTTCCTCGACTTGTTTGACTATTTCTTGTCCCCAGGCGAACCCGCGAAAAACTCTGGTTCTCCTGTAAACGACCAGGCCACGGTTCTTTTTTGCAAGAATCTCTGTGCGTTCGCAGGGATCGCTTCGGTTTATCTCAGACGTTTTCAAGTAGACCACCTGGCCTTCATTGTTGGTCATCGTCCAGGTGTCCGTTGCGGCTACATAAAGGTATTCGTTGGTTTCCGCCACTCCGTTTTTAATCTTGCTGATTTGCAGTCTGTCCGTTGCCGGCGGATTTGGATTCCGAAATCTCCAGATCACAAAGGGTTCTCCGATGACGTTGTAAAGACTGGCCGGCTCCGGTAGGCCCACGCCGCGGATGAACTTGAGGCCCTCACTCTTCTCAAGTTTGGATAAGACACTTTCTTCCGAGTGGTAGAAGCGGATCTCGTACTCCCATCGATTGAGCGGAACAATATCGATGAATGTTTCCGCAGACTTTAGCTGGCGCATTGTGTAGGGAGTGTTCGCATTGCCGGATGGGACGTAAATAACCTCCAGCTCCGGACCTGCGCGGGGAATGCCGAGCGCGTGCGGCGTGTAAGTATCCGTCGTCAGTTCGGCTTCACACAATGAGATTGGTATTTCGCTGGCGCGGCCCACGCCAATCGACAGTATGACGCTACAGTAATGCGAGTCGGTAGAACGCAATGACTTGCCGGAGGCCGGGCAGGTTGGACCGAACAATCGCTGCGGCTTCGGGGCATTGACAGCTTGCTTTTTCTCTTCTGAGGCCGTTGTTTGTTCGAGACTCTTCGTGCTCGCGTTTGGCAAGGTATCAAACGACCGGCTATCCAACCCCTGGCCGACAACGACAACAGGCAGGAACTGGATGAGAAGTAAGACTGCGGCTGGACCAAATCTTTTCATTTTGAGAATGTCTCCTTTTGCGGCTATGTCGAGAGAGAGGAGCGGAGAAGTTCCGAGGAGCAATTGACGTAAGGCTAGAACTTAAACGGTTTCTTGAGAATGTTCCAGGTCGTTTTCAGCGCAGCGGTAAGTTTGGATTCTTTACGATTCGCATTCTCTTTCGAATCTCTCTGAAGTGCGCTCTCTTTAGAATTTTTCTGAAGCGCCTTATCTTTCGGTTGCCTCCGAAGCGCAATCTCGGGTCTGCTCTGTTGATTCCTGATGGCGGGCGATGAACGAAGTCGCGCCCGTGAGCGGGAAGCCGTGACTGACCGCTCGCGCGTGAAAGAAAGATCTTTTGCGGGTTTGCTGATCTCAGAGCCGCTGGTGGAAGGGGCCGGCGTCACAGTTTGAGCTGGGGGCTGATCTGGAGGCACCAGACTTACGACGGATTCCCGCGCGGCCTGACTTTCGGCAATCGAGTTGGGGTGACTTGCGGCATCGTAATAAACCATCAGCAGCAAGCTCGCCAGAATACCAGCCAGCCCCAAAACTGTTAAAGACACGGGAGACTTTACCAGGCGGAGAAATGGTGACCGGGTCGTTGCCACCAACGCTGAAACTGCCGGGGAAACGGGAAGGGTCTCCGGGTCGTCAACCAGGTCGGTGCCGTCGAAATCGCAAACGTGGTGAAAGTCGGCAAAACCAAAGTCGCATTTTGGGCAGCGTTTCATAGGTCAGGCTCCCTCTCGTAGGTAAGACTCTGAAATCGAGTTGTAAGGGCGAGGGGCGCGGAAGGAGAATCCGCTAATGAACGATACACAAATTACGGGGCAGGGACAAGGAAAAGTATTACTGGGTAGTGCGGCAGTTTGACTGAATGCGTTATCAGTCAATGTAACGCGCGGTCCAGAAGACGCCCTTCTTTAGCCGCTTCAGGTGGCTTACCCCAGCCTGATTTCACTGGAATGGGCAGGAGAGATTTTTGGTGTCTCGGAGAAGGTTGTTACCACCACGCGAAGTCGACGGTGAGATGTAAGCGGCGCCAGCCGCGTTCACGCGGCTTTCCCGAAAGGGGTTGTCAGGCCAGCGGTTTTACCGAGACAAGAACGATCCACGAAATCACACGAAACGACACGAACACAGCCAATGCGGAGAAGTAAGTCCGTGGTAATCTGAATTCAAATCTGTAAACCTTGCAGAGCTGACAAAAAACTGCGCCTGGTTTCAGTCCGGGAACTGAAATCAGACGCAGCCTGATTGCTGCTTGACGAGCCGCAGCTTTAGAGAATCTGCTTGAAGCCGGTTGGTTCGATGTGTTGGAATAAAGGTGTTCCCGGCGGCAGCCGATTCGGATCGGTGAACGTAATGTCGAAGGCCCAGTTGCGGATAGGCGCGCCGTAGATCGTACTGTTCGCGTTGTATTGACCAAGCGCCTGCACCGAGTGATAGAGCGGAATCATCGAGCCCACAAAATTCCAGCGAGCAGTCCAATTTTCGAGAAAGCGCGGGAAGTTGTGCATGCCACCGTTGAGCCGCGACTCGTCCGCGCTGCTATTGCCTGCATCTGGAGCGCCGGTCAGGGCCGACAGGTTGTTGCCGGCGATGATCGCCGCCCGCACAGACGTTTCCTGCGCCACTGAAGGTGAGTCGTCAGCCGGCCGTTTGGTCAGATCGTCGGGATATAGCGCAGTCTCGCTGTCAAAGAACGTCTTCGAGAGCGGAAAGAAGGCGTCACACACGATCGAAGTCGGGACCTGATTGCCGTTATAGTAATAACTTGTGGTGTTGTCGTTGAGCGACGAGGTTCCCGTTGGCGGCGCCGCATTGATTCCTGTCGTGTTGTAGTTGCCCCAGATGTAGACCATGTTCTCACTAGAGACAGTAATGCCTTTGGTGGTCGACAGTTTTCCGGTGTTACCGGTGACTTGGAGATTCTCGCCATTGAATAAGCGGACGGCGTTACGGAACATCTTGTGATTAATTCCGTCACTGTTGAGATTCGTCCAGCCGGAAACGGCCAGGGCCCGCTTACTAATGTTGGTGCCATAGCCGGGCGAAGGCGCCGGCAAAGCCGCTGGATCGGGAAGCTCGTTCGTGTCTTTGACCAGGGACCCGGTGGCAAACACGTCTTCACCCTCATCGAGCACGCCGTTCGGTCCGTAGATATCCTCGTTATCAACCATGCCGTTCGTCGCATTGAGGGTGACGCCGGAACTGACGTAGGTATGTATCTCGTCACCACGGCGGTCTGAGATGTACAAGGTATAACCGTCGGGACTGCCGACGTTCGTACTGACGGCCGCTGTTCCAGCCAGCAGGTTGTTGTCGTAGACGCCGTCGAGCCAGCGGGCCAGATTGCGCATATTGAGTTCGACGACCTGAGTCACTCCGCGTTCATAAACCGTCGTCGCGCTCAGCCCGGAATTGATCCGGCCTTCGCGGACGTTGTAGACGTTGAGTGGGACAATCGCGTTCCAATCTCTGTTGGTGTCCCAGGCGCTCGTGCCCCAGTCCGTGAGCAACTGACAAAGCACCTGCTGGGTATTGTTAATGCAAGACGCGCCGATCGTGGTCCCACCGGGTATGTCGGAGCGGACGGGTTGAGAGCCCGATGCCGTGTCATCAAGGATCTGGGTGAGATAGCCATAGGTGGCATTCACCGCGGGAATACCGCTGGCAGTCTTAATTTCGCCGTCGGCTCCCTTGCGTGTCTTGGACATAATATCTGTCAGGCAGTTGGTGTAAGCCGGATCACCATTGAGAGCGGGATTGCTCAATCCACTGGCGTCGCGACTGCCTTGCGTGAATGCAGCCCATAACGGGCGTTGCAAATGGACGATCGCGTTCGGCTCGCCTTCGGTGATGCCCATGCTCAAAATCTGCTGGGTTACGTCAAAGACAGTTCCGTTAGTGTTGACGATCTGAATCACGATATGCCCGGTGATGCCGGAGCCGGTGGCGATGGCGGTGCCGTTCGGCGATTTCGGAATTGCCGTGAATGAATAGACCTGGCCAGTTCCGCTCGTGTAGCCCGGGGCCCCCACTCCGCTTTTCCCCTGCAGTGAAAATTTGTCGGCGTCTATTCTTGTGATCGTAGCACCACCGTTAGCGTTCGGGTTGCCCCCCACGCCGGAAATGAAAACCTTATCTCCGGTCGAGTATCCGTGTGCGGGGCAGGTGATTACGATCGGGTTCGCACTAGTTGCGCCGGTGACGTCGTTTACCCAGGGACCCTTCTTGATGCCGCGCACGGTGTCGGCCTGGACCGCCGTTCCGTTCTGCTGCTGCATATTGAAAGAGGTCGAGGTTTCGTTATAGCTGGTAGCGACACTGGTGTTGTTGTCATTAATTCGCCACAGCGCGCGGCCGCCGCCGTTGGCCGTTGGCGATGCATTTGGCGACGCGTTAGGCAGCGGAATCGGATCGAAGGCGGACAGGTTAACACCCTGTCCGGAAGGAATTCCGGCCGCGTCAGTGGCGGAAAGGTTTTCATCGTCGATCAGAATTCGTATCTGAGATTTCGAGGAATAGCGTGCCTCGCTGAGAATCTGACTGTCGCTGGGCAGAATGCGCTTGATGAGCTCGCGCGTCTGGTTGCCTTCAATCTGCATGGGCAGCAGCAGCGGCACGCCGCCAGTGGTGCGGGTCAGCACCTGGCCGCCGAATTTGTTGGCTACCCCGGACGAGGCGGCCGATACGGAAGTGGAATCCCAGGTAGAGCTGAAAGTTCCCGGAGGTGAAGTAGGAAAGTAGCCTCGCTGGCCGGTCGTGGTGCCGGAGATGTTTGGGCCGCCAACTACACTGCCCGCCGTCATCGGGACGTCTATGCCGCCCACTTTCACGGACATCGACTGCGCATGCGTAGCGCCGTTGCGCATCTTGTCAACCACCAATTCGTTTGCGGTCGTTACCTTTGATAGAAAAGTAATGTCTCCGCTGATGTAAAGGTTGCCGTTGGCATGGACGCGTCCGTTAAAGGCGAAGGGCGGACCCGGGTGGACCTCGAGGTCTTCGTTACTAAACATGCCGAACTGAAAAATGGGCACCAGATAGTTGTTGATCTTGCGCTGAAGTCTAACCTGGACTCCCGTCGCCGTCTGGGTCGCGGTCGTGTCCAGGAGGTAAGGTTTGACGGACGCCACCAGACCTGCAAAGGGCCCGTTGGGTATAGTCACGGTGCCCGTCGCGCCGTTGGGATCAACAATAAGCGTCTGTCCCGCGGTGCCGTCGGGCTTGGTAAACGTGAAGCCTTCGCCGATCAGCTCGGTTGGATAGGCCGCGGCGACCGCATTGAAGTCCGTTGTCGTAGGACGTGAAGTGCGGGCGTATAAGGCGCAAAAATCGGCGGTCATCTTCTCGATGCTCGCTGCCGCCGCATAGAAGGTCTGGGTGCGTTGCAGGTCGCTGCCGGCGATTCGGGTTTCGTGCGTCACCACGGCCAGTACGGTCATCGAGATGGCCGCCAGCAGCGACATGATGATCAAAGCAGTGGCCAGAGCGGCGCCTCGTTCGTTACTGCTCACTCGCTCACGCACCTGGTGCTGAGAGATTTGAGCCGCGGCCGCATGGTTTCTTTTAGTGTTCTTACGCATCACGCTTTTCCTTCCAATTCGATAATGGCTTGAGTGACAGGCGCCCGGTGCCGGGGACTTATAGCGCTTGTCGGAACTGCAAATTGCGAACAGTGGTTGCCGTGGTCGACGAAATGACTTGCTTGCCGTTGTTGTTCGCTGAGACCGCGTTTACCGCCCGCAGCGTTTCGACGGCGATTGTGGTTTCCACCTCACGAACGGCAAGTTGCTGTTGCGAAGTCGAAAGTTGTCTCACCGGTTGCGGCACAAAGCCGTTGGCATCGACAAGGTTCGTCAGATAGCGAAACTGCAGGTTTGTCACGTGCTCGGCGACGTAGCTGTCAACGAAGGTGACCGCTTTAACGCCAAACACTCGCCGGACGAGCAGGTTGTTATCGTTCACGAAATATTGAATTATTTTGATCCTCATGATCGAAGCCGGCTTGGTCCCGTTACTCGAGACGGTATAGATCGGCGAAAGCACGCCCGTTTGATTCAGGCCGTAGCTATTGGAATTCGCCATTACCACAGTATTGGTTGCTGAGTTGACGGTCGTGACTATGCCGAAGGCCGCGCTGTTCTGGGAGACAACCGCATAAACTTCGTTTGCCTGAAACTTTCCGATGTCAGTAGAGGTCAGTTGGAGCGTAACGTCGTTCGCCGCGATGGTGATCTTGTTAGCAGGTAGCGAAACAGAGCCGATACCGCCATTGAAGTCAGTGTCCACCGCCAACATAGTCAGGCGATCATTGGCAGCCAGGAAATTTGCCGCCGGGCTTGCCTGGGGAACCGCGGTACTTGCCGGAATGTTGTCATCCGAATTTACCAGCGCGAGATTTACGTAATTGGAAGTAGGCGGTTCTACTACCGGTGTATACGACAAATAATTTTGCACGAAGGCTTTGGGGACCTGAATTGTGCCGATGCCTCTCAATCCGTCACCGGCAGTTGTCAGGTCGCGATTGATTACTTCGTGCGCGGTGCGCAGAGCTTGTTCCGAGTCGGTGGTGTTATAGGCGGCGTTGGAGAACTTGAGACTGCTTCCAATTAGCGCAAAGGCCGCGCCGGTAATGACCGTCATCGTCGCCAGTGAGATCATCAGTTCGATCATTGAAAAGCCGTCGTGACGATTGATTTTGCGATTAGGACACATGGACTGCCTCCGGGTTTCGTTGAGCGCGGCGCTCCTTTAGTTTTCCTGCGGCGCTTAGCGAAAGTTGCTGCGCGTGTCGTTGTTTAGGTAGCTGACCCCAACCATGTCATGAAGCTTGCCGGCTGAATCCGGGTACCTCACAGTCACTTGAATTCTCTTAAGATTGGCACTCAGATTGGTAACGGTGATTTGCCGCGTGTATCCCGGCACCTGCCAGGTATTATCGATAGTATCGTCCTGGTCCCCATAGATGTTGTTCGGCCCGGGGCTGTGGAGATCGTCATCGGTGCCAAAAATCCCGTCGGGTCCGGGATTGATCGACAGCGGCTGGAATTCAACGGGAAATCCGTCGAAATGGTGCGTTGATCCGGTGTCGTCGACTGTCTGGCCTTGATTCCTGATTTGAGCGAACGTCAACTGCTCGGTATTGCGCAAAGTCTCCATCTGCTCCATCAAGGAAACGACCAGCAGTTTGGTGTTGGTAAGATTGCGTCCTTTGTTGCTGACGGTCACGGCATAGCCGATTGACCCCGCCAGGGCCAGCAGGCCGACAGTCAAAATCAGCATCGCCACGACCATCTCCAGCATCGTAACTCCGGATTCGGAATGAAGTTGTTTGCGCAGCGGCTGGCGCCGGGATGGGTTATTCGACATAAGTATTTGCACTGGTGGTGTACCTCCAGATCTTGATTCTCCCGGCAGTTCCCAAAACGGAAATCGCGAACGCGGTCTGATTCGGGACTTGATTGTTGTAGAAGAACAGAGCTCGATTGGTCGCGTTCCCGTTAACGTCTAGCACGGTGCCGTCCGGCTGAAAAGTGACGGTGAATTTATTGGATACCAGCGCGGTGGGCGTGCTGGTGTCGGCCAAAGTCGGGCTGCTAATTCCAGTCGGCACGCCGTAGGTAACTTCAGAAGCCGGGAGACCGCCGCCGCCGCCCACGGGAACTGTCAGCGCGTTGATGCTGCCGGCGGTGTTGGGATAACCGGAAGCACCCACCAGGGCGTAACCGGTCGCCTGATGATCGATAATGCTGATCTGCTTGGTTGAGTCGTCATAGACGAAAGTAAATGCCTGCCGCTGCGACATGGCTTGTTGCCGGGCATAGCGCAACTGCGAGGCAATCTCGCGCGGCAACGAGGCCGAGCGGATCAGGCGTCGCGATGAAATGACCTGTGGCACCGCGACCGCGGTCAGGATCGTTGCGATGGCGACAACAGCAAGGACTTCAACCAGCGACCTGCCGCTGTTTGAATGCCAGCTTTGAGCTTTTCCCGTGGCGACCTGAGCTTTCATTGTTATCACTGTCAACCTCGATTCGACTGCTGCTTGGCTAAATCTTTAAGGGCCGCCCAATGGGGGCCGTGCTCCTGACAGAGCAAGGGCGGTGCCATCGCGGTTTACCAATGAATTCACCGGACTTGTCTTAGGATTGCTGTTGGACCAGCGGAATTTTGTCACCTTGAGTGACAGGGCAGGGAACTGCGCTTCCTATGTTCTGGGCAGACTCTCTCGTCATCAGGGCACTGAATTTCAAACCCTGGGGAGGTCCAAATAATAAGCCTAGGCGCGGGTCTAATCTTTTTGCTATAGTCGATTCAGCTCCCGAGCGGGTTCGCCGGAGCATAGCATTCAAGACCGAGCTGAAATGGACAATCCATTCGCGTCGATTGATGATCTCGCGAAGACCCTGCTCGGTTCCTATCCCAGGGACTGTAACGTCCTGCTTCCTCGGTTTCCACACGTTAACGATTGCGGATGTGGGTGACTAATTACGAAAGATAAGTGCGCGTAGTCAGCGCCGCCAATGCCGGCCCACCAACTCCGGCGCAGATAGGGAATTGAAACATGGCCAGACTAGATGACCTCCTCCGGCAGATGAAACAGCAGGGTGCGTCGGACCTCCACCTAACCTCGGGCTCCGCGCCTTACATGCGGATCCACGGCGAAATGGTGAAGCTTAACTATCGAAGCGTCTCCGAAGAGACCTGCCATGGTCTGATCTTTGAAATCCTCAACGAAAGACAGAAGGAACTGTTCACGGAAAACTGGGATTTGGATTTGAGTTATCCGCTGCACGGAGTGGGCCGCTTTCGGGTAAACGTATTCATGCAAAGAAATGGGGTGTCCGCTGTATTTCGACTGATTCCGGAAACCATCCAGACGATCGATGAACTCGACCTTCCCGAGCAGCTCGGCCAATTGATCGATATTTCCGAAGGGTTGATTCTGGTCACCGGCCCAACCGGATCAGGGAAGAGCACGACCCTGGCCTCGCTGATTCACACCATCAACGACAGACAGCAAGCACACATCATAACCATTGAAGATCCGATCGAATTCGTGCACGAGAATCGCCGTTGTCTGATTAGCCAGAGAGAACTTGCGAGTCATACAAAGTCCTTCGGCGCCGCTTTGCGCGCTGCCCTGCGCGAAGATCCAGACATTATCCTGGTGGGAGAGATGCGCGATCTGGAAACGATCTCGCTGGCGATCACGGCCGCAGAGACCGGCCACCTGGTGTTTGCCACGCTGCACACCAACAGCGCGATCAAGACCATCGATCGCGTAATCGATGTTTTCCCCGAAGGTCAGCAGGGCCAGATTCGGGTGATGTTGTCTGAGAGTTTGCGAGGAGTGGTGGCCCAGGCCTTATTGCCGCGACCCGATCATCAGGGACGAGTGCCGGTCGTTGAAATTCTGGTGAACGTTCCCGCGGTCGCGAACCTGATTCGCGAAGGCAAGACACATCAAATCGCATCCGTCATGCAAACCGGACGCGCTCATGGCATGGTGACCTTTGACGGAGCGATTCACGATCTGATTCAGAAAAATTTGATTTCGAGAGAAGACGGCCTCAGCTTTCTGCGGCGTCGGAGCGCAGGCAAACAACTCACTGGCGCAGGCAGTCCCACGATGCGCCTGGCGAACAGTCCCGCCCTGGTTTAACTCTACTCACCTAGCGCGGTGCTGAAAAAAGCAAAATCGCCACAGAGACACAGAGTCACAGAGAAGGGAAGGATTCAGAACCTATCAGAAATGCCAACAAATGCTTACCCTCTTTGTTCTCATATTTCTCTGTGTCTCCGTGTCTCTGTGTCTCTGTGGCTACGCTTAGTTTTTCATCAGCCTGCTAAGTCATCCCGCCCGAGTTGTATCACCACACGTTCCCAGGCGCTCCGAGACGGGAAGCAGTAGATAAGGACTATTGCGGACACCCCACCAGCCCGCAGCATTTTGGTCCAATCGCCGGTCAGGATCGTGATCACGAATCCCATCAGCGCGATCGCGCCGCCGATGCAGGCTACCCTAATCGTTGTGTCCTGCAGTGTCTTCAACAAGCCGGACAAGCCTTTGAGGGCCGCAATGTCTTTCAAGCGCATCGCGGCGAACTTCGTTCGTCTAAACACGAAAGCGCCCAGCCCAAACACCAGCACCGCAATCCATAAGCCCATTTCGATCGAGGGATCGCCAGGTCGATGAATGCGGTCCGCGGTCAAGAAAGCGATCGCTACCAGCGCGATATCCAGAATGAAAAAACCGGCGACGATGAGAGTGGCGGTTCGATGCCGCCGCGCGAGTTCATTTTGCAGGCCTGCGGAATTCGAAGTCATATAAGAGGGCTCGCCTGCATTTGGCAGGAACGCATTACGGCTTCGGGGTCGGCGTTTGAGTTGCCCGCGGTCGGGTTGCGGGCGGCGTAGCTGGATTTACCTGATCGGGCAGTGGCCTGCTGGACGTCGGTTGAACCGAGATTCCGATTTTTTTCTTGTCCGGCGTCACTTCCGGCGAATTGGTCGGCGTTGCCTGGTTCAAAGGCTGGCGCGTGGGCGCTCGCTGAATCACCGGTTGCAGGGCACTGTCCGGAAGCTGGCCGTTATTCTGGATCGCCTTATCGATCAGGTCGTTGCCTTCACCTTTTTTGGTAATCAGAATTCCGTCGTGACTGGTAGTAACATTCGCGCTGCCGCTGATTTGCTGCATCATGTTCTGCATGAACGTGAGCTTCTCGCAGACGGGCAAGTCCTTTTTAATTGGATCGGGATCGGGAATCGCGGCGCCGATGATATTCAGCTGATCCTTGGCCTTGTCGAGGTAATCGCTGTTCGGATAGTCGCGCACCAGTTGTTGGTAATACTTGGCAGCTTCGTCGGGCTCTTCCTCTTCCTGATACGTCGTGGCCGTGCGGAACAGCACTTCGTCCGTCAGGCAGAAGTTCTTATATTTTTCCAGAATCTCTTTCAAGCGATCCTGTCCACCCTTGAGTCCGCCCTTATGATTGCGATAGCGCGCATCGAGGTAGAACCGGGCGATCTGCAAATTGTGCATCGCCAGACTGTCCTGAGTCTCACGTAGTCGCACTTCAGCCTGGGGCCGAAGAGACGACTGCGGACATTGCTGCAACATTACCTTCAAACGCTGCTCGGCTTTGCGCGCGTGCGTGATGTCGCGATCCGACAAGCCCATCTGGCGCATTTCGGTTTCCGCGACCTTCAGCATGGCATCGCAGGTGAGCGCATCCGTCGGAAAGAAAGTCAGCCAGTCCTGATAGGCCTGTCCCGCCTGAATCAGCGAACTGGTGGTGCCTTCTAAATAGAACGAGTCGGCAATCGCCAGCTTGGCCATAGCCAGGTAAGGCGAGTCGGGATAAGTTGTAATGATTGTCGTGAAGAGCAAGCGGCCGGTTTCATGATTGCCCTTGCGTACTTCGTGAGCGGCCTCGACGAAAAGCACGCGATCGCGGCCCGGGGCCACCGTGCCGGTTAACTCTGCATATTTGTCATTGCTCTTGCCGGGCAGCAAACCGAGAAACCGGCGTTTATTTTTCTGAGGTTTCGGCTGATAGTCAGATGTAGTTTGGCTCCCGGCAGTCCTGGCTGCGGCCGTGGCTTGCAGAGCTGCTTCAACCCGCGTATTCAACTCGGTGACCGAGACCTCGAGCCCATCGATTTTGGACGTGTCGTATTTATCTGCCCGCTCTTCTTTAGCCCGCAGATCGTTGATCTCGCTCAGCACCGAACCAACTTCCTTATCCAGGCCGCGCAGGCGCGTCCGCGGATCGTCAGCATTCTTTTCCTTGTTGCCGGTGTCCTTGGTGTTGACCGCGGCAATCGCGCCGTCCAGTGTGCGCCGCATTGCGTCGAGCTTGGAACGCATGATGTCCATGCGCTGCAGGTTCGATAGTCCGGCTTGAGCAGACTGGCTCTTGCTGTCCTGGGCACACAGGACGCCGGCCGTGGACAAAGCGATCGCAACAAGCGCCAGCGCCGGCAAAACCAGACGAAACACGCCATGGGGACTAACTCTTCGGACTAAGGAACAAAACATAGAAAACCCTCCAAAACAATTCGTGACCGCTGGGAATTGTAAACTGATGGCCTCCGAGTTACCACTCGGAAAGCGTCGTTCTGTGCAAGGCCGGCGCTGCCCTAGAAAATCACAAACCAAAAATCGATAATCGGCAACGACTAGACCCACAAGACCGTCGCCTCGCGCAACTCACGTAAGGCAGTTGCCGGGTCGGGCGCGCCAAAGATCGCCGAACCGGAAACGATTATGTCGGCTCCGGCGCCGGTGACCTCGGCGATGTTTTCGCTATCGATCCCACCGTCAATCTCTATGCGGGTCTTCAACCCGCGTTCGTCGATCATTTTTCGTAAGCGCCTAACCTTATCGAGCGAGGCGGGAATAAACTCCTGGCCTCCGAATCCCGGATTGACTGACATTAGTAAGACATAGTCAGCAAACTTAACGGCTTCGTCTAAAGCCGACAAAGGTGTCGCGGGATTGATGGCGATGCCTGCCAGCCCGCCGGCAGATCTTATTGCCGCCAATGTTCGATGCGCGTGCGGGTCGGCTTCGATGTGGATTGAAACCATCTTGGCTCCGGCTTCGACGAACTGTGCAGCGTACCGTCCCGGTTCGACGATCATCAGATGCGCGTCAATAGGCAATCGGGTTGCACGTGAAATTGCTTTTACGACCGGCAGGCCAACGGTAATATTCGGCACAAAACGCCCATCCATGACATCCACGTGCAGTAAAGACGCGCCCGCACGCTCGACAATCTTAATTTGCTCACCCAGACAGGTGAAATCCGCGGACAGGATCGATGGGGCAATCTCAATCATGAAGTTTTCAAATTTCTAAGGCGTCGGCGCGGTGACGGGCGGACGGCGGTTAGCGTTCACATTACCAGCGCCGCGATTGGCGTTTCCTTTGGGCACATTATTCGAATTCAAGTTGTGTACGGGAGTTCCACCGGGATTCGCATTCACGTTCCCATTGGTGACGGGATTGGCGTTGGCATTGGCGTTACGGTTTCGGTTGGCCGGGCGGTTCGTGTTCCCATTCAAGTTGTCGTTGCCGTTCTTATTGGCGGGTTTCTTTTTCTGCTTGTTATCGTTTGCGTTGTTATCGGAATTCGTGGCGTTGCTGTTTTCCGGTTTCTTTTCGGAGTTGGAATTTTCGTTCGCATTCGTAGAAGTTGGCGTTTCGCCCTCCTTGGACGGGCGGCAGATGTCGACGGCGACCGTTTGACCCACCTTCACGATCTTACCCGACTCCGGAACTTGGATAATAACGGTATCCGGCTTCGCGTTGCTGCTTGGCCGCATGGCGCGCACGCGAAAATTCAAACCCGCAGCGCTAATGCTGTTCTCTGCGGAGGCCCGGTCCTTGCCGACAATGTCGGGCACTGTTGTGTTGGAACTCCGCAGCGAGAGATAGATCGCGCCCACTAGTCCGAAGGTAAACGCGATAGCGATTCCAATGACGATGAAGATTCGTTTTAGCGCTGTAAGCGTTTGAGTTATGAAAGACACGTTGGCTTCAGTCTCGTTTCGCGGGGCAAATCAATTCCGGCGAAGGTCAGGGCGAAGTCTAACACCCACCCACAAACCGTCGCAACCGGGGTGCGTTAAGGGCCGTGACCCTTTTATTAGGCGGTGTTTAGAGTACCGACTTCAGTCGGGTTCTGGCTCGCTAAATAAAAGCTTGACTGAAGTAGGTACTCTGAACACCGCTCAATCATATTCCGCATTACCCGCGACGCTGAAATGCGATCATGAAAAAGCCGTCGACATCGTGACGGTGTGGCCAGGTGCGAATGGCGCCGGTCGCGGTTGCCAAATCACCCGGGTAGTTGAAGATCGGCGGGTTGGGCAAAAGCAGTTGATCGAATTCGGCATGCTCTTTCACGAAGTCGAGGGCCACACCTTCATTCTCATCAGTCTCAAGGGAGCAGGTCGTGTAGAAGAGCGTCCCGCCTGGCCGGACCATCTCAGCCGCCTGCGCGAGAATTTGTCTTTGCTTAGCCGACAGCTCGGCTATATCCGCCGCGTTAAGTCGCCAGCGAATCTCCGGATTACGACGCAAGGTGCCGGTGCCTGAACAAGGCGCGTCTACCAACACGCGATCGAACGAGGCCCTGGCGAATGGCAAAACACAGGTAGCGTCAGCGACGGCCAGTTGAATGGAATCATTGCCCTGCGTTCTTGCCAGTTCGCGCAGGATGCTCAACCGATTTTCGTAGAGATCGCTGGCGACGATCCTTGCCTGGGGCACAAGCACGCCAATGTGAGTCGTCTTACTGCCAGGCGCGGCGCAAACGTCGAGTACTCGATCACTGGGTTGGACATCGAGCAAGTGCGCAACCATCTGTGATGCTTCGTCCTGTAAGTAAATCAGCCCGGCGCTGGTCAGGTTGCGCAAGAGCGCTGCGCTTTGTCCGATCACGCGCCAGGAGCGGGGCACAATTTTCGATTGCCGCACTTCCAGGCCAGCCGCTGCCAACTCCTCCACGATTCGTTGTTCTCCGTTATCGTCCTCGCTGGTTTTGGTGGTCAGACGAACAGCCACGGGCGCGGGTTCGTTGTTCGCGTGTGCCAGAGCACGGGCCTCTTCCAGACCCAACGCATTGGCCCAACGTTCGACCAGCCATTGAGGATGAGAAGTTGCAATCGCCAACTTCTCAATGGGATCCAAAATCTTCTCCGTCGGATCGTAATCCGCTTCGCGGGTCGCCCGGCGCAGGACCGCGTTTGTGAAACCGGCCGCGGAGCTCAGGCCATTCGCACGCACCAGATTTACCGAATCATTCACCGCCGCCGACGCTGGAATCCGAGACAGGAAACGGAGTTGATAAAGACCAAGACGCAGTGCCAGCCTGACCGGCAGATCCAGGCTTTCCAACCGACGATTCGCGAAATGTTCAAGCACGCGGTCGAGCCACAACTGCCGCCGCAGTACGCCCAGTACCAACTCGTGACTCAGACTGCGGTCGTCACTTCGCAGGCGTTCATCCATCGTTGCCAGCAGCGACGATGCGTAGGCGCTTTCATCTTCGACTCGCCGCAGAATTTCAAATGCGGCACGACGTGCTGGCGAGAGTGGCATTATCGATTGGAGGTTGGTAGAGGTTAAAGCTCCTGCATCGGACAGGCCTGAATGGCGCATAACTGCCAGCGTCCAGCCCGCTCGGCAAACACCTTGATGATCTTGTATTGGCCGGAGAGTTCGCGTCCGTGATAAAGCCACTTCGCTGAATCGCGGGCGGTCAGAACTGCCGTGCTGCCAAAAATCCTTACGCTAACCTGTTCGCGGGTAATGTGCTCTATCTTAAGATCGCCCGAAGTCACATCGGCGATGAATTGTGCTTTGTCGTCGCCCTCCAGCGGATAGGTGAAGAGGAAATCGTCCGCCATGATCCGATCGAGCGTCTCGCCGTCAGCGCGCATGATCGCTTTCACCCAATCATCATTCAGTTGACGCACGTGTTGCTCGACTTCGATCGCCGGATGGTGAGCTTGATCTGAACTGTCCATTTGTTGAGCCTGTTTGAGAACGGACACACGCTTCTACGCCAGATCGATGGCGAGAGTCAAATGGGAAATCCTGGGTTACCTGGGGAATTGCCGTCGATGAATCGCCTCTCAAGCGGACGATTGCATTACTGAACTGCATTGGATTAACTCATTTTTTCGCGGCCCATGTCGTCTAAGCCGATACGATTTGGGATAACAGCTCAGTTTCCTTCAGTCATTTTCACTATGAGAGCAGGTGTGTTCACCATGAGAGCAGGCGTGGCATGTTCATTGCCATACATCCGCGCGGAGGTAGGAGAACATGAAAATCTTCAACGCAAAAAATATTGGGGGATCACTCCTGGGAATCGTGATGCTGCTGGGCACAATAATGGTGGCAGGCACAACGACCCAGGCACAGTATTATCCTAATCAAAATCAATCTCGTCGTCAGCGCGAGATCCAGAGGCAGGCTGAGATCCAGCGTCAAGCCGAGATCCAGCGACAGGCTGAGATCCAGCGACAGGCTCAGCAGCGCAATGGTCAGTACAACAACGGTCAGTGGAACCGTAGCAATACCCGTCGCGGACGGAACTGGGATGGTTACGGAAATATGGGCGGCTCGAACGAGCTGCGGCAGACGGCGCTGAACGCCGGTTACAATGAAGGCAACAAGGCGGGCCGAAATGATCGTCGCAGTGGCCGCTATGACCCGACGCGCAGTAGCGCCTATCGCAACGCGAACAAGGATTACAACTCGCGGTTGGGCGATCGTTACGCTTACCAGCAGTACTTCCGAGCTGCTTTTGAGAATGGTTACTCGGACGGCTACAACGGCTACTAAGTCGCGGTGAACTTAGTTAGGCTGTGGCCTGATAGACAAAGCGGGAGTAGAGACCAACGGGTTTCGCTCCCGCTTTTTTGTGTGACTAATCGCCGCCTAATCTCCGGGCAGATACTTCGCTCCGAATCGCGGAATGCGCGGGCTAATAGTAGTTTATTACTCATACAGAAAAAGACTAGTGAGGTTCACTTCGGATATTCGTATGCCCCAAAGAATTCTGGTTATTGAAGACGACGACGAAACGCGCGAACTATTGCGTATGGCGCTCGAGAAGCGCGGTTATCAGGTGACGGTGGCCGAAGATGGTGTACGCGGCTATGACACTGCGCTCTTCCTCAAGCCGGATCTGATCGTTACCGACATTCAAATGCCAGGTGCTGACGGCGTCCACGTTGTCCGGCGGGTGCGCGACACTGCCTCGCTTGAGAAGATCCCAATACTGGTGACCACCGCGTTCGGTACGGGGACCGCGACTTTCTCGCTGCAACTGGGCGCTAACGCGTACGAGCCGAAGCCGATCGATCCGCAAAGCTTTATGTCCACGGTGAAGCGTCTGCTTAGTGACCGTGATTCGTTGAAGGCGGCGTAGCCGGGATTCCTTTCGGCCCTGGGCGTCTGAATCGGTCGACTGTTACCAAAACAGCGGTTACGGAGTCAGTACCTGGAGCGTAGCGACCGGGTCGCAGCTATAGCAGAATCGAGATTGCCGGATTGTTACCCGGTCGCTCCCGCTCCCGGTACTGACCTCATCCTCAAAGACGCCACCCTTCTTCATCTGCTCGCCAAAATCGCCCTCCAACAACTATCTTTATCAATAGCGAGAGCACAAAGAGCCGGTCTCGGAAGGGTTTGTCTTAAAAGGGCAGCCTGTCGGGCAGGGCCAAAAAACCTGAAACCTTTGTTTACCACGGCTCACTAACACACTGGAACATGATGAAACGGCTAGCCCATGAGTTAAGCCTTGAAGGGCAGCCCGGAGCGTTCGCGGCATCTCTGATGAATAGTTCAGCAGACTTAGTTGCGCGGGCGTCTCAGGGTGACCAGGAAGCCTTCCGTCTGATCTTTGAAAGGTATTCGAGACCCGTAATCAGCTTTATCTACGATCTCGTTTCGGATCGAAGCCTGGCGGAAGAGTTGACCCAGGAGACCTTTGTCAGGGCCTTCCGGAGCCTGCACACGCTGCGCCAGGAAACCAAGCTCTCGACCTGGCTATTTGGGATAGCCAAAAACGTCGCGCGCGAGGCGTTACGGGCACGCGTGAGGGACAGCCGTCATGTCGATCTTGAAGACAAGTCGGTGCTCGACTTGAGCGACCAGGCGCCTGTGCCGGTCAACCAGCTTCTGAGTAAGGAGTTGAACGAGCTGATCCAACGCTCGCTCGCATTGCTCGACGACGACAAGCGGCTGGTCTTTACGCTGAAGGTTTTTCAGCAATGCAGTTATGAAGAGATCGCGGACATCACCGGGTTTTCGATTCCTAAGTTGAAAACGGATTTATACCGGGCGCGATCGGAAATGCGGAAACGAATCAGCCCGTATGTGAGGTTGTAGTAATGAAGTGTGATGACTGTCGGAATCTGTTGGCAGAATACATCGACGGCGAAGTGATCGAACACGATGCCGAGCGAATCAGCGCGCACCTGATTACGTGCGCTGGCTGCACCAGCGAATTCGAAGCGCTGACGGCGGAACAGGAAATCTTTGCCCGCTATGATCGCGAGCTCAGCATCCCACCGGCGATGTGGAGCGCAATCGAGGCGCGCACGGTTACTGAAAGCCGGGCGGATGATGCGAGGGCGAAACTCAAGCCGCTAGCCTGGTTGTCGGGTTTATTCGCAACGCCACGGATTGGATTTGCATTCTCTGGAGCGATGGCGGTTTTGATTGCCGCGGTTGTTATTGGCGTTATGTATCTGAAGACGCACCCGCAGATCCCGGCGACTGAAGTGGCCATCACGGTCAAGCCTGGATCGGCTCCACCGCCACCGATTTATGTTAAGCCTCCGGCCGCGCCGGTTAATGATGGCAACAATGCCGGACCAGTGAACGCGAGCTACGTTCCACCGGTGAAGAAAACGCTGAAGCGTGGTGTGGTCTTGAAGACAGATGATCCCGGTGTGTTCACGCCTGTTGCTTATTCCGACCTTGACAAGCGAGACACTGCGGAACACATCCGTCAAGCCGAGAATCTGCTGCGTTCGATACGGACCCTTCAGGACGGGCAAAGCGCCGATGACAGCGAGATCGATGTGTCCTACGAAAAGGCGATGTCCCGGCGGCTACTGAACGAGAACGCGGTACTACTTCAGGATGCCGAGGTGGCCGGGAAATTTCCCACGAAGGAATTGCTTAAGGATCTGGAACCGTTCCTGATCGACATCGCTAACCTGCCGGACAAAACTACGGCAAGTCAATTGCGCGTGATTAAGGATCGCGTGCAGAAGACCGAAATCGTGGCCGCACTGATGAGCTACTAGAAACCCGGACAAACTATTGGTTCGGAAAAACAACGAGGCAAACTATGTTTGATATTTACGCTATGAAAAACGAAGCAAGCAACTTTAATAACTTCCCCCGCAGGGTTCTCTCGCTCGCGATTCTGGTCGCGTTGACCATTCTCGCCGGCGGGCTGGTCCGTCAGAGCGCCGCTCAGGAACCTGCGCCCCGCGTCGAACCCGCGCCCCGCGTCGAACCTGCGCCCCGCGTCGAACCTGCACCCCGTGTCGAGCCCGCGCCCCGTGTCAAGGTGAACGTTCCAGCTCTCGACGATCTGGACTTCAATTTCGACTTCAACTTCGACTTTTCATCCTTCGACAAGTTGGACAAGTTGGACAAGATTGCCAAGTTCGACTATGCGACCCTCGACAAGTTGGAAAAGCTCTCGACGCTCGACATGTCTTTTGACAAGTTCGACTACAAGTTCGACTATGCGACGCTCGACAGGTCCCTTGATAAGTTCAACTTTTCAAACCTCGACAGATCCTTTGACAAGCTGGGAAAGCTGGCTCAGAGCAAAGGCGTCGGCATGGGTATCGGCACGGGTGTGGGCTCCGGCTCTAGAAGCGATCAAGCGGATGACGATCCATGTGAATTCAAGATCGAGGTACTCCAGGCGCTATTCCGGGCTGATGTTCAGCGCGGCATGGCCGTCGCGACTGACTGGCTCAAGCCCGGATCGACGCAGACTGTGCGGTGCCGGCAAGCCGCTCTCTCGCTTCTGGCGCGTAACGGAAAGTATTCAGCCACTCCGACGATCCTGAACGTGGCGCGGAACGATCCCGATATGAAGGTCCGCACCAAGGCGATTTCCGTTTTGGGTGAGACCAACGACGAGACCGTGATCGACACGTTACGCGAGTTTGCTCTCAACGCGCAGCAGACTGAAATTTCAGAAGCGGCGTTGTACGCCTTGAGTCAACACACCAGCGATAGGGCCATCACTGTGCTTGGAGAAATCGTGGTTAGCAACAAGCCTGTAGCGCTGCGAAAATACGCGATCCGCGCTATCTCACGCCGGCCCGGTGAGCCGGTAGTCGACATTCTCTTAAGAGCATACGACGCCGATCAGACCCTTGAGATGCGCAAAGCTCTAATTTCAGCTTTCGCTAATCGTAAAAGCGAGCGCGCCGGAAACAAGTTGCTGGAGATCGCTCGCGGCTCGGACAATATCGAACTTCGCAAGTACGCGATTAGTGCCATTGCTCAACGCAGCGGTGACCAGGCCGCCGAAATCATTCTCGGCCTTTATGCTACCGAGAAGGACGAGGACCTGAAGGCCCAGATGCTCAGCTCCCTTTGTGGCTCAACTGACCCACGCGTTACCAAAGCCCTAATCGATACTGCTCGAAGTCCCGCCACACCGATCGAGCGACGCAGGCGGGCCATCGGGTGTCTCAGCCGCAGCAAGGACCCCGAAGTGCTTAAGTTCCTTGAAGACTTACTCAAGTAGACGGTCTTTGAGGGAGGTGAGTCGTGAATCAACTAGTAAAGATTATCTTTGCTGTCGCTATCACTGTAGCCATAGGCGCCAGTGCCTCGGGGCAGACGAAGAACTTCATTCCGGTTGAGGGCGCCAGTCTCAAAGTAAAGATCGACAACGCCGTAACCCAGGGCCGCGCCGGCGCACCGGGGGGCCGGTTCTGGGTCGGCTATCAGTTTGAAGCGCGGCCAGGTGTGGCCGTTGACTTTGAAGTAGTCGACAGCACTGGCGGCGTCTACTTTTCGATAGACGGAATGTCGATGAGTTTCGATTCGCGGTACGAGACTCGGGAGCTGGGACTGTTTCTGCTCTTTGACACGCAACGCGATTTGTTTACTCGCGCGGAAGTTTACAACCTGCGCCGCACGCACGAGTTCAGCAGCTATCCGGTTTACTGGGCGGGCCGGGCCAGCAATGAAGAGAGCCTGAATTATCTGAAGTCGTTTATCGATTCGGCCGCGCCCGAGATTAACCGCCTCGCCGATCGCGCGACGTTCGCGATCGCCCTGCATGACGATGCGCGCGTCGAGTCTGTTCTGACCGAATTGGTCCGGCGGCCGATTGCGGAACCGGTACGCTCGCGGGCCATCTACTGGTTGGGTTACACACCTGAGAGCGCGTCGAAGAATAACCTGCTCGCCGAAATCGTGCGTAACAACCAGGAGTGGAACGAGCCGCGCAAGCAGGCGATGTCGGCGCTCGGCATGAGTCGCGCGGCTGCGACCTTGCCGCTGCTCGAAAATCTGTTCGAGACCATGACCTCGAGGGATTTGAAGCGGGGAGCGTTAGGTGGAATTGCCCGAAACGACAACCGCGACGGCGCGGCCACTTATTTGATTCGAGTTGCCGAGACTGAGAAGGATGTCGAGTTGCGCAAGAGCGCGATCTCGAGCCTGGGTCGCATCGCCGGCGAAAAAAGTCTGGGCGCTTTGACGAACACTCTCGATTCAGACTCTGAAACTGAAATCCAAAAGCAGGCGGTCATCGCGATTGGTCGTCGCCCAAAGGACGAAGCTATCCCGATTCTAATCCGCACCGCGCGCAGCCATCCAAAACCGGCAGTGCGCAGGGTAGCAATTCAGATGCTGGGACAGACGGGCGACGAGCGGGCGGTAGTTTTTTTCAGGGAACTGCTAGCCAAATAAATCAAGTGGCACAAACTTTCTGTCTGCGGTGTCATTCTTCAAGATGAGGCTTTCAGGTCGGCAAGCAGTTAATCACACGCAAGTGGCATTTCGAGACTTTGCAGTTACCAAACAGGGAGGTGACCAATGAGTAGTGCGGCGATTTGGAGAAATGATGTTCTGGCGTCAGCGCTTTCATCAGCGCAAGCCGGACAAGGTTCCATTCTTTTGCGCGAGGCGACACTCGATAATCGGCTCGACGCGTTGAGAGACGTAGCTGCGACCCTGCTGGAGGCGGTGGATTCGCTGCGCACAGCTCAGCCGTCACGCGGGCACAGCATCAGACTACAGGCGGAAGTGCAGCGCTTCGAGACCGATCTGATTCGTACTGCTTTGGAAAGAACCGGGGGCAATCAGGCTCGCGCTGCCCGTCTCCTGGGCGTCAAACACACGACCTTGAATGCGAAGATCAAGCGCTACAAAATCCGTTGCGATGGTGATGCCGACGAAGCCGGCAAAGTGATTGGAGAGCGTGAAATGGCTGCGTGAGTCCTGGTCGCGGCAGGGCGTCAGTTCGAAAGTAATCTCATATTTTGCAGGTTCGAAACGGATACGAAATCTTAGATGAGTATCTGAGATTTTAGATTTTAGATGTTAGATTTTTTTGTGTTCGTGAACAACCCTGACTCGCCAACCGTGCAACCAAAGATGCCAGCTCATGAAAGACCAGTGGGATTTCGATTAACACTTCGCCGTTTCGAAACGTCCTAATTGCGGAAAACTAATAGCCGCCGGTTTCGTTAATTCCGAGAGAGCAACCAAAAGCGTTTTCTTAATCGTAGAGAAAACGATCCTTCGTGCGGTTGCGAGAATTGTCTTCATGAAAAATGTACTTCTACTTCTAATCATGTTGGCGCTGACTTCGGTTGCGGCTTTGGCCCAACCGTCAGCCTCCGCTACGCCGTCAAGCTCTCCAAAAGAAAATGCGTCGGCCGTCAAACCCGCGGTCGCCGCAAAACCCGGACTGGTGCTGCCGCCAGAGAAGGCCCAGCCGGTTCGCATGCCGCGATTCGATAAAGCGCCGGTGATCGACGGCAAGCTCGACGATGAAATCTGGAAGCAGGCAAAGGTGCTGAAGGATTTCTATCAGGTCCAGCCCGGCGACAACATTGCGCCCGCCAAACCGACCGAGGTTATGCTCGGTTACGACTCGAAGTTTATTTACGTCGCCTTTCATTGCTACGACGAGCCCGACAAAGTCCGCGCCACGATTCCCAAGCGCGACGACATCTGGAACGACGACTACGTTGGCATTCTGTTCGACACTTTTAACGACGGTCGGAAGGCCTACGAATTCGATTTCAGCCCGTTAGGCATCCAGGCCGACGGCATTTGGACCGACGGTCAGGGCGAAGACTTCAATCCCGATATTGTGATGGAGTCCAAGGGCGCCCTCACGACCGACGGGTGGACAGTAGAAGCAGCAATCCCTTTCAAGTCGCTTCGTTATGTCGTGGGCAAGGACAAGTTGTGGGGCGCGCATTTTTGGCGGCGCATCAAGCGGTTCAATAATGAACTCAGCATGTGGATGCCGCTCAACCGGGACAACTCGAGTTGGCTGGCGCAGGAAGGCCACCTGTCTTGAATGGATGGAATCTCGACCGAGCGGACGCTCGAACTAATTCCCAGTTTGACACTTTCTGAGACGGCAAAACGAAAGGGAACTCTTAGTGGAGCGCAGCTTGCCGCCGGAATGCTTGACCCGGGCAGGTTGGTGAATGAGCCAATTAAGTTCGATCCCGGACTAACGGGCAAGTACAGCATCACGCCAAATGTCACCCTCGACTTTGCCATCAATCCCGATTTCGCGCAGGTCGAATCGGATCAGTTGGTAGTCACGGCGAACCAACGGTTCCCAATCTTCTTTGCTGAGAAGCGGCCGTTCTTCCTTGAAGGCGTCGACATTTTCAACACGCAAATTGCCGCGGTTCATACGCGCGCGATCATCGACCCTGATTTCGCGGTCAAGCTCACCGGCAAAATTGATCGCAACACGTTCGGCTTGCTGCTCGCGTCCGACAACGGCCCCGGGAACTTCAGTCCCGAAGAGCGACTCACCGCGAATCCGAGATTTGTTGGCAAGAACGCATCAGTGGGAATACTCCGGTTGAAGCGCGACATAGGTAAGAAGGACTCTTTCATCGGGTTCCTCGGCACGTATTACCGATTCGTCGATCGCTACGGCGAGTTAGGCGGCTTCGACACGCGGCTGCGCGTCAATAAGCAAACAACCTTCACGGCGCAAGCCCTCGCTACTCATGTTCGCCGGCCGCTCTTTTATCCGGATGAAGGTGCAACGTTTGATCGCAAACAGAACGCGTTTATCTATGCCGCTGACTACAACATGAATGGCCGTCATTTTGGCTATGATTTATCAGCCGTTGGACGTACGCGTTACTACCAGGCCGACGTGGGCTTCAACCGGCGCACGAACACGAACAGCCTGAATGGATTTTTCCGCTACAACTCGGAACCAAAGCCAAAGGCGAGATTGATCTCCTGGCGTGTTTATAACGCCATCTCGGCGAATGTTAGTTGGCAGGGCCGATCGCAGTTCATCAACGACGAATCGCAGATCCAGTTTAGCTTTAGGCGGCAGACCTATCTCGGCGTAGGTTTGGATAAAGGTTACGAGCGGGTGTTTGAAGAAGAGTTTGGCTCCACCCGCAAGGCAAAGGCCCTGAATTGCGCGCTCACTAACACCTGTACGTTTTGGGGCGGCGATGACGAACGTTCTGCCCCGAGCACGGGTGTCTATATGTTTGCGGGATCCACGCCGATGAAGAAGGTTGACTTCAACATGTTCATCAATCGCGTGTCCGGCAGTTTGGATTTCGATTTCGGCGCCGGCCCTCGCTATCCGCGGGTGAGCATTCCCGCCGTCGTCGCGCGCAATGCGCAGGCAGCCGGCCTCTGCAAGGAATCGGTTCCCCCGGTTCCGCTTCCGCCGGTGTGCCTGGCGCCGCAAGATCCGGGCCCCGGTGCTTTCCTGCACTTTGACGGTAGCGTGAACTACCGGCCGATGAGCGCGCTCAACCTGAGTCTGAGCTATACGAAGGAAAGACTCAGACGCTACGACACGCATCTGCTCGCCTTTGATGAGAACATTGTTTCGCTGCGCACCACTTATCAATTCAACCGGTTCACATTTGCGCGCGGCCGCATCGACTATGACACCCTCGCCTCGAACGTCAGGGGACAGTTTCTCTTTGGCTACACTCCCAATCCTGGGACGGCTTTGTATATCGGCTACAACGATGATCTGAATCGCAACGGGTTCAATCCTTTTAGTGGCCAACTCGAGCCCGGCTTCCGGCGCAACGGCCGCACTTTCTTCATCAAGATGTCCTATCTTATCCGCCGCAGCTTTGGGAAATAGTTTCGGAGCGCGGACATCCTGTCCGCCAGCGGACGCAGCCCGCTCAAACTCTGGCTAAAGATCTCTTTGGGATGAGTTCGCGCCGCGCGCTCAGGCGGGCAGGACGTCCGATGTCCGATTAATCGTTGGTTTTGTCCTGAGCGCTAAATTGTCGATAATCATAATTATGGAAAAACCTGCCCAGACCGATCACCCGATCATAGAACTATTGAAGCGGCGCTGGAGTCCGCGCGCCTTCTCGGATCAGATGGTCGAGCCTGAAAAGCTCTTAAGTCTGTTTGAGGCAGCCCGTTGGGCGCCCTCCTCATTTAATGAGCAGCCCTGGTCTTTTGTATTAGCGACCAAACAGAACCCCGCAGAGCACGCCCGACTGCTCAGTTGCCTGGTGGAAGGAAATCAACAATGGGCCCGACAGGCGCCGGTGTTGATGGTTTCAGTTGCGAAGCTGAACTTTGACAAGACCGGCAAACCCAATCGGCACGCGTTCTATGATGTAGGCATGGCGGTCGGGAACCTGATGACGCAAGCGATGGCGTTGGACTTGTTCGTTCATCAGATGGCGGGATTCTCTCCTGAAAAAGTGGCCGAGCTTTACAAGATCCCGGATGAGTTCGAACCTGTCGCGGCAATTGCGATCGGTTATGGCGGAGAGGTGGAAGATCTGCCGGAGTCTCTCCGCGAGCGCGAGTTGGGACCGCGCTCAAGAAAGCCGATTCAGGAATTTGTATTCGAGGGCCGTTGGGGACAGGCTTCGCCGCTGGTTTTAGGATAGCGGCGATTCCGGAATCTAAACCGAATTGTCAGGCTCTGTTGTGATCGGAAAATTCATCCGCTGGCTTGCTTCTGGGGATCGCATCGACTGAATTTCAGTCTAGTGCTGTTCCACGGCATTTCTCCCTCTCTGCCGTCTGCCGTATATGTGCCCAGGAAACTATCGTTGTCTCCCAGGGTGAAGCTGAAGGTGCCTTTTTCGGTAGGTGAATTCATCCAGGTACCGGTCCATGTGTTCCCGGATAAATCGCCGTGCATCGTACCAGGATGCCTGTCCGGTGCGTCATACATTCCGTCAAGCACATTTCCATCAGGGTCTGTGCGAAGAGATTCAGACACGGTTACGGTGAGACCATCATGCGGTCCAGTATCAAAGCTTCCCCAGTTTGTTTCCCAAGTGCCGATAAAAGAATTAGCCATTACTCAGTCTCCTTTGATGTTCATGGAATTCCCGAACCCTCGGGGTGTTCCGCAAGTTGTGGGATGAATCGTGGCGCTTGTATACCAAAGTGAGTGTCAAGTCAATGCTTACGTGAGAGTTGACTCAAACAACATGAGTTCTGACTGGGGCTTGGGAATTTGGGTCAGGGTCGCCTGCTACAACTATTTCGTGACTATGGCACTCAGTGATTGAGCCTCTCGTAACCGAGCTAAGTTCCCCACCGTCTTACATGCTAAACTGTCCTGCTGATTGCTCATTAACGATAACAAACAGATATTTAGGCTTTATACATGATGAGACTTTTCAAGTCGCTCTCCGCTCTGATCTTACTTACTCTTTTGGCCCTCGGCTCGGGGGCCTGCAAGAGCGATTACCCCGCTTCGGGCAGGGCCGCCAGCCCCGACAGCAAGGCCCAGCCACGCCAGGTCAAAACAGTCAAAGTAGCGGAAATGCCGATTGGCCAAACCGTAACGGTGAACGGAACGCTGGCGGCGTACGATCATACGACCCTAAGCCTGAAGGTGCCCGGCCGTCTGCAGACGATCTCGATCGATCTCGGCAGCGTCGTTCATAAGGGACAGGCGATTGCACAGGTTGAACAACAGGATTACAAATTGCGCGTGCAACAGTCTGAAGCCGCGTTGGCCCAGGCGCGCGCGCGTCTCGGATTGTCGCCGGATGGCTCCGACGATCGCGTGACGACTGAAGAGACCGGCACAGTCCGGCAGGCAAAGGCAGTCCTGGAAGACGCGAGATTGAAACGTGAACGCGCCACCAAGCTGGTGCAGCAGGGTGTCATTCCCCACGCTGAGTGGGACACCGTAGACTCAGAATACAAAGTTGCGGCCAGTCGCTATCAGGATGCCCTGGAAGAGATTCGGAACCGTCAGGGGTTGCTGGCGCAGAGACGTTCAGAGCTGTCGCTGGCAAAACAACAGCTTGCCGATACCATCGTGTATGCGCCGTTGGAAGGCGTGGTGCAGGAAAAGAAGGCGAGCGTCGGAGAGTACCTGCCCGCCGGGGCGCCGGTCGTCGACATCGTGCGCATTGACCCATTGCGATTGCGCGTCGATGTTCCTGAGCGCGAGTCGCACAACATTCGCAGCGGTCAAAGCGTGCGGGTCACCGTCGAGGGTGATGCCGAATCTTACCTCGGCTATGTAAAACGGCTCAGCCCGACGATCAGTGAACAGAACCGCGTTCTCGCTGTCGAAGCCGATGTGCGCAACAACGGCCGCCTCCGTCCGGGAGCGTTTGTGCGCGCTGAGATAGTTACGGATCAGACCAGCACGGCAGTCACCGTTCCCACGACCGCGATCGTTACGTTCGCTGGAATCGACAAAGTCATCGTGGTTGAAGGCGGCAAGGCCGTAGAAAAGACAGTCACGACCGGCCGCCGCGGTCCAGACTGGATCGAGATCAAAGCCGGAGTCAATGTTGGTCAAAGCGTGATTGTCGATCCGGGGAATTTACAGTCTGGACAGCCGGTGGTGGAATTTTAGATTTGGACTTTCTCTGTGCTTCCTCTGTGTCTCTGTGGTGAACCCTTCCTTACATAATTCACCACAGAGACACGGAGGAACACAGAGTTTCACAGAGACAAAGACTTAAGTGCAAAAGCTCGCTGAAATCTGTATCCGCCGTCCCGTCTTCGCCGCGATGATCGTCTTATCGCTGGTCGTGGTCGGGTCGGCGAGTTATTTCAAGCTCGGCGTCGATCGCTTTCCATCCGTAGACCTTCCCACCGTCAGCGTGCGCACAAATCTGCCGGGCGCCTCTCCGGAAGAGATGGAGACGCTCGTCTCGCAGCAAATCGAAGAAGTTGTCAACACGGTTGATGGCATCGATAACCTGCGTTCCGTGTCGGTTCAGGGTAACTCGATCGTCCTGGCAACCTTCAATCTGAATCGCGATATCGACACCGCGGCCCAGGACGTGCGCGATCGCGTCAGCACGGTGGTGCGCAATCTGCCACCTGACGCCAAGCCGCCGGTCGTGGCCAAGTTCAATAACGACAGCACACCGGTTTTGACGATTGCGCTCTCCGGTAAACGCTCGATTCGCGAACTGACTGAATACGCTGACAAAGTTGTACGCGTTCAGATCGAGCGCGCGGGCGGAGTCGGCGCGGTTGACGTTTCCGGCGGACTCGATCGCGCGATCAATGTTTGGATCGACGCCGAGCGCTTGGCCGCCTACAAGATTCCAATCACCCAGGTGCGCGATGCTCTGCAACGCCAGAATGCGGACGTGCCCGGCGGAAACGTAGAGACCGGAAAACGCGAACTGGTTCTGCGCACGCTGGGGCGGTACACCGATCCGCGCGAGATGGAAGACCTGGTGGTCACGAACATCAACGGCTCGCCGGTAAAAATTCGGGATATCGGCCGCGTCGAAGACGGCACGAAAGAGCAGCGTTCCGTCGCGCGTTTGAACGGAGTGCCGACCGTAACGCTCGAGGTTCGCCGCCAGTCGGGCGCCAACACTGTAGAAGTAATTCACAACGTCAAGGATCAATTGGCGCGCGTCGCCGCGCAACTGCCGGCGGATGTGAAAATGGAAGTGATTCGCGACCAGGAGCGATACATCGGCGCGGCGCTGCACGAAATCACTCGACACCTCGTGCTGGGTAGCATCCTGGCCAGCCTGGTTGTCCTGCTGTTCATGCGTTCGTGGCGATCGACTCTGATCGCGGCCATAGCGATTCCGTGTTCGGTGATTTCGACTTTCGCGATGATGCGCGCGATGAATTTCACCCTCAACGGCGTGACGATGCTGGCCCTGGTGTTGATGGTCGGCGTCGTGATCGATGACGCGATCGTGGTGCTGGAAAACATCTTTCGCTTTGTCGAAGAAAAGCGGATCACACCCATGCGCGCCGCCAAGGAAGCGACGGCCGATATCGGCCTGGCGGTGATGGCCACGACATTTTCACTGGTAGTCATCTTTCTTCCGGTCTCGTTCATGTCGTCGATCTCCGGCCGCTTTCTGTTTCAGTTCGGCATCACCGCGGCAGTGGCCGTGCTCGTGTCGCTGCTCGTATCGTTCACGCTCACGCCGATGATGAGCGCGCGTTTGCTGCGTGCCAAAGACGCGGCCGCCGGCCACGCGTCAGAGCCCGGACATCATTACGATACGCTGTCTGCGGCTTCTTCACGACGCGGTTTCTATTCGTTCATCGATCGCTTTTACACCTGGCTGTTGAAGCTTTCCATGCGACATCGCGCCGTCGTTGCAATGATTGCGATTGCCGTGGCCCTCTCCAGTATTCCGCTGTATCGAGTGGTCAAACAGGAATACATTCCCACTGACGTCGACGAAGCCGAGTTCGACGTGAACGTCAACGCCCCCGAAGGAACCAACATCGGTGCGATGAATGACGCGATGCTGGCGATCGAAAAAGATCTCGCCTCGACCCCGGGCGTGCGTTTGATTCTTTCTTCGTCGGGCGGTTCGTTCCTCGGCGCGGTCAACTCGGCAGGCGTTTATGTGCGCATCGCGCCGCATGACGAGCGCGTGTTCTCTCTGACGAAGCTTTGGGACGCGATCAAAGGCGGACATCCGCTGGCAGCCTGGCGGGGCAACTACACCCAGCGCGACGTGATGCAGGAAGTCCGGCGCCGGATGCAAAAGTATGCCCCGCTGCGTTTCAGCGTGCGCAACGCGCCCAGCTTTAACATTGGCGGCGGCAACAACGATATCGACTTTGTCTTTCGCGGCCCCGAGCTGCAACAGCTCGCCAAATATGCCGATGCCCTGCGCGAGAAGACCAAAGAGATCGGAGGCATCGTCGACGCCGACACGACTCTGAAACTGGACAAGCCGGAACTGCGCGTCCACATCAACCGCGACCGTGCGGCCGATCTCGGAGTTGATACCTCGAACATTTCTACGGCCCTGCGTTTGATGGTTGGCGGCGACGATCAAGTCTCGCGTTTCCGGGATCCTTCTGTTAACGAAGACTACGACGTGCAGTTGCGTTTGACTGAACAGGATCGCAAGGACACGGCGACTATCTCTCGTCTTTTTGTGCCGTCATCACGTGGGGGCCTGGTGCGCCTGGACAGTTTGGTGGATATCAAGGAGGACATCAGTCCTTCGCGCATCGATCGACTGGATCGGCAAAGACAGGCATCGATGCGCGCCGGCGTGGCGCCCGGTTTTGCTTTGGCTGATCGGCTCGACGCGCTGCGCAAAGCCGCGACGGCGATGAACCTGCCACCGGCTTACTCGACTACCGTCGCCGGCCGCGGCCGCGAGTTGGAAAAAACCTTCGTCGAATTTCTCTGGGCCTTCCTGCTCTCGATCATTTTCATGTACATGATTCTGGCATCGCAATTTGAGAGCACCGTGCATCCGCTCACCATTCTGCTCAGCCTGCCGCTTTCGGTTCCCTTTGCTTTGCTTTCGCTGTGGTTGATGAGCGATACGCTCAATCTCTATTCAGCGCTCGGGGTGCTGGTGTTGTTCGGCGTGGTAAAGAAGAACGCGATCCTGCAAATCGATCACATGAATAATCTGCGCACGCTCGGCATGGAACGAGATGCGGCCATCATTCAGGGCAACCGCGATCGTTTGCGGCCAATCCTGATGACGACGCTGGCGCTGATTGCCGGTATGGCGCCGCTGGCCCTGGGCACTGGTCCGGGAGCGGAAGAGCGGCGCTCGATAGCTATCGTAGTCATCGGCGGACAATCGCTGTCGTTGTTGCTGACGCTGGTGGCCACGCCGGTCGTGTATTCGCTGCTCGATGACATGAGTTCGACCGCGCGCTGGCGGCGGGTGGCGAGGACTGTCACCAGGTTTACGAGTCCCGTTACCAGCGTCGTGCGCAAGCTCGCGCCGACGCGCCGAGGCGCGGAAGAGTCTGTTGAGAAAGAATCTGTTAACGACTCACTACCGGTCTCCACGCCGGAAATAGCACCTACACCTCCGACCGAAAAGAAGTATCCCTTGCCAGCCGGTGGCGGTGAATAGATTGTATTCCGGAGCGCGGACATCCTGTCGGCCAGCGGGCGCAGCCCGCTCAGATCTCTTGGAAGAATGTTTTTGTGGAGTGTTCGCGCTACGCGCTCAGGCGGACAGGATGTCCGCGCTCCGATGTGAGACGCCGTTACTCTTTACTCGCAGGCGCCCAGTTCGTTAAGAAAACAGTGAGTCTCTCAAGGTCATAAGACTTGTCCCGCTCCAGAATGCTTGTGTTCTGTGACCATAAAAGTTTGCCATCAGAATCGAGTACAAAAATGTGGGGGTAGCCCGGAATCGCCTCGTACCGGGACAAGACGTCTTTGTTGGTATTCTCTTCGCTGAAGTTGATCTTCACCGTCACAAAATTCTTGTCTCGCAATTGAGTCAGCTCGGCATGTGTATCGAAGAATCGATCCAGCGTGTGACACCAACTGCACCATTCGCCACCTACTTCCAGCAGGATACGCTTGTGGGCACGTTGTGCTTCCTTGACGGCGTCCTGGATGTCCTGAGCAGCATCACGTTTCGGATCGTACCTGGTTACTGGAATGTATTTCGATTGACCAGCGATTTGAAATACGCCGGCCAGAACCAGCAACTGAGCAGCCGCGAGGATCACGAAGAACGGCAGAGAGCGTTTTAATGACCTCATTGTTTTGTATTCGTTGAGCTATTCTGATCCTCTGTTTCGTGATGGTTCGTGTGATTTAGTGGATCGTCCTCGTTGGGTAGAGACTCGATCCACGAAATCACACGAACCATCACGAAAAGAACCACCCTAACATACTACTGAAACACCTTCTCGACCGGCACAATAGTCACGTCAGCGGGCTTCACGACAATCTTGTAAGTCTCGATGATCTTGTCTTCGTCGGTGATCTCTTTCGGCTTCGGCGCGTTGTAGGTGATCGGTGACGGCTTGTTACCGAGAATTGCCGCGCGTAGGCCTTCAGCGTCTTTGGTGACGATGGCGATGCGCATCGCGTCGGATTTCAGATACTGCTTAATCGCCTGGTTAACGTCATCCAGAGTGAGCTTCGCCAGTTGCTCGCGCATGTACGTAGGAAAGTCAGCGATCTGATAATAGCGGCTGTCGAGCGCGTAACCGAGTTGTGCGTCCTGCGTCGCCGTCAGCACGTTTACGTACTTCGATAAAAACTCGCGCGTCGATTCGAAGGCTTCCTTTGACATGCCTTCGCGCACCAGCTTGTCGTATTCGTACAGCGCTGCGCGCAAAACGAAGTGTCCATTCTGCGGCTCGACGGGGCGAATCCACATCTGAAAAATCTGTTGCTGGCGACCGAGATTTGCATCCGGCACAAACTGGAACATGCCGCGCGGAAAGTATTCGATGTAGGCATAGTCGCCATAGTTCAAACCACGCGCCTCGCGCAGCCTCTGGTAAAGATAGCTGTTGCTGGAACGATGTTGTCCGAAGTAGGAAGCGACGACCGCCAACGCCGGCCAGTCTTTGTTCGGCCGCGTTACGTTGATAGGAAAGCCCAGCGAGACCGCCGTCGATCGGGTTTCGCGCTGGACGATTTGGATCTTAGTGCCCGGCGCCTGCACGGGATTGCCTAATTTCATCCCATTGGGACTGCCCTTGGGAAGTTTGGCAAAGTCTGTTTGCACCTGTCCCGGAAACTTCTCGGGATAACCGCCAGCCAATCCCACCACCACGTTCGCCTGGGTAAAGTTGTCTTGATAGAAGTCGCGTACGTCCTTGATAGTCAGCTTCTCGAGGGCGCCGATCGCGCCCATGTTCTGATGACCATAGCTGTGGGTGCTCGGATAAATCATCGTGTAGAGCACTTCTTTGCCCAACTCTTCATCATTACCGCCGCGGAGCGAAGTCTTAAGATAGTTGATCGCGTCTTCTTTCAGACGCTGGAAATCGTCTTCGCGAAATCCTGGATCGAGAAGCATTTCGCGAATCAGCGAATAATACTTGTCCAGGTTGTCTATGTGCGTGCTGCCTGAGAAGACAGTCATTTCCTTATCGACCTGCCATTGGAACAAAGTGGACATCGGGTACATCGCGTCAGTGATCTCGGAATAAGGTTTAGTCCGCGAGCCACCTTCGGCAAGCATCGCCGCGGTCAGCGATGCCAGACCTTCTTTGCCTTTGGGATCGTAGGCCGAGCCGGTCATGAACAAGATGCGAAAAGTAACCAGCGGCGAGCGGTTCGGCAAAAGTACTGTGTTGGTGTCGGCGACATTCATATTTGGAGTGCGGCGACTTCTCGCCGCTTTCGAGATTAATACCGGGCCCATGATTGCGGTTAGAAGAAGAACCACTAGTGATCGTCGGATCATCATTTCGCCACCTCTTTCTTCGAACTGAGGGTGACGATCGTTCGTCGACTATCGACAAAATACTTCGTGGCCATCGCGCGCATGTCTTCCGGCGTGATGGTGTCATAGAGCGCAAACAACTTGTCGATCGTTAGTGGCGTGCGGCGCAGCCCGATGTAGCCGGCCAGCGAACCGGCGATTGCTTCTGAGCTATCCATTCCCAAAGCGAACCCGTAGCGCAGACGCGAACGCGTCGAATCCAGTCTTTCTTTGCTGACCGGTTCTTTGGCGAAATGCTGGTAAGCATCCAGGATTTGCTGGCGCACGTAATCCGTGTCTTTTACGTCCTTTAGTTTTGCGGCGACGAGAAAGAGTTCGGGATCGGCGCGGTCTTCAAAACTGTAAGAAAGCGAGTCGAGCTTTTGCTCTTTCAGCACCAGCTTCTGATAAAGGTCTGAGTTCTCTCCAAACGCAATTGGCGCCAGCAGATCCAACGCCGCTTTGTCCTTCTTCTCATCCGAATACGCAGGACCGCGGAATGCTACATAGATCAAAGGCAGCGTGTCAGACGGCCAATCAACGTGGTTCTCGCGCGGCGCGGTCTGCTCCGGTTCGGCCGGAATGTTGGGAACGTAAGTGCCACGCTTCCAATCGCCGAAATACTTCTTCACCATCCCGATCGCTTCATCCCGTTTCAAATCGCCGACCAGAACGATGGTCGTATATTCGGGCCGGTAGTAACGTCCGTAGAACTGCAAACTATAGTCGTATTGATTCGGAAAGTCCTCGATGTCTTCGATAAACCCCATCGTCGTGTGCGAATAGGTATGGACTTTGTATGCGGTCGCGCGCAGGACTTCGTAAGCTTTCTCTTCGGGGTCGGCGCTGTTCTTGTTGAACTCGCCCAGCACCGCTTTGGTCTCGGTTTTGTAACCGTCGGGCGGATATTTCAGACGCTGAAATCGATCGGCCTCGAGTTCGAGGATTTTGTCCAGGTCGTCTTTGGAAAAGACTTCGTGATAGACGGTGCGATCGTCAGTTGTGTAGGCATTGTCATTCGCGCCGGCCTTTTTCAAAATCTCGTCGCGTTGTTTGCCGGGGTAATGTTCGCTGCCACGAAACATCAGGTGCTCAAAAAGATGAGCGTAACCGCTCTTGCCTTTCTCAGGTTCATTCCGCGAACCGGTTTGCACGACGATGTAGAGCGCGACCAGATTTGGATAATCCGTGGGCACCGTAACCACCCGCAGTCCGTTGGGCAGATCGTCGATAGTGTAATCATAGGCAAAGGCCTTGCGCGATTTTTGCGCCAGGGCCAGAAAGGGAAGACACAGGATTAGCGAAGCGATGATCAGGAATTTCATAGCGATTAAAGTTAACTCCTTGATGATGGTGGAGAGAGGGTGAGTATACACGAGGTGAGAGCGCGGTGCAGCTTGGACGGGTGAGTCGGCAGGGTCCCGTTTTGATTTCGTGCTTTCTTTTCGCTTGGACAAGAACGATCCACGAAATCACACGAAGTCGCACGAAGAAGAACTAGTTCCGGTTCGTGTGTTTTTGTGGATCGCTTTGCTTTGAGAGGAAATCTCTCAAACCAGGAAAGTTTAAGGCGTGTCTGGGGACACGTCAAACGGTCACTTGCTGCAAGGAGTCAAAGCGCCCGGGAGAATCTCTACGTTCCTGGGGCTGACGGTTGGCATGAGCATCGGCGGATAGGCGTCGTTCGGCATGATGTACAATTCGACAGTTAATTCATTGCGATAGCCGCCGTCAGTGGCAATAACAACTTCCGGATCAGCTTTCCGCACTCTAACGAGGTAATCCTTCGAACACGCTGCCATTGTACTGGACTCTGCCGGATAGGCTGATCGACCAGCATAAACAATTATGAAGCCTCGATAGTGGGGTTTCGCGTCATTCAAATTCTCCAGTTCAAACATGAAGTTATCGAGTCTGGCTTGAGCGTCCTCAAACGGAATCCTGCCGTATGAATCGTATGGGGTTTGTTCGAACTTGTTCTTCGCTCCCGCCGGGACCGGAGCCGCGTATTTATGTTCTCCGCAGCGGAGCTTCTTGTCATCAGCTTCAGAGCCGAAGTAAGTAGTGGTTTGGACCGCGCCGTCTATCGTTGTGTAGCGCACGCCCTCCTGAACATCGACATAGTCGACCATCTGCGGCGTGTGGACTCGGTAAATCTGATCGTAATTCTTTCCGGGAATCAGAACGTCGGTCAGCTTTATTTCAATCTTTGATGATACGGAAATACCAACAACCGTATTTGCCCGTACCTTCCACCCCGCAGGCAGCCCCTCCTGACACCCCTCAGAAGAATAACTTATTCGCACCTGCTCGCCCTCAATGTCGTACCCAGAATCCTCGACGTTCGATGGGCCTAGTAATCTCTCCACGTCGGCCCGCGTAAAATGCAAAGGCACGATTCCTCTCCATGCCTTGCCATTGGCGGCGCAAGGAGTGAACAGAACCACACCGGCGAGTATTGCTAATAATGCTGAAAGCTTCACACGCATAACCAAGTTCAGAGTTCAGTCTTCAGGTTGCCATTTGCGCGAGCAAGCTAAAGCTTGAACTCTGAACTCTAAGCCAATTCACTTCGTTTGGGTCAGCTCTTCCGGCATTTCTTCCGGCAGCTTTAAGACTTTCTCCCACCCCGAACTGTCAGCCTGCATCCTTTCAGTTAACTCGTCTCGCAGTTTCCTTAATCCATCGCTCAGCGTGCACGGATAGTTTTCCAAGTCGGGGAAACGCCTCATCTGATCGGCGACAAAGGCTTTCTGCTTTTCGATTGAGGGAATTGCCGAATGCTGCCCGTTTTCCCAGAACGGTTGCAGCAGGCGTTCTACGGAAACGGCGGCGGGAATCTCTACTCGTTCGTCTTCGAGGCCAGTTACGTCGGCGACGTAATTTCCGGACGCATCACTGCCGCGAAAGACCTGCATGCATCCGGGTAAGGTAGTCTTGTCCAAAGAATTGGAAGCTTTCAGCGTCGGGCGGCCATCGATCATGCAGGCTTTGAAGATTACACCAGCCACGTTCTTAACTTCGCTGGAGAGTTTGGTGCCGATGCCAAAACCTGCGGCTTCGGGGAATGCCGCAACGATTTGCTTTACTCTTTGGACGTCGAGATCGCCGGTCAAATTCGGCCGCAAACCGTCGAGACCATTAGCTTCGAAAAAGCGCAGGCACCACTTGCCTAATTCGGCCAGATCGCCCGAGTCGACCCGGAAACCTTTGAAAGCTTTGCGGCGCGCGGCGCTGGCAGTAGCGGCCATCGCGGCATGCACTGCACCCATGTAAACATCGATGGTGTCGAGCAAAAGGGTCGTGCCGTTTGGATTCGCATCGAGCCAGCGTTCGAAAGCGACCTGCTCGAAATGCTTGGGTTGTCCGGTGCGCGGTTCGATTTCAGGCTCGTAGAGGTATTCGAGGTATGCCTGCTGCCAGTAATGCGCTTCGGTGCCGACCGCGGGTATATCCAGCCGGTGCGCGGCTTCCATGTTCGAGGTATCGTTAAAGCCGCCAATGAATGCATAGGTCGCGATGTCCACTGCGCGTTCGATGTCACCATTGCGCCGTAGCGAAAAATCAGACAGCCAGCGATCCCCCGCCGCCATCCGAAATTGCATCGCCACGCTGGCGGTCGTCATGGGCAGATCGAAGGCGTGCTCGAACTTGATTTCCTGCGCCTGGGTGAGGCCGAACTTTCCCGTTATATCGGCGACGGGCTGCTGCGCAAACATGATCGTGCCGGGGCGGACGGTGCGAATAGTGCCGGCAAACTGAATATCTTCGATCGCTTTCGCAAATCGTTGCAGTCCGCCGCGGTCCTGCTCGAGAAAACGCAGCCGCGGCCGATCGATTTGACTATCCACGAGCAGGCGAATCAGGCGCTCGTGACCCAGCACCGGAGCGAAAGGGAGCTTTCGCTGGGTCACATAAAAGGTGGCGATCGTTTCGCTGAGTGGTTTGCCATGAACGCGCGTGACGTCCTTGTATGATGCGTCACCCATCGCGGCATGGTAACGATCGATATTCAGCGTACCCATTCAACGGAGATAGTAACACGTGAAGTTGGGCCGCACAGAGCGCGGCTCGGCGCCTCTTTGATTGAGGGCCGTCCGGTAGTATCCTAACCCCGTCCCCTCTGGAAACTGTCTCTTCCCGCTATGATGAAATGAAAGGAGCATCCATGATGAAATCGAAGCTTGTTCGTTTTTCGCGGGCGCTGATTTTGGCGCTGCTTTGTTTGGGAGTCTGGGGAGGTTCAGCTATTGCCGCCGGCGGGGGTAACCAGTGCAAAGACAGGTGCAAGGACCGGTATAACTTGCGGAAGGATATCTGCAAAGCGATACCCTACAAACGCCAGCGACATAGTTGCGAAGATGCCGCCAAACACGTCAGGGATGAATGCAAGCGTCGCTGTCGGTAATGGTGAGCAGTAGCGGGTTAAGAGAGTTCTCGTAGCTCAGCTCTGGAGTCCGCAAAGGGACGAGCGAAAAAATCGCTTAGTTATTGTCGTTCGTCCTTTCGCGGGACCATCAAAACCAGAGTAGCAGGGTGCTGAAAAAAGCAAAATCGCCACAGAGACACAGAGTCACAGAGAAGGGAAACCTATCAGAAATGCCAACAAATGCTTACCCTCTTTCTTCTCATCTTTCTCTGTGTCTTCCGTGTCTCTGTGGCTACGCTTAGTTTTTCATCAGCCTGCTAGGTCAATCCTGCCACTTTCTCCGCGCCGAGAACGATCTCAGCACCGGCGTTGCGCATCTCTTCGATCGCCTTCTCTCCATCGGTTGGGTTGACGTTGACTGCGCGCATGGCGTCGGCCAGGGCCTTTACTTCAAAGCCTTGCTGGACCGCATCCAGGACGGTGTGCTTGACGCAATAGTCGGTTGCGAGTCCGCCCACCCAAACTTCGTTCACTCCCTGGTCGCGCAGAATCTGAGCCAGGTTCGTGCCATCGAATCCCGAATAACCATCGGCGCTTTCATCAATTCCCTTGGAAATGATCGTGATGCGTGGGTCATCGAATAGGCCCGGGTGAAACTCAGCTCCAGGCGTGTTGCGAACGCAATGAACCGGCCAGATGCCGCCATACGCCGCAAAATGTTTTGCCGTCGGCGGATGCCAGTCGCGCGTTTTGAAAACCGGTTCGCCGCGATCTAGAAATTCTTTCATCAATTCATTTAACGGCACGACGACTTCATCTCCGTTCGCCACGGCCAGAGATCCGCCGGGACAGAAATCGTTCTGCACGTCTACCACTATCAGTGCTTTCTTCTTGTCGGTTGTCATATGTGTCAACATCCTGCGTTATTTACCTTCCTAGATTAGCGCTGCCTGATAAGCGCTGCAATCTGTCAGAAGCCCGACCGTAAGGGAGGGCTCCTATTCGAGCCAGCCCTTCCGTTGCGGTCGGGCTTCTGACACGAAACGTGCGGCAAGAATCCTATTGACTTTAGTCGTGATTCTCGATAGAAGCATCTCCGCCAAACGAATTCCCACCAGAAAGAGTTTAGAAGCTGATCTATCTTTTGCCGTAGAGTCTGTTCAATTGGTTTTCTCAGGAGGTTGCCAATGTTGAGATACCTGCGAATTCTGTTACTAGCCACGTTCTTGGTCCTGTCATTTAACGTCGCTCTGGTCCATGCACAATCCAACACCGACGCAATGCGTTGGCGCTACATCGGGCCAGTTGGCAATCGCACAACGTCAATCGTTGGCGTGCCGGGACAGCCTTACATCTATTACGCCGGCTCAGCGTCGGGAGGAATCTTTAAGACGATCGACGGCGGCATTCATTGGGAAGCGATCTTCGATGCCCAACCTGTTTCATCAATCGGGTCACTGGCAATTGCGCCATCCGACCCAAACATCGTGTGGGCCGGAACAGGTGAAGCCTGGATTCGCAGTCATATTTCAGTCGGGCAGGGAATCTACAAATCGACTGACGCGGGCAAGACATGGAAGTTAATGGGGCTCGAAAAAACGGGACGCATTGGGCATCTCGTGGTCGATCCAAAAAACCCGGACATTGTGATGGCCTGCGCGGTAGGGCACGCGTACGGACCACAGCAGGAGCGCGGCGTGTTTCGCACTACTGACGGTGGGGCGCATTGGGACCGGGTTCTGTTCACCGATGAAAACAGCGGCTGTTCAGACATCGTAATGGACCCGGCCAATCCGCGAACGCTGTTCGCCGGCATGTGGCAGTTTGAAATTCATACCTGGGGCAGAGAAAGCGGTGGGCCGGGCAGCGGCCTCTACGTGTCGCGTGACGAGGGAGCAACATGGAAAAAGATCACCGGCCATGGACTGCCGACGCGAATGACGGGCAAGTATGCGCTGGCAATGTCGCGCTCAAATCCGAATCGCATCTACGCGCTAATCGAAACCGGCGATGGCGTTCCTTTGAAAGGACAAGAGACTGATCGCGGCAAGCTTTGGCGATCCGATGATGGCGGCGAGAACTGGCGCCTCGTCAGTTACGATCGGGGCATGGGCGGACGCACGCATTATTACTTCCGTCTCGAGGTATCGCCCGATAATGAAAATGAAGTGCACTTCCTGACGAACCCTTATAGTGTTTCGCTCGATGGCGGCGAAACCCGGGCCGGTGGAGGAGGCGGCGGAGGTGGCGGTGGCGGCGGAGGTGGTTTTGCCGCCAGTCCCGGCGGCGACAATCACGACATTTGGATCGATCCGACTCAGCCGAATCGAATTGCCGTCGCGAATGATGCCGGCGTCAGTCTTTCCGTCACCCGCGGGCGAAGCTGGCAGAGGATTCAACTTCCGAACGGCCAGCTCTATCACGTCACGACCGACAATCAGGTTCCTTATTACGTTTACGGCAATCGGCAGGATGGTCCGTCGTATCGCGGCCCAAGCCGGACCGGCGGCGGCGGTTTTGGTGGCGGTGCGATTCCGCGCAGCGCATGGATTGGCGTTGCCGGCGGCGAAAGCGGCTGGGCAACTCCGGACCCGGTGGACAATAACATCATCTGGTCGAGCGCTTCGGGTTCCGGCAGCGTCGGTGGCATTGTCGAGGTTTACAATTTGAAGACGGGGCAAGCTCGCAGTGTCGAAGTGTGGCCGGACAACGCCAGCGGCACTGTCGCTGCCGATCTCAAATATCGTTTCGTGTGGACGATGCCGTTGACGATTTCGCCGCACGATCACAACAAGGTCTATGTCGGCAGTCAGTTCGTGCATCAGACGACTGACGGCGGTAATAGCTGGCAAGTAATTAGTCCCGATCTGACTTTGAATGACAAGAGCCGCCAGGGATTTTCAGGCGGACTTACCGGCGACAACATCGGAGTGGAATATGCTGGCGTCGTCTTCGCGATTGCTGAATCACCCAAAGAAGCGGGGGTGATTTGGGCCGGTACCAACGATGGCCTGGTGCAAATCACTCGCGACGGCGGCAAGAACTGGACGAACGTTACGAAAAATATTCCGAGCATGTTGCCGTGGGGAACGGTCAGCAACATCGAGGCCTCGCGCTATAACGCGGGCACGGCGTACATCACTGTCGATGGTCATCAGGTGAACAATCGCGATCCGTTCATTTACAAGACGGCTGACTACGGCAAAACCTGGAAAGCGATCACCAACGGCATTCCGCATTCAATGTTGAGCTATGCGCACTGCGTGCGCGAAGATCCCGTGCGCCAGGGACTGTTGTACGTTGGCACAGAGAATAGTCTCTATGTTTCATATGACGATGGCGCGAACTGGCAGCCGTTGCAAATGAACTTGCCGCATGCACCGGTTTATTGGATCACAGTGCAAGAGCATTTCAACGATTTGGTAATCTCGACCTATGGGCGCGGCTTCTGGATTCTGGACGACCTCACCCCGATTCAGCAGATGAACGCCGAAGTAATGAATGCGAACGCACATCTCTTTCCGGTTCATCAAACGTATCGCCTCCGTGGCATCACTGTGCCATACGCGTCGTCTGACGATCCAACGGCGGGACAGAATCCACCTTATGGCGCCGCGATTAATTACTATCTGAAGTCGGCCCCACGCGGCGACGTCTCAATAAAGGTCGTGGACGCACAAGGCCAAACCGTGCAGACGATTCGCGGGACGCGCAATATTGGCGTCAATCGTGTCTGGTGGAATCTGCGCAACGAGCAATCGAAAGAGGTTCGCCTGCGCACGACTCCCCAGTACGCATCAGATATTCGACTTAATCCCGAAGGATGGCGGCCGCTGCCGGAAGGCGGACGCATGACGATTCTGATGCCACCGGGAACCTATACCGTGAAGCTTACGGTTGAAGGACAGGAATACAGTCAACCGCTAACCGTTTTGACAGATCCGAACGCAGGCAGCAGTGACGCCGATATTCAAAAACAAACGGCGATGCTGATGGACCTGCGCAAGGATTTGGAATCAGCCGCCGATATGGTGAATCAGATCGAGATTATTCGCGCGCAGCTTAACGATCTCCGGCAGTTGGTTCGCGATGCATCCGTCAAAACTGCGGCGGATGATTTAGAAAAGAAGCTGACCGACATCGAAGACAACTTGATTCAGCGCAAGTACAGTGGCCAGGGTCAGGACACGACGCGTTTTCCAACGAGGCTGATCGGCAAGGTTACCTATCTCGCCGGCGGCGTGAACGGCGGCGACTACCCGCCCAACACGCAGCAGAAGGAAGTGCAAGGCATGTTCGAGTCACAGTTGTCATCACTGCGCAAGCAACTTGACGCGATTGTGAGCGGTGACCTGGCGAACTTCAATCACATGCTGCGGGATAAGAACATCGGAAATGTGATCGCGACTGGGCAATAGACCAGGGTCGTAGCGTCAGAAGCCCGACCGTCAGGGAGGGCCTCTTGCGTATGCCAGCCCTTGCTGACGCGCGGGCTTCTGACACTTTCTTAGCCGCGTTCACGCGGCTTTCCCGCTGGGTTTCCAGACCAGGCGCTTTGCGGCTGGTAGGGCGAGCCTCCAACCCGAAGCCCGGTTCAGCGGGCTTCCATTTCGACCTGAGTACTTCGTTAGCAAAAGCACGCTAAAGCGCGCTAATCTAAAGCCTTGCCATCCACCCACGCTAAAAGCGCTGGTCTAGTAACCCTGCGGGAAAGCCCCATGAATCGGGCTCTATCAATCTCGGACCGTCGTCGACGTCGACGGCAAAAAAGTCCATAGCGGTTGTTCACGTCAATGAAAAAAGACATCGTCGATGACATCAATAGATCCGCCTATGCGGCCGCAGAGGTTGTCGATTGGTACGCGGATCTTGATTTCATTCTCAAGCCGGAAGCGGCGATTCTGAAAAAAATCGCGCCCGTCATCAAAGACAAAAAGCTTCTGGACATTGGCATCGGCGCCGGCCGCACGACCAGATTCTTACTTGAGATAAGCAGTAACTACACCGGCATCGATTACACGCCGCGTAGTGCTGAACTGGCGCAGGAAAAGTTTCCCGCGGCCAAAATTCTCTGTTGCGACGCCAGAGACCTGCGGGTATTTGATGATGGAACGTTTGACTTCGTGCTGTTTTCCTTCAACGCCATCGACTACATGGTTCACGAAGACCGAATCAAAGCCGTCAAGGAGATATACCGAGTGCTGAAGCCAAACGGCTTGTTCATGTTCTCAACCCACAATCGCGATTACAAATATTTTGACAAGCTGCCGTGGCAGGAAGGCAGGTACGATCTGAATCACTTGAAATCCTGTCTCTACACTTTTGTTCACCTGCCCAAACATTACCGGATGAAGAAGCACGAGATACGAACGGACCAGTACGCGATCATTAACGACATCGCGCATGGATTCTCTCTGCTGGCTTATTACATCAGTCTCGCGGAGCAAGTGAAGCAATTGGATGAAGTTGGCTTTGTTGAGGTCGAAGCGTACGACATGGAAGGGAATCCAACGGGCCACGACAGCAACTTCCCCTGGATCTATTATCTGGCCCGTCGCCCTGCTGAGTAACAGGCGTCCAGAGTACCGACTTTAGTCGGGTCCCTAGAGTTTTACCCCAAATCGTTTCCTGGCCGCAGAGCGGCCAAATGTTTATAGCTCAGGTGCCTGAAGGCTCTTTAGCTCCAGAGGAGCGCAACGCGCTTTTCAGGAAACCAAAGTATTTTGCTCCTCCGGAGCTTGAGAATCCTTTGGGCGCTTGGCTCTATAAACATTTGGTCCCTCCGGGACTCAAGAATAGAGAAGCGAAAACTAGTGCGGTTTCTTCATCGCCAGCCAAGCCGCGACCCCAACCATCGTCGCCGCATCAATAGTCGCCAGCAGCGGAACCAGAACCAATAACCGCGCAGTGTTTCGCCCCACGCCAGCCGGGTAACGACGGCGGGATCGCCACAACGCTACGGTTGCTCTCGCGATCAGCATCGACAGGAACAAGGCCACCGTGACGATTGGCCACCAACTCGTCAGTCCAAACAGAATCGCAGCGCCAAGTATGATCAGGCCGTAACGAACCAGCAGCGACGCCTGCCATTGTTTCCAGAGACCGGCCAGCATGTTGTGCCTTGAATAAGTGACGAAGCGGCGAAACGTGCGCAATAGATTTGGTTGCATGCTCCAGCGAACCACTGCCTTTGGCGCATACGAGACTTTGAATCCCGCGTCGTCGATACCCTTCATGAACAGAAGATCTTCGGCCGATCTCAAGTCTTCCGAAAAACCTTTGACCGCCTGCCAGACGGAACGCCGCATGAGTGAAGAGAAGATCGCGCGCGACTTAATGAAGGTTTCGTCGACTGCTTCCGTGGGAACATTACCGTAAGCAATCGCGGCGCATTCCTTGAAGAAAGTGTCAGTAACCGGCTCCCAGGCACCATACACAACGTCAGTTTGAGGATTGCTCCGAACTGCTTCAGCGAGTTGGGCCAGCCAATCATTAGCCGGAGACACCCCGGCGTCGATGAAGGCGAGCCATTCGTTGGCGGCGGCGGCGGCGCCAACATTGCGGCCCTTTCCGGGCAGCGCATCCGCTTCACGAATCAGATGCAGATGTGAATGTTGTCGAGCTTGCTCTGCGACGATCCGCCGTGTGGCATCGGTCGAACCACCGTCGACAATGACGATCTCAGCCGGCGGCAGTGTTTGTTCGAGTAAACCCTGAAGCAGAAGACGAATTGAGTGCTCTTCATTGCGGACTGGGACAACTACGGTGATGTTCATTTGATCTGATCGGATTGAAACGGATAAAACGATCCACGAAATCACACGAAGCAGAATTAGTTTTGTTGGTGTGATTTCGTGGATCGCTCTTGTCTAAGCGGAAAGAAAAACACGAAACCAGACTCCGAAGTTTTCCTGCTTTTTCGTAGATTACACGGGGCACAATCTGCGGGCAAGGCCCGTTCTTGTCATTGGCTCGGCTCTTGTCATGCCGGGCAGGACTCACATACGATGACGACGAAATGAAGCGGGCAACGCAGCGGCGCTTTCGAACTCTACTCGCCGCAGTGGCAATTGTCGCGGCGATCGCAACGCTGGTGGCGCGGCTAGGCAGGATGTCGAAACACGGTCGGTCGAATGTCGGCACATCGTCGCCATCACCACGACCGGGTACGTCGCCGACAGCGGGTTTGCCGGTGCAACCGCAGAACACGGATGTTCAGCCGACTCCGCAGGTAATCACTCCTCCTCTCAACAACACTAATCCAACGGTTCCCGGAGCGTCATTGCCGTCTCCGAGCTTAATTATGCCGGTTGCGGGCGTACGACCGGATCAGTTGCGCGATACTTTCTCTGAATCGCGTTCGGCAGGTCGGGTTCACGACGCGCTTGATATCCCGGCTCCGCGTGGAACGCCAGTCGTGGCCGCGGGGGACGGCCCCATCGTGAAACTATTTCAGAGCGAACGCGGCGGCACAACCATTTATCAATTGAGCACTGACGGCAAATTTGTCTACTACTACGCCCACCTCGATCGATATGCAGAGGGTCTGGTTGAAAACCATTACGCCAAACAAGGCGAGACCATCGCCTATGTTGGTGATACTGGAAATGCCGGGCCGGGAAATTATCATCTGCATTTCTCAATCGCGGAGATTTCTAATCCAAAAGACTTCTGGCATGGTAAGAACATCAATCCATATCCATTGCTGCGGAAGTAAGGAAGGGCAAGGTCGAACCATTTGTAACAAAGTTTGTGAGGCGGACGATGCCCGCGAAAAGAGCGCCACGTTTACGGAACCGCGAGCGGTAGCGACCGGATGCTACGCTCAACTTTACTCGGATGAAAAAAAACAGATAGCCAAAGTTGAATGGTGGCATCCGGTCGCTACCGCTCGCGGTTCTGTATCGGACTCTTGTCGTCGAGTCGAATCTGAACGGAAGTTCGCAACGCACCGTTCGCTTATCGTCCAACGAGTGGAGGCGAACTCCTCTTTGCGTCATCCGATCTTTCTTGCGCCTTTGCGTGAACCAAAGCGCGTCAAAGTGATTTCGCGCAAAGGCGCAGAGGAAAACCGAAAGGCGCGAAGAGAATCTGATCGCCCGGCACGCACCTTGCCGAATAAAAACTGCTCACGAAATTAACAGGGGAGTGAAAAGAATGAAACGATATCTGGCGCCGACGCTTTTCATGGCGAATTGCCTATTCATGATTGGGTGCGTGGTCGAACCGACGAACCGTGTCAATAACAACTCGAGCGCCTCACCTTTGTCCACGGCGACGGCAACCCTGTCGCCTACGCCTGTCAGCGAAAAAGTTGCAGACACTAAGGCGCTGACTCTGCCGGTGCTCGACGCGTTTTTGGCGAACGAGTCTTTTTCGGGTTTGCTCAAAAGCCGTTTGCAACTTACGGATGAGCAAATCGCGAAGTTGAAGGATGCAGCGCATTCAGATACGGCCAAACTCAGCGAAGCGAATGCCGGAACTTCGCCGGGAGAGACAGCCAGCGCGCGTACCGCCGCGAAAGAAAAGATCACGACGCTAATCGGAGCAGCCAAAGCGCAGCAACTCGAAGCCTTGATCGCCGAGCAATGGAGTACTGACAACGAAAGTGCACCGGATAAGACTGCCACTCAACCAGTTTCAAGTGACCGCACCGTCCCCAATCAGGTGCCGAGCGATTCGCGGATTGTTGTGAACGCACCTGCCTACCGGATGGACGTTTTTGAAGCAGGACGGCTGATTAAGTCTTACAAGATCGGGATCGGGTATCCCCAGTTTCCTTTGCCGACCGGTTTGCGCAAAGCGCGCACAATTATTTTCAATCCAACCTGGACGCCGCCTGACGAACCCTGGGTCGCAAAAATGAAAAACGTAAGCGTGGGTGAAAAAGTTGAAGCAGGCAGCAAGTTGAACCCACTCGGTCCGATCAAAATTCCCATCGGTGGACCGTCGCTGATTCACGGTGGCAAGCCGGCGGCAAAACTCGGTAGCTTTGCTTCACATGGTTGTGTGGGACTGACGACGCCGCAGGTGCAGGACTTTGCGAAAGTTCTGGCCCAGCTTGGCGGCGCGCATCTGACCGATACGGAGATTGCCGCGTACGCGCGCGACAAGACTGAAACGAAACAAGTGAAACTGGTCAACCCAATTCCGGTCGAACTGCGGTATGAAACAATTGTCGTCGAGGACGGGAAGCTGCACATCTACCGCGACGTTTACGATCAGGAAACAAATACGGAAGAAAATTTGAGAGCGGTGCTCGAGGCCAACGGAGTTCGCTGGGACGATCTGACAGAGGAAGAGCGAACCCAAGTCTTGGATGCTCTGGCTCAGATGACGGGCTCCCCCCTTGCCCGGGCAACACCATCCCCGAAGGGAACGCCAATAAATGACAAGGCGGCGAAGGCTTCGCCATCCCCATTTGAAAAGAAATCGCCCGCAGCCAAGCCAATTGCCCGGGCCGGAAAGAATCAGAAAGAAATCGTGATTGAAATCGCAGAGTTGAAAGGCAAAGGCTATCCGGCGCCGGTAGATCTGGATACGGGCACTGGCCAAAAGAAGCGTCGATCTTAGGTGACTTCTGGCTGGCAGCGATGGCATTACGCTCGATATGGACAAGTTCGTGCAACACAGGCACACTTCATCTATGCCAGAACCCACTACGGTTAGAAGCCTCATCACTCCGCACGATCAAACCTTGCGAAGCGTCTTCAGCGCGCAGCGTTCCTATTTCATCGACATCTATCAACGCGAATACAAATGGAAAGAGGACAATGTAAGGACGCTGCTCGAAGACATCGAACTCCGGTTTTCTCAAAATGAGCTGCGCAAGACACAGCCTACAGAAATCCAGGAAGATGTTCTGGAACGGTTCGAGCCTTACTTTTTGAACACTTACCTGACGTCCACGACTGCCGCGAATACCTCAATCGTCGATGGACAGCAACGTCTAACAACAATCCTGCTGATGCTGATTAAGCTCTACCGGCTTCTGAAGAAGATTGAGGCGGATGTCGCCAACATTGGCAAGACGTTCAGCAGCAAAGTGATTGCACAATTAATTTTTGAAATGAATGACTTTGGGGCAGCCGAGAGATTCAAAATATTCAACGAAAACCGCGAAGAGGCCTTTCGTGCGTTAGTGGCAGGGGAAGCAGTGCCTCGAACAGATGAGACCCGAACTCGCATTTTGGAAAACTTCAACTTTATCGAGCGTTATTTTGACGACTTCTTGAAGGGACCCGAACCTGACACCTACGATCTAGTTAAGACGACCTATTACTTAACCTATCTACTGGATCGAATCTCTATAGTCGAGATTCGAATTGAGCTACAGGACAACGTGGCCATGATCTTCGAGGTTGTGAATGATCGGGGTCTTGGTCTGAAGCCCTATGAGATCTTGAAAGGAAAGCTGATCGGTAACCTAGGCTCGTCGCAAAAGGAAATCGCAAACGCCGTCTGGACCAATCTTCAGGAGCAATACTTCAAGGCGGAAATAAAAAACTCGACGGAAAAGAGCCTCGACTTAGACCTGTTTTTTCAGACATTTTTTCGAGCAAAGTTTGCGGACTCGGAAAGAGACTACGAAAGATTTGAGGGGGATTATCATTACGAGATGTATCGAAATCCCCGGGTACGGGAATATTTCTCTGACTTCCATGACCGCGAGCTGCTCTTCAAACGGATTACGGAAGACATAAAGTACTTCGCTGAAGTCTACCTAGAACTGCGGACAAGCTACGATTACGAACCGCTAATCTTTAACAAGCTGCTCGATCAAAATCAGCAGTACTTGCTCATTATGTCGGCCCTTAGAAGAGATGACCCCGATCGCGCCACCAAAATAAAGGGCATTGCGACTAAGTACGACCAGTTTCACACGCTTCTACGTTTGTTGGACGCGTACGACAGCAATTCGTTCCAGCGAATCATATACCCGTTGAATCGGGACGTGAGGAACAAGTCTCTCGTCGAGGTCGAAAGCTATTTCGACAGGGCACTGATCGGGAGTTTGGTATCTGAGGGTGTAATTCAGGAAAATCAATGCGCTGACGCTTCCGCCTTATTCGAACTTGAGAGATTTACAGGTGTCAGAAATCAATGGCCTAATTTTAGTAAGTACGTTCTCATGAGGATAGACCGCTACCTTGCGGAGCTACTTGATAAACCATCTTACGCTTCCGAGGATCTGGAAGAATTGGAGGGTCGCTTCAATAAAAACAACCTCAAGCGATACGGTATGCACTTGGAACATATCTACACTCAGCACCAAGCGAACCGGGCGCTTTTTACAACCGACGCAGTCTTCGATGAAGCCAAGTTCAACCAAACGCGGAACCTAATGGGTATGGTGCTTCTCCTCAAGGACAAGCAGAATCTCAGCAGTAATAACGAAGTTTATGAGGACAAGCAGGAAACCTACTCCCAGAGCAATCTGATCTGGAATGAACTATTAGTTGGACACTTGCCCTCTGTCGATATCAAAAATCTGCCTCCCGAACTCCAGGTTGATCCTGTACTGCCGATTGAAAGCGTGTTCCCGCTTTCGGCAGTCGACGCGCGACAGAGAGTGATGTATCAAGCCATTAAACTGGTTTGGGCCTTTTAATCGAGCAATTCTTAAGGCTCGCCGCAGGATCGCGTTTGGTTTAGTTATTTCGGATCGATCAGCGCCTTCAGCACGCGCCCGGATGCCACATCCGCCAACGCTTCGTTCGCCTCAGCGAGAGCGTAATGCGAGAGTTTGGTCTTGAGCCTCGCCCACGGCGCGGATCTAACCGGATCGGATGTAAGCTGGACGCTGCGGTAGAAATGCGAGAAGTCTGAGCCCCAGCAACCGCGCACGTCCAGATGCTTCTTATTCAAATCGAGATGCGGGTTGAATGCTGCGTCTGCCGACGTCGGGCCGTGATCAGTGTATTGGCCGACGACTACGACTCTGCCGGCGTCGCGGGTAAAGCGCATCGCTTGCACGACGGCGTCAGGCGAACCAGTCGCCTCGATGGTAGCATCGGCGCCGCGTCCTTTAGTCCGCTCTAAAATCCATTCCATTCTGTCGCGTTCGTCGTGCTCTTCAAAGTTGAGCACGTCGCCGGCGCCTGCTTCCGTCGCTGCCTCAAGCCGAAGCGCGGGTGCGCCGATGCAGAGCACTCGCAGCGCGCCGCGCATCAACGCCAAAATGATCGCGTTGATCCCGACCGGTCCCGAACCCAGCACCAGCACCGTGTCACCGATCGCGATCTCGGCGCGTTCGACGGCGTGCAGGGCGGTCGGCAGCGCGCAGCCACCCGCCATGAAAGTTTCGGGATCCGCCCCGGTCATGATGCACCGCGTGCCCGGCTTCAAATAGATCTGCTCGGCCCAGCCACCGCACAGTCCGTCATCGAGCCCGTAGGTGATGCCATAGACCTTCCGCTTGGGGCAGCGGGTGGTCGCTTTGGCGACCAGACAGTACCAGCAGGCATTGCAGGTACGATGCACATCGAGGAAGGTGACGCGATCGCCTTCGCGAAACACGCGGCCTTCAACGTCGAGGAGGGTCCCGCGAATCTTGCTCAAGCGGCCGACCGAAACATGACCGGGAACGAGTGGATACGGAACGCCCTCCAGGCGTCCCTGCTGCAGGTAAACATCCGTGCCGCAAACTTCCGAAAGTTCAACGTCGAGCAGAGCCGAGTCGGGTTCCAACTCGGGGCCGGGAACTTCGCGCAGTTCGACCGGCGCATTCGGTCGCGGGATGACGGCGACGATGGGCATGACGGCCCAAGGTAAAAGGAAAAAGAGAAAAAGGGAAGGGAAGAGCGTAGTCAGTACTGTTCGCGTGCAGGGTCTGGAATGCTTGGCGGCTTTGCCGCAGCACATAGCGGAAAGCCTTTGGCTTTCCGCAGTCACAGATTTTCAGTCTGGAGTCTCCGCCTCCGTGACTGATTAGGGAGGCATAGCCTCTTGAGTATTTTGATCCGCGCAACGGTAAGCCGCAGGCTTACCGCTATGTGCTGCGGCAGAGCCGCAAGATCTTGTCGCCGTCACTGAGTGGCCCCTCATGCGAGTGACACCAACCTCAAGACGATGACAGTCACTATACTAAACCGCCGCATTTCCGAAGACGACATAGCGCAGTGTCGCGCCAAAGAAATTTCGCAAGCGCGAAACCTGCCCATCGTCCGATGGCGCGAATTGATTACCGCTGGGCCTCCCAAAGAATCGCTCGCGATATTCGGAAGACTCGATAAAGGCCCTGACCATTTCAGCGCGCCGGGCTCGGTTGAATGCCTGGTTATCGTCCCGCATGTCCTCGCCGGGCTGGCTGAAATTATTCAGTTTGGTCAACCAGAAGTCATAGCCCGCAAAGTTACTATCGGGCGAGTCGTCCGGGTTGCGACGCAGATAGCCGAAGTACTGCATCAGCACGAAGGCGTCGTTGTACATCTTGTTAAAGACCGAACCGCTCTCGATCACACTGCGGAGCGCGGCGGCGCGACCCGAGGTGTCGCCACTGCCGTACTTGGCGATCGCGTCGTTGGATTCAGTAGCGATCGGCGTTACGCCTGAGTTGGCAAAGAGCTTGTTAACGTAGGTTGCAGCCGGGCTCCCCTGCGGGAACTGGGTCACGAAATCAGAGCGCGTGACGAAGTCAGCAAGGAAATTCTGCTTGTTGATTTCAAGTTGCTGCGACCAGTTGCCCTGGCCGACTATTACTCCGTCGCCTATTTCGCGCTGGTCGCGCAGGAAGACAGGATAGCGCGGAGTAGTCTTGACGTTGCCGAATCCGGCTTTATGCGCGCGAATAACCATGTAGCCGGTCTCCTTGAACTCTATTGAGAGGAAGAAGGCGGTCGATACATCGACGCGCTTAACCTGGCGACATTGTGCGTCCGCGCCGCAACTTTCGATCACGTTGGTCCAGAAGTCTTCGCCGGACGTATCGCTCTGCCGGTAAAGGAAGTCGTGATAGTGCTGACCGGCAAAAATGCGCGACACGTCGATCGGATTGCTGGGTGTCTCTGGGTTGTTGTCCAGAATCTGCAGCGTGGCAGCGTTCGGTGACCCGAGTGTCCCGTTCACAGGGTTCTGTAGTAATAACGTGGCGGACTCTGTGCCTTCCGCATAGCCGTCATCGCTGATGAGCACCGGGACGGTTTTCTGCGTCTCGTTTGGCGCGAAGACCAGGTGGGCGATCACCATTGTGTAATCACCTTTTTGCTTGGCGGTAGCGTCTGCGCTAATGACGTCGACGGCCGCAGTGCTGCTGGTTACTGTCGCGCGGATAACGGTCGTGTTAATGGACGTGCATCCTTCCTGAACTGCATAAGTCGCCTGGCTGAATTGGAAGGTTGCGAGCGGCGTCGGCGTTGGCGTCGGAGAAGGCGTCGGCGTCGGAGTAGGCGTCGGCGTCGGAGTAGCCGTCGGTGTCGGAGTAGCCGTCGGTGTTGGGGTCGGAGTCGGCGTGGCTACTGAGCAGGCCGCGTTGCCGACAAGCTGATAACTCTTACCCGTAAATGGATCCTGAGCTCCCAACGAATTGGTTGTATCGGTCGAGGAACTCGAAAGCAGAGTCTGATTGCCATTGCCGGCGAAGGTACGTCCTACCAGCGAACCGATAATGTCGCCGACTTTCGGAGTGGCGATTTTATCCGCGGCCACTACGATCGTGATCACGCCGGTCGTTTGGTTGACGGTCGATTCAGCATCGGCGGCTCCGATCTTGTTTGGCACAGCCGTGTTTGCGGGTACGGACTCAACGGTCGTCACCGTGCCGTACTCAAATGAAGTCACGCTGGAACCGTCGGTGTTCATTCCCACGTAATATGAACCCGTAAATGGCGTAGTGTTGTCCGGCTTGATCGGATAATTCCAAAGCACGCGCCACTGCCGGTTTGGAGAGAGAGTCGACAGATCCGCGACCTTCAGCTTAAACGAAATCTTTTCCTTACCGCTGATCACGTTATCGGCAACGCGCACGTCGAGCACGTCGAGATCCGCATTCGCCGGAGCCGATTTCTGATCACCCGCAGGATCGATCACTTCCTGCAGACCGCCGCAGACTGATTCGCCCAACGGTACTGACTTTACTTCATTGCTGCCGCACGAAGTTCCGACCGTGTTGGTGGCCGACACTCGATAAAAATAGGTTGTGCCCGGCGCCGCTGTGGCGTCGTTGAAGCTCGTGGCGGTTCCGGCGCTGGCCAGAAAAGCGAGACTTCCGCTGACTGTGCCTCGGAAGATTGAATAGTTGGTAATCGGCGAGCCGCCATCGTCTGCTTCCGACCACGTCAGTCTTGCGACTCCGCCGTCGCGGCCGACTGTCAGGTTAGGCATGCCGGGCGCTGTGGCCGTCGTGGCATCTACCGGATCGGCCAAGGCAAACAGACGGCGTCCGCCAGACTGCCGGGCAATCGCCGCTATTTCGGTGTAAGCGTTGCCAGTCGCCGTGTTCGACGTCTGCACGCAAGCCGGTCCAGTGCAACCATCAGCGTAAGCAACGAGAATTCTTCCCTGCTTGTCGACATCGATCCCGATGAAGTCGAGCAGATTGCGGTGTGGAGGCGAGCCGCCACCAAGATGAATGCCATTGCGCTGGACTGGATCGTTTGGTGTGGCATCCGCAACCTGCCACGTGGCCCCACCGTCATAAGTTGTCGCTACATACAAGTGCCAGAGACCTGGAAAAGCTCGATCGTCAGGCGCGCCCGAAGTGGTCGAGCCCAGGAAAGCGTAAGCCGCACGGTTGTCGTCGCCGGCGACGATGGTCGGAAAAGCCACCGCCTGAATCCCTGCGAGCGAGCCGACATCAAAAGTATTTTTCCAGGTCGCTCCATGATTGTCGGAGACGGAGACTCCGGCAATGCTGTCGCCGGCACCGAAGGCGGCGTACAGCCTGCCAGCGCCAGCGGTTTTGTCTCCGCTGCCAATTGCCACTGCCGGATCGCTGCTGGATGTGTTGCTGCCCGGTATTGATCTGAGGGTCCAATTAATGCCGTTGTCTTCGGACACGACTACCGTCGTGAGATTGCCGCAGCTTCGGTTTGGCACGTAAACAGTGCCGTCCGGACCAACCTTGACGTGGCCGTGAATACCGACGCAACTCAATGTGTTGGCGCCGTATATTTGCACGCCGGGGCCAAAGGTCAATCCGCCGTTGTCGCTACGGGCGCAAAAAGCCGCCGTCACGATGTCCTGCGAACAATAGTAGACAGCATCCGGATAAGCTACGCCGAGCAATGGAGTGTGAAATGGCCCGGCGCCAATGGTCTGATGGTCTACTCCCGAGGGAATACCGCCGCCCTGGCTCGGCACCCAGGTATCGCCGTCATCATCCGTATACGAGGTCAGGCTATCGTGTCCCGTAAGCTGCGAGGCAAAGGTTCTGCCGACAGTGGGCGCCGCACGGTTATAACCATGATCGGTGAAGAGGATCGGATCGAGACTCTCCTGATTGTTTGGAGCGCTCTTGTCCAACCAAACGGATGTTTGCGCGTTCGCCGGACAGGTGTCGTCGAAAGTAACGCGAAAGGTCGTGAGCCCTGACAGAAATAAGGCCTTGTCTGTCTTCCAATTCGCTCCAATTGACGGTTCCCCGGCATCGACGCCTTTGGCGGCCGCAATCAAACTGCTCTGCGGATAGTGATTCTGAAATCTGGTTCTTGCGCCGGTGTCCGCCGCCGCCGGCGACAGACCGGGTACAACTGTGGCTGAACCGTCATAAATATCCTGGCCCGGAGTCACCACAGCGTAAGCAACGTGGACAGTGTAAAGACCCGTGCCGCTGTGACTGGGATCGAGATATGCGGTCTCATTAGTATTGGGCTGTCCGCTGTTGGTTCCCGACGCGGCAACCGGGCCGGTCAGGTCGCCTTTATGAATGTATAAGTCGTAGTCGTTGGCGCCGTTGGTCCAGGCAGCTTTCACTTGAATTAACTTGCCAACCCAGTCGCTCGGATTTCCTGCGACAGTCAGAGCGAATTGATCGCAATTCTTGCCCGGGCCAGAGTCTATACAGTTGCTCTCGCCGTTCGTAGAACCTGTTGCCAGAGAGTCGCCCTTCCACTTTCCGTCCCAGGGACTTAGTGGGCCCGCCGTTGTCATGGTTCCGTTCGCCGGAGTTGCCGCCCGGCCGCGAAAAAGGGCGCTGGCTGACACCAGAAGCCCCAGCGCAAGACAGAAGAACAGAACCCAGTAGGTGCGGGTGTTTCTATATGATCGAATCATTTTGTTCATAAGAGCCTCCTGGTAAACAGCGATGCCTGTTACGCGTCGCGAGCGTCCGCGATGGCCAACGTAATGGGGAGAAATGCCGACCTTTTTGATTTCCCTCAGTTTAGTACCAGGGGGTTGAGGAAAACTTGAGGCTCGTAGTCCTGCGACGAACGCTAGAATTAACCATTCGAATCAAAACCTGATTGCAAGAATCGAAACGACTACCGCCGACAATCCTGCCGCAGAAGCAGTAGGATCATTCGTCACCAGGATCAAATACTGAACGAGCCGCTTGGGGGATTGTTTTTTCAGTTCTTCCGAGGGGGGTTGAGCGAGTTGAATCTAGCATCCTTCGGGTCGCGGGTCAAAAGCTTTTTGACCTCTTCGACCTCTTCAAAAAAACCGCCTCTCCGAGTCTCACATCCTCGGAGAGGCGTTCAAGTTGGGGTGAGAGAAACCAGCGGCGAAATGCCGCGAAGTCTCGGGACCCCGAAGTCCGAAGCCGCCTGCGGTAGCGGACGGTTGACCAGGGAACGCCGGGCAGAGTCTCCTCAAGAATTACCTTTGCTTCAGATTAACCGCCCGCTACCGCAGGCGGTTTCGGACTCAAGCGTCCTCACTGTTTTATCAACTGCCACTTCAGCGTATTGAGCAACGGGTTGTACGTAACGCTGAAGACCATATTCGTGATCGTGCTGGTTGGGCTGGATGCGGATGATGTCCCACCGCTTCCGCCGCCGCCGGATGAACTGCTGCTCGACGAGCTGCCGCCCGACGGACGAGCCAGGTTGCCGATGACGTTGAACGTCACCGTGAAAGCCTCGTTGCCCGAGTTATTGAATTTCAGAGTGCGAACTCCGGAAACTTCAGCCGCCGACAAGATGTTGTCTATGCCCACGGTGTTGCTGTAATCCCAGTTCGCTCCCACTCCTACCCCGTCGTTGTCGGCGTTGTTTACCTTGACCTTGCCTGAAGGCGAAGTCAGTTGTGCGACTTCAACTCGCAACGGAGTAAAGATCGTTTGGGTAGACGTGTTCTTGATGTTCAAGTTGAAAGAGCTTAACCCTGATGCAGACCCGGGGTTGCTCGCTTGCAGACTTACCAGCGAATTTACGTTCTGCTCGATAAAGGCTGAGCAGTCGATGTTGCCTACCACTGTGTAAGTCGCCGCTGGAGAGCCATTGTCTCTCTGCGCTTTGACGAACGTGTGATCGATCAGGAGGGTCGAACGTTCCAGCGTGTTAGTCTGCGACGTGTCGCCGGTGAAGGTTCGGCCATTCACTGCGCCGAGTAAGTCACCGGGCTGCGGACTTCCGACCAAATTCTTCGGAACGAACATCGTGATGGTGCCATCCGGGCCAAAGGTGCCGTTGATCGTCCCACGGTTTGTTTCTGTTGGCACCCCAATCACCAGACCGACTACTGCGGTGGCGACGCTTCCATATTCAAAGGAGACATTACTGCTCGCATCGCTGCGCATACCGACGTACCACTGCTGACCCGGCGCCGTTTCCGAATTCCAAACGATCCGCCATCTGCTATTGGCAGGCACGCTCGCCAGGCTCGAGACCTTCATGCGAAACATCAGATTGTTCGTGCCGGAAGGCTCTCCCGCGGCGACGTAATCGATCGCCAGCGACGGGTTCTGACCGGCCAGCAGACTCTCTGGGTGACTCGGATCGTTGCGTTGCAGGATCAGACCGCCGCAAGTATCACCCAGGTACGGCGCAGCAACCTCGTTCGCGGCGCACGATGTGCCGACTGCGTTCGACGCGAGCACTTTGTAGTAGTAGGTCTTACTCGTGTCGGTTGCCGTCGTATCGTCGTAACTCGTCTGAGTTCCCGATACAGTCGTGAGCAGAGTCTCAGCACCGCTGGCTGTGCTTCTCATGATTTTGTAATTAAGGATGGCCGAGTTGCCGGTGTCGGCTTCAGACCAGCCCAGATGAACCACGTTGCCAACGCGTCGTGTCGTTACTGACGGCATACCAGGCGCGGACGTGGCATTCATTGCATTCGGCGGATCAAAAGCAGCGACCAGTCTTCGTCCGCTGGACTGCCGCGCGATCGTTGCCGTCGCGGTGTAGCCGTTCCCAGTAGCATTTGACGATGCCTGGGCACAATTACCGCCGGCGCAACCGTTCACGTAGCCGACCTCGACTCGGCCTTCTCGATCGACAGTGATATCAAAGAAGTCGAGCAGATTGCGACAGATGTTGGCGCCGCCGCCTGTCCAAATGCATCCGCGTTGCATGGGCGCATTCGGCGTGGCATCGGTCGTCGTCCAGGACTGACCTCCGTCGAAGGTCTCAGCAACATAGAGATGCCAGACGCCTCGGAAGCCATTCGCCGACAGATTGCCGGTGGTAGTTGTTCCGTAGAAGGCAACTGCCGCGCGACCCGGATCAGCAGCGACCGCCGCTGGATACGCGATGTTCTTTAATCCATACGCGGCGCCCACGTCATACACGTTCTGCCAGGTCTGGCCCCCATTATCCGAGGTGGCGACAATCGCTTGCGAGCCATCGCCGATCGCACTAGACATTACAAAGTACGCGCGACCGTTGTTATCGATGCCAACCGCCGGATCGCTCTGTCCGGTGATCGTGTTGGGAACGTGCCGAATCGTCCAGGTGACGCCGTTGTCCTGTGACACGATCGTCGCTCCCTGACCGTCGCAGTAATTGAACGGCAGATATACCGAACCGTCAGGCGCAACTTTGACGTGACCGTGCAGACCGCCGCAGTGTGCATCCGCGACGGGATCGACTTCCACTATCGGACCGTAGGTTGCCCCGCCGTTATCGCTTCTCGCGCAAGCCTCATGCGGTAACTGGGAGCAGTAATAGATCGCGTCCGGATACAGTCCCGGGACGTTAGTCGGTCGAGTCAACGGCGCGTGGAATGGACCTCCGCCGATTGTTTGGTGGTCAACGCTCGAACCCAGCCCGCTACCCTGAGTTGGTATCCAGGTTTGACCATCGTCGTCCGTGAACGATGTCTTGCACGTCGGCGAAGTCAACGTTAGCTCGCCGGCAAAGGTTCGTCCGGTATATCGATCGGTAAATCCGATCGGGTCCGAATCGACGAACTGCGAAGTTGGCGCCGGACGGTTCACCCATGTCGCCGCCTGACCATTCGATGGACAACTGTCATTGAAGGTAATGAACAAGGTCTGCAGATCAGACTGGTAGCTCATCACACCAGACTTCCAGTTGTTCCCGACAGAAGGCTCACCTGCGTCGTGTCCGAGGTATTCAACTGTCTTCGCGGCCGGTCCCTGGCTACTCGAGGTAACGTTGGTCAGGATGCCCGGCGCCTCGAAGTTTTGATAACCAATCTTCGGACCTGAATCGACCGGTGCTGGTTGCACTCCCGCGGGTGTTGGTGTCGGCGTCGGTGTCGGAGTAGGCGTTGGCGTCGGTGTCGGAGTAGGTGTCGGCGTCGGGTTCGGATCATCTGCGGCAAACATTCGCATGCCGCCGCTCTGCCGCGCGATCACCCCCTTTTTGGTATTCGAGTTCGGTCCGCTCTGAACACAGGAACCCATACAGCCGTCCTGATACCCGACTACTACGCGTCCTTCTTTATCGACGGTGGCGTCAAAGAAGTCCAAAAGGTTGCGCGGGACAGAGCAGCCCTGGAATCCGCGCGTGCAGATACCATCTCTCTGCATTGGATCACCCGGTGTCGCGTTTACTGTCTTCCAGGTTTTCCCACCGTCGAAAGTTGAAGAGACGTACAGGTACCACTCGCCGCGGAAAGCCGGACTATCTTGATCTCCTCCGCCCGTGCTGCCGTAGAAAGCAAATGCTGCCCGGCCCGTATCCATGCCGCCATCGCCGGCTACGACCGCCGGGAAAATGCCGTTCTGAAGGCCAAGCTGCGCGCCCACATCAGTGTGGTTGATCCACGTCAGGCCTTTGTCGTGGGTGACGGCGATACGCGGATGACCGTCTGCTCCCTGGTAACCGAGGAACACAGTGCCGTCAGTCGCGATGCCGACCGACGCGTCACTCGATCCAATTGAGGAGCCGGGAATTGTGCGTGCCGTCCAGGTGATGCCGTTGTCTTCAGAGACGACCATGCCTGCGCCTCCGCCGCATCCTCTGTCGGGCAGGTAAGCGGTTCCATCTGGTCCCACCTTGATATGACCATGAAGCGGGAAACACTGGTTGTAGGCCAGAGCGTAGACTGGTATGGCCGGTCCAAAGGTCAGGCCACCATCGATGCTCAGAGCGCAATTGGCGACGCCGGTGCCCGAGCTATTCAGCGCGTCTTGCGCGCAGTAGTAGACCGAGTGCGGGTAAGTAGCTCCCGTCGGAATCGGCGCGTGGAATGGCCCGCCGCCGATTGTCTGGTGATCAACTCCGCTGCCGATACCTGAACCCTGGCTGGGCAAATAGGTAGCACCGTCGTCGTCGGTGAAATCCATTCCATTGAAAGGCGTTGCGCCAAACAACTGCGAGACAAATGTGCGGCCCGTATCGCGATCCGTAAACAGAATCGGATCGCCAACGGCGCGCGGAGTACCAGCCACCACTAAAGGCGTCTGGTCCCATGTGGCTGTCGCCGGCGATGTCGAATCGTTGAAGCCGACGCGCAACGCGTACGTTGAAAACCCACCGAAGAACATGACCTTGCCAGTTTTCCAGTTTGATCCTATCGAAGGCTCACCGAAATCTTCGGCGACACCCGCGGGAGGATAGTAGTTTGTGTATTGCGGCGTGCCGGGAGGCGGCGGTGTAGGAGTTGGCGTTGAGCTTGGAGTTGGTGTCGGCGTGGGATTCGGCCCTCCGCCTGCACATGACGCATTGCCCACCAGAGTGTAAGTTCCACTGGTCGTATCATCGATGTCCAGGAGCACGATTCCGACAAGCATGTAGGCAACGGCGTTGACGTTGGTCAGACTTTGGCCAACTGTGGGATTACCCACTCGACCGTTTGCAATCGTGATCGTGATCGTACCGTCGGCAGTATTCGAACCGCCATCGGGAGCACCAACAGTCGTATCCAGATTGTTGGCACTGGTTCCATACGCGTAGCTGACTGCGGAGTTGCCATCGGTCAGCATAGCGATCCAATACAGCAGCCCATCCGCTCCGTTGAAGTAAACCTTCCACTGCGTATTCGCCGGCAGAGTACCGTTAAGGTCGGCAACCTTGATGGTGAATACGAGCTGGTCTACGCCGGGACCGGAGAAGGGTTCCGCGATGGAGACTTTTTGTATGTCATGTTTAGTAGAGCCCACCGCCGGTAACTGATCACCGCTGGCGTCGGTTACCACAGTTGGGCCAGGAACGGCACAAGAAGGCCCGCCTGTCGGCGTAGGTGTCGGAACAGGTGTCGGCGTTGGAGTGGGTGTCGGCGTTGGCGATGCATTCGGCGTCGGCGTAGGTGTCGCCACGTTACAGGGTTGGTTGCCGGCCAGCGTGTAATCAGACATGCCGGAGGTTGGCGCAGTATTTGGCGCCAGGTCATGAGACGGCGTTGCGCCACCCGCGACTCCGGCGCCGACGAGTGTTTGCGTTCTTCCATAAATGCCGGTAAGTACGCTACCCGCTACTGGATTTCCGATTTTGCTGTTGGCTACGAAGATAGTGATCGTCTTATTGGCAACATCAAGCGACCCGCTATCAGCGGCGCCGAGCGTAGTGGTGACAGTGCCCGACGTTCCGTAGTTGTACTGCATGCCGCCGGCCACTGGATCATTAAATGCTCCGACAAAATATGTGGTCCCTCCAATGGTGAAGAACATGCGCCACATGCCGTTTGTGGGCAGTGCCGTCAAGTCTGCGACGCGCATTGTGAAAGCCAGTCTGCTGACGCCGTCTGTTTGATTCGGCTCAGCGACGAGGACTTCCGTAATGTCTTGCGCCGGCGTACCGGGGACAGTGGGCACACTGCCCAAACCTGTGTCGCCAGCGGGATCGGTAATCAGGGAAACTCCTGGCACGGCGCAAGCCGATTGCGGGATAGGTGTTGGAGTTGGCGTCGCCGTTGGCGTCGGTGAGGGGCTGCCGATTGGATCGTAGGCGGCGAATAGACGCTTTCCATTTACTTGTCGCGCAATGGTGGCCTTACTCGCGTGCGAGCCGGACGGATCCGTGCAGTTAATGCAACCATCCGCGTAACCGATGAGTACACGTCCTTCTTTATCAACAGCCGATCCCATGAAGTCGAGCAAATTGCGGCACGGATTGCTTCCGCCCTGCATCCAGATGCAACCACGCTGCACTGGATCGGTGGGCGTGGCGTCGATCGTGGTCCACGTCAGTCCTGAATCGAATGTATGAGCAATGTAAAGATGCCATTCGCCGGGGAAGGTCGCAGCCTGGAAAGGTCCCGCTGTCGGCGTACCAAGAAAAGCGAAAGCCGCACGATCGTCATCGCCCGCGAGTACGCGCGGAAACGCTGAGTTGTTGATCCCAAAGGCAGCGCCAATATCCTTGCTCTGCGTCCAGGTAAAACCCTTGTCATGAGAAACGGCGACGTCCGACCGCCCGTCTCCGTTCTGATATCCGAAATAAACAGTACCGCCGGCGCCAATACCGACGCCGGGATCCATGGCCCCTTGAATACTGTCTGGAACTGTGCGGACGCTCCAGGTTACGCCGTTATTCTCGGACACAACTACGCCCTGCTTTCCGCCGCAGCTTCGGTTAGGAACGTAAACAGTTCCATCAGGAGCAACCATCGGATGTCCATGCAAACCGCTGCACTCACTGGTATAGATCGGCACCCCGGGACCATAGGACAGACCGCCATTATCGCTGCGCGAGCAGTAGGCAGTAACGCCCGACTGGGCACAGTAATAGACCGCGTGCGCATACGCGGGCGCGGGCGCGGGCACTTCACGGGGAAGGGGATCAGCGAATGGTCCACCGCCGACCGATTGGTGGTCGGCGCCGCTGGGCGGACCACAGCCTTCGTCGGGAACCCAGGTGTCTCCGTCATCGTCGGTATAGGCAGACAGGCTGCAACCATCGGTTAGAACCGCCAGACTGTTCGCGGCCGCCGGAGTTACCAATTGGGAAACAATCGTGCGGCCGGTTGTTCGATCGGTGAACAGAATTGGATCCATCGTGATCTGGTTGGTCAATAAAAAGCTCTTGTCTTCCCAGGTTGCGCGGGCTGGAATCGTGGAGTCGTTAAAGGTCACCCGCAGAATTTGCTCGAGGGCGATGAACATCGCCTTTCCCGTCTTCCAGTTGACCCCGATCGAAGGCTCGCCCGCAGTGTTGCCAAGGTTTCCGGTCGCGGCGAAATTGTGATAGCTGATATTGGTATCTGGTCCCTGGGCTGCAGTGTTAACTACGTAGTGTTTGAGTTCGGCACTGGCTGCGTAACTGTTGCCGTCGGCGCCGACCAGCGGCGCGAATGGCGCTGCCGCCACCGAATAACTGCCCGCGGCGGGATTGATCAGAGTGACGATTTCCAGCGCGCCCGGGCTATTTCCCGATCCATCCAGAAGATTACCGTTGGGACCATAGACCTGCATGTCCCAGTCACCCTGCGGCTGCAACTTAATTTCAAGCAGATAAGGTCCGTAGCCGGACGAAGGAGGTTGGAAGTCAATTCGGAAGTTGTCGCAGCCGGCGTTGTTCGCCGAGCCGCAATTCGAGTCGCCGGTCGGCGCTTTGACTTGTCCCGCCCAGGTAACTCTGGGGTTCCCTTCAGAGACCGTTCCCGCCACGGGGTTGGCGCCGCGCGTGATCGGAATAACCACCACCACCGCAACTACCACCAACAAACAAAGCAGCGCGGCGAGAGCGTATCTCGAGCGCATGATGGTCGAAACTTTGCGTGCGTTTGCTGGCTTGCTCAACATTTCCGAATCTCCTTTTGTGGCTACCGGGAACCAGAGTCTTTCTTCGCGTGAATCCTTCTCTTTAAGTGGCGTTACTACCGGCTCTCGTAATTGCAAACAAATATTTGAGCCAGGCAGATACATGGCTGCCTGGCCCAGGAGTTCGCGCGCATCGTCATTTCAAGCTGACGAGTTGCACAGTCACTGTTTTGGTAAGTGGATTGACCGTGAAGCGCATCACGGCGTTGTACTTCTGCAGCACACCTGCCAACGGATCGCTGCTGGACGAGGATTGCTGCGAACTTGATGAACTTGAACTCGAGCTGGAACCGGAAGACGATCCGCCCGTCGAAAGATACGCCGTAACCACCGCGTCGTAGTTGAACATCTCTCCCGCGCTGTCCTGGAAACGGAGGCTACGTGTACCCGTGACTTCGTTCGGACTGAATAACTGGTCCGAACCAATCTTTTGCGAATAACCAAAGAGGGCGGCATTCGCGGGGCTGGTGCCGTTCTTACCATTGTCGGCATTGATGACCCGGACTCCGGTGGTAGAAGTAATGCCTACCACGTTGAGATCGACGAGTGGAACATAGGTCTGCGCGGAGTTGCTGATCAGTGACAGATCCAGTTGAAAGACCCCGCCGGTGTACGTGGCGCTCAAGAGGGACCGGCTCACCAGACTGGTGATGTCGACCTTCGAACGCTGATCGACAAGTATGCTGGCGGCGTTGCTGGGATTCGTGACGTATTTGCCGATCTGACCCGGTTGTATCCCGCGTACGCGAAACGAGTACTGTCCATTCGCCAGATTGTTGAAGTTATAGTTCGTCGTACCCGCGCCGACGTCGGCGACGAACTGCCAGTCCGGATTGTCAGGAGTTAGTTGTTCGATCTCATATCCCAGCTCACCACCTTGTGGATTCCATTGGAAATTGATCGAGCCGTCAAAGTCGATGTGGTTTCCGCTCGAGTCTGTGAAATCGCCGGGTATCGTTTGAGGTGCTGGCGGCAACGGCCCCTTCAGTAGGTTGCTCTCAACTGTAAAGGACGCAGGTCCGCTCTCGTTTCCACTAACCCGGTAGGTGTATGTGCCCGGCGTATCGACGACCCAACTCAAGCGTCTCGCTCCGTCCATGAAGATTGTGCGGGCGACTCTATTTCCGGCCGGATCGATCAGGAACATGTTCAGACCGTTAACGGTGTCGTCGTAATTCAGCGTGGCCTGAATCTTGAAAGTGCGATCGTCTACCTGGAAAGGAATGTCTGTGTAAGTTGCGCCACCAGCCGCTTCCAGGCCGGTGTCACCCGCTACGATCGTTCCGCTGTAGCTGCTCGTCTCTGTCGTAACATTCGCGGCGAACGAACGCACCGGCTTGAAATAAACGGGCATCCGCAGACTGTCTGAGCCATCGACACGTTGAGCCGTCAGATACCATTGCATCTCCATCGGCCTTTGAATGAAGCTGACTGACGTGCCGTTGACAATGGCCTCCGATACTTTGGCATCGCGAATCAGGTTTCCATCAAAGCCGGCGTTCACCGTGAACGTAGCAGATCCATTGGCGGCCACGCTCACCGTGGCGGGCGTGGTCGTAACGTTAATGCCGTTGACCTGCAGGTCGCGGTTGTTGGCCACGCCTATGTTGTAGGTGCCGCCCTGTCCCGAGACATCTCTGATCGTGACCGTCAAGTTTTCGGTGTGCGTGATGCGGTTATTTGCAACCGGCACTTCACCAAAAGAGGAGCTGCCCAGAATCTCAGGAGCATTGATGCCATCTCCGGCGACGCCCATCAGGGCTTTTGCATTTACCGCGCGGTAGACATCGATCAAGCCACCGCCCTGGGCGATGATTGAATCTGCTCCCGGTCCATCGTCTTTAGGTACTCGGTTGCCGTCTCGGAGATTGGTCGCGGTGTTAATTAGCGCGGTTCGCACCATGTCGGGAGTCCAATCGAGATGCGCTTGTTTGATTAAGGCGGCGGCTCCCGCGACGTGCGGTCCTGAAAAACTCGTGCCGTTAGCCGCGGTATAGCGAGTGGGATCGGCCATCGAAACTGCCGGCGCTCCAACCATTGAAGTCGCCGAAAGAATGCGAGCGCCGGGCGCGGTCACGTCAGGCTTAACCTGGCCATAACCAGCAACTGGACCTCGGGAGCTGAAGCCTGTCATGTCGCCGGTGAAACCTGATCGGAAAAAAGGATTGAAGCGAATCGGGAAGTTGGACATCGTGCCGCTGGCCGGATCGCCACTGCTCCCGCCAGGCAGGAGGCTGATCAGGTATTGACCATCAGTCGTCGAGATGTTGGCCGCTGGAATCGTCGACCTGACCGCGGTCGGGCTATCAACATTGGAAACCAACAAGACCGCCACGGCTCCGGCCGCGGCGGCATTGTTGGCGATCTGTGCATAGGCGTACGAGGTCGTAGCGCGCGGACTTGAGATTTTCACCAGCGCGATTCGACCGCGCACATTTATTGGATATTCGTCAATCGTCTGACCGTTGCGCACGAAGACGTAATATTGGGCCAGCGAGTCCTGCGGCGGATTCGGAGTTCCAGCCATTGGGAAAATCTTGAGACCGCTGCGTTGGCCGGAAGCCAACGGCAGGTTCTTCGCGGGCACAATGGGGCCAGTTGAATTCGGATCTACCGATGATGGATCGAGTACATCGACCGGCCAGGTGCTGGCCGGGTCTGTGTTCGCGCCCACCGCGATCACGCGACGGCCGGCGGCTGGAGCGCCGAGAGAGGCCAAAGTCGAACCGGAATTTCCGGCTGATGCGACGACAATCGTTCCGAGCAAGGCGGCATTGTCGCAGGCGACGGATGAAGCGCTGTCAGGTCCTCCGACGCCACCCAGACTCAGGTTGATTACATTGGCGATTGGTTTGGGAAAACCGGTCACCGTCACCGGTGAAACCGAATCCTCGATGCTCATCAGGATGTCCGAGCTGAGACAACTGCCGGCAGCATCGCAGGCTTTGTAATCCATCAGTCTCGCCTGGGGTGCAACGCCGTGAATTCTGACATCATCCGCGGTGCCGGGAATGCCATCCGCACCAGGCGCCATACCAAGGTAACCGGCTATGTCCGCGGACGTGTGCGAGCCGTGACCGAAATCATCGATGAGTCCGCCCAGGAACGACATGTAATAAATAACTTTTTGGTTTGTGCCGACCGCGGCAACCGTTGGATCAACTCCGAGACGTGGCGGTGTGGGATCGCCTCCAAACATCGGGTGGCTCCAGTCGACGCCCGTGTCGATCACGGCGACCTTGACGCCCTGGCCTTCATAACCTTCATTGAAGGTATCGAACGGTGTCAGTTCCTGGAATTTTCCGTAGACTTCCGGCGCGCGAATGTAATCGACGCTCTTCTCGAGCAGAACCTGCAGAGCCGTGTCGGGATGCACCGCTTTTACCTGGGGCATCGCTTTGATAGTTTGGATCGACGATGACGGAACGCTGAGTGCCAAACCGTTGAAGACCAGCGTGTAACGAATATTGACCGGAGTAGTTCCGCCGGTGGAGTTAGGAACGTTGGCTGATTTCACCTGAAAGGCCGCACCACTGCTTTTGAGCGTTGCCAGAAACTGATTCTGCGAGGTTGTTAAGCCGGCCCGGTAAGCTTGCAACTGATCTGCGGACACCGCAGCACCAGTCTGCTTTGCTTTTGCGGCATAGACGGCGCCGGGATCGTCGCGCAACTCGACGATCACCGAAATGTTTCCGCCGCTGACGGCTGCCGATTTCAAAAACGGTATGGCGAATGCGAGAATCGATAACACGGCCAGGGCGGCAAATCGCAGAAATCGAAACATGACGGACCTCCTCAGGTGTTTCAAAGAGAAATCAGAAACTTCACTGGAACGCTTAGCAGGATAAGGAAGCGGCCTTGAGGAATCCTTGAGTAAAGCTTGAGAAGAGGCTTGAGGAGGGTCGGCAATAGAAATGCAATCGTTTTAAAAGCTGTGCAGGAATGAGGGTCAGTATCGCGATGCTTCGGGTTGGCGACTCAGTCCCCTCGTCCCGATCCGAGGTCGGGCCGCCCGTTGCGACCCGATCGCTACTGCTAAGACGGTAGGACCCTACTTTGATAAGCGGCGTACAGAGTACCGACTTTAGTCGGGCATTCCTTTAAGCAAGAAAGAACCCAACTAAAGTTGGTACTCTATACGCCGTTAGATCAAGGCACCACTCTCCGGTAATGACTTTATGTCTAACCTGGCTGTCGATTTCTAACCGGGCACAAACGCCCGCACCAGCGCAGGGGTGAAAGAAAAACTGAGCGACCTGGCGATGGTTTCCTTCCATCCAGGTGGTGGCGGCATAGTTACTGAGCTGAGTTGATCGCCGCGAGTGGTTCCACCCTGGAAACGCTCGCGATACTCAGCCGAACTGATAAACGCCTTGACCATTTCAGCGTTGACGAAGTTGCCGCTAAAGTTGTTGAGTTTGCTGAGCCAGAAATCATACCCCGTGTAATCCGAGTCCGGAGCATTGTTAGGATTACGCCGCAGATAGCCGAAGAACTGCATCAGCACAAAGGCACGATTGAATTCCGCCTGGGCCAGATCGGGATCTTCAGCGACCGCTCGCAATATCTGAGCACGGGTCTTGGCCCCCGTCGAGAGATCGTTTACCAATTGATCACGCTCGGCCGATGACAACGGATTACCCGCATTCCGATTGAGCTGGTCGACAAATTCTGCCGGCGTCAGCGTAGACGGAAAAGCGGACATGAATCTCGAGCGTTGCGCAAAGTCTTCGGTGAAAGCCCGAATGTTGTTTTCCAGCGCCTGCTCCCAACCAGGTTTTCCCACCGTCACTCCTTCCCCGATTTGCTGCGTGTCGGGCAGGAACTCCTCAAGTCGAATGACGGGCACCGCCAGTTGATGCAGCCCGTTCCACGTCGAGGCTGACTGAGCATCTCCGTACGAAGCTTTGTAAATTCGTTCGACGAGATAGCCCGTCTGCTGAAACTCAATCGAGAGATAAAAGGCCGCTGAGACGTTAACGCGCTTGGCCTCGATGCATTGCTGGTCGCTGCCGCAGGCGGTTAGCTCCCTCGTCCAGAACGCTTGTCCGTCCGGGTCGCTCTGGCGATTCAGGAAGTCGTGGTAGTGCTCGCCGACAAAGTTGGCCGGATCGTCGATCGGATTTACGGAACCGTCCACTAAGTCGTTATCGTTTATTTGCAGCGTGGCCGCGGGCAGCGGGCCCAGCGAGCCGCCCCTGACGTCGGCCAATCTCAGCGTCGCGGTTTCCATTCCCTCCGCATAAGCATCATCGGTAATCAACACCGGAACCTGCTTGGTGGTTTCGCCCGGAGCGAAACGGATAATGCGGGCCGCGAAAGTAAAATCGCCGCGCTGCGTTGCGGTGCCGTTCTCGGCGAAGAAGCGAGCTGTCGTGGTGCCGTCGATCTGTCCTGATCGGTTGATTGTAATCAAGGTCTGCACGCAACCTTCAGTCGCCGAGTATTCAGGGGCGCTGAACTGCACTGCAGTTTGGGGCGGCGTTGGTGGTGGAGTCGACGTTGGCGTTGGAGTAGGCGTCGGCATCGGAGTCGGAGTCGGCGACGGAACCGGCGTCGGTGTTGGAGTCGGAGTAGGCGTCGGTGTTGGAGTAGGCGTCGGCGTCGGCGTTGGAGTAGGCGTCGGTGTTGGACTCGGAGTCGGGGTAGGCGTCGGAGTTGGAGTTGGAGTCGGCGTTGGTTCCGCGCCTTCCACTTCAATCAAATAATGAGCAGTATTCGCGCTGATCTTTCCGCGTGAATCGTGTACTACCATTCTCACTTCGTATTCGCCGGGTTCGGTAAAAGTGTGGACAGTGACGGGCGCAGCTTGAGTGAAATCGTCACCGCCGTCACCAAAGTTGAAGGTGTAGCTGGCGATCGTGTCAATCGAATCTGCATCGGAAGAACCGCTACCGTCAAATTGCACGGTAAGCGGCTTGTCTCCGCGGTCTCGGTCGGCCGTAATGCGCGCTAACGGCGCCGCGTTTGATAGGCAAAGGTTTGCCGGGCGAAGCGTGTAGCTGCCCCCCCCGGTGCTGTCCGGGATGGTCTCGTTGGTGCCGCCCGATGCCGGTACGGTTGAAGGCGGGGTCGCGCGTACGCTGCCCAGCATGCCGGTGATGGCTTGGCCAGGAGTCGGATTACCGATTGCCGATTTCGGCAGCACCAAAGTGATTGTGCCGTCAGCGTTGGCTTTACTTGCCGCATCGAGATTACCAATCGTGGTGAAAATGCGGCTGACCTGGAACACGCCCGAACTGCCATAGGTAAAGGTCGGGGCTGCGCCATCTGAAGTCACCATTGAAACGAACCAGTCTTCCTGTGGTCCTAAACCCGTCGCGTCAGGCGGATTTTGCGGTGCGCCGAAGCGTACTGCCCAGCGCCACCCAGACGGAACGGTCGAAAGATCCACGACCTTGATGGTGAAGACTAATTTGTCCGGCATGTCCTGCGGCTCGGCCATCGAGGCGGAAGTAATGTCGTGCTGTGGCAATCCGTCGGACTCGTCGCCCACCGGATCCATAATCGCTGTGACGCCGGGCATGGTGCAGGCGCCTTCTGTTTCCAGACGTGGTTTGACTACCAGTGAAACGATGTTGCTGGGCAGACCCTCGCCGACCGCGTTCACGGCTGTCACCTTGTAGCTGTAACTTGCCACAGCAGGATTGGCGCTGCGATCGACGAAATCCGTGTCGTCGCCGGTTGTCTTGCCAATATAGACTTCATTGCCCGGGATAGTGCCACGATAAATCTTATAAAGCCCGATCGCGGATCCCCCTGGATCAGGCGCGGCCCATTGCAGGTAAGCGGCCATGTCATCACGCCGTCCCGAGAGGAACGGACGTTGGGCCCGCCTCGGTTCAGCAGGATCAAATTGTGCCAGCAGTCCCGGACCGCCGGACTGGCGGGCGATGGTCGCCTTCGAGCTGTAGGTGTTCGCTCCTCCCGATTCACAACCGTCAATACAGCCATCGGCGAAAGCGAAAAGCACGTGCCCGTTTTCATCCATCGTCACATCATTGAAGTCGAGCAGGTTGCGGCACGGATTGTTGCCGCCGCCGTTCCAGATACAGGCATTGCGCTGTACTGGTCCATTTGGAGTGGCCAGCGCCGTGGTCCAGGTCGCGCCGCCATCGAAGGTGTGCGCGACCCAGCCGTACCAGGTTCCCTTGAAGTCGACATCCTGATGATTACCGGACGTCTTCGTGCCGAGAAAAACGACCGCCGCTCGCTCAGGATCGCCCGCAACTGCCGACGGGAAAGCTGCGTTGCTGATTCCCCAGCTCGCGCCTACATCGAATGACTTGGTCCAGTGTTCACCACGGTCTTTGCTTACTGCCACAAAAACGTGGGCGTCGGTCTCATTACCACCGGGTACGGCGCCGGTATACGCGAAGTACACGGTGTTATCGCTGGCGATACCTACGGATGGATCCATACCTCCGTTGCCGGGCAGACTGTCCGGGATCGTGCGCACGGTCCAGGTGATGCCTGCGTCCGTTGAGACAGCAATACCCTGCTGTCCTCCGCATTGAGCATTCGGAACATAGACAGTGCCGTCGGGTGCAACCTTAACGTGACCGTGGATCATTTGGCTGCAAGTAGGTCCATTCACTCCGGTAGCGCCGGCGTAGATTGGCACCGACTTGCCGAAGTTCAATCCACCGTCATCGCTGCGTGAACAGAACGCGGTAGAGGCAGCCACCAGAACGTTTCCTGATTGGCCACAGTAGTAAACAGCGTCACCTTTGTTAATGTCGTTGCCCAGCGGCACGGAAGCCGGATACGGCCCAGCGCCTACCGTCTGGTGATCGTTGCTGCCGTCCGGTGGATTGACTTGCGCCGGCGTCCATGTCGCGCCATCGTCGTCGCTGTAAGCCATCAGACTGTTTAGCCCGACCAGCGCCGGTCCGGCGCCTTCGCTGTTCAATTGCGAAACGAACGTGCGACCGGTGCGTTGATCGGTGAATAGGATTGGATCCAGCGATCTCGTCTTCGTCCAAACGTAAGAGACGTCTTTCCAACTTGCCAGTCCGGCTTCCGGAACCGATCCCATCGGATCGATTCTCTCCGGGAAGGTGACCTGCAAGGTTTGCAAGCCCGCGAGAAACATCGCGTGATGAGAAGTCAGATTGTAGCCGATAGACGGCTCGCCTGAGTTTTCACCCACGGCCGAAGGCGGCGTGTATTCGTGATACCGCGGCCCGACAGCCGAAGCCGTTGGCGCAGACTCTTCCGGTACAATTGGGGCCTGAGTCAATGCGATCGTCGCGTGGAAAGGAACGTCAGGTTGTACGTCGTACGGAACGACGTAGATCGTGTATGTCTTTGTTCCCACGCTGGCGCGGAAAGTAGCAACTTCCGGATTGTCCGAACCGCCGCCCTTAGCGACCTGAGCACCCGTTACTTCGTCAGGTTGAAAGATGTAGAGGTCATAGTCGGTCGCAGAACCTCCCTGCGTGGTCGTAGATTGGCTGTTGGTCCAACCAAGAGTGACCTTAACCTGATAGCTGTTGGTATCCGTTGTCGGAACCGTAACGCTTAACGCGTATTGATCGCACAGACCTGACGCGCACGCCGGCGGAGTGTTCCCCAAGGGCGATGATGGATTGGAAACAGAGAATGGTCCGCCGCAGTAATTCAGAACTCCGCTTGAAGGCGTTAAAGTCCCGGCGTGATCGCAAGGAGTTGGCGTCGGCGTTGGAGTTGGAGTGGGCGTTGGAGTCGGAGTTGGCGTTGGAGTTGGTGTTGGCGTCGGCGTTGGTGTCGGAGTTGGCGTTGGCGTGGGGATGCCGGCGTCGAAGGCCTTAAAGAGTCCCAGCCCTCCCGATTGTCGCGCGATCGTCGCTTTCTTTGTATAGTCGTTCGCGCCACCCTGAATGCATGCCTGAGTGATACAACCGTCCGGATAAGCAACCAGCACACGTCCCTGGTGATCGACTGTCGCGTCCATGAAGTCGAGCAGGTTACGATCGTCCGGAACGCGGCCGCAAATGACCGTTCCTGAGTTGCAGATCGATCCGCGTTGGACCGGATCGCTTGGCGTCACGTCAACCGTTACCCAGTTGTTGCCACTGTCATAGGTGTAAGCAACATAAAGGTGCCAGACGCCGGGGAAGCCGGTGTTGTTTGAGAAGTTAGTGTAGTCCTGATAGTAACCACCAGTAGGCGTTCCCATGAAAGCGAACGCGGCCCGGTCGTCATCACCCGCCACCATGGCCGGGAAGGTGAGGTTCTTGATTCCGAACGGCGTGCCTACGTCCTGGCTCGGGCTCCAGACGATTTTGTGATTCGTCTTATCCAGATGACCTACGGCGACCGACGGCGCGCCGTTGCTGTTGGCATAACCGTAGTAGATCGTCCCGTTCGCGCCGATGCCGATCGATGGATCGACAATGCCGGGCGCCGGATTGCTATCGGGAACCAGTTGCGGTTGTGACCAGGTGATGCCGTTGTCTTCAGAAAATACCAGGGCCTGCTTCGCCGTCGCGGTCGGAAAATTTCCAATCGTTTGCGCGCCGGCTGACGAACAATCACTGTCCGGCACGTAGACTGTTCCATCGGGCGCGACCTTCACGTGTCCATGAATGCCGAAACAACTTACCGTGTAGATGGGAATCGCGGGACCAAACGTCAATCCGCCATCGATGCTGATTGCACAAGCGGCGGCCTGCGTTCCATATTGCGAACAGTAATAGACACCGTTTGGATAAGCGGCTCCGGTCGTCAAAGGAGCATGCAACGGCCCGCCACCCATTGTTTGGTGGTCGATGCCCGCAGGGAATCCGCAACCCTGGCTTGGCGCCCACACGTCGCCGTCATTGAAGGGTGCGGCCGTGTCAGTATACGCAGCCTTGCTGCACGCGCCCGCGAGTTGCGACGTAAAAGTGCGGCCGGTTTGACGATCCGTAAACAGGATCGGATCCAGAGAGCCCGTGGCATTGGGTGCGCTCTTGCTTTCCCAAAGCGCCTGCGCTGGAGACGCGCTGTCATTGAAGGTGACGCGCAACATCTGAGTACCTGACTGATACATCGCGCGGCCTTGTGGATTTTCCGCGGTGGCCAGAGCTACGCCAATTGATGGCTCGCCTGAACCATTGCCCAGGCTGGATGGCGCCTGGAAATTCTGGAACGTCGGCGTGCTGAGGCCGCCTTGCGCAGCCGGTCCGACCTTTTGTTCCAGAGTCGCTTTGCCGGTGTAGCTATCGCCGAGCGGAATCGTGGGCGAAACCCGCAATAGATATTTTCCGGACACCGCCGCGATCGTGACTACGTCGGGATTGACGGCAAAAAAGTTTGCCGCCTGCAGTTTTCCGAGCGAGCCGTCGCCGTTCAATGTGTACACGAACAGATCGAATTGCGCGCCTGGATTCGTCCAGTTGACCTGGACCTTAACGTAGTTCTGATTGTCATAGCCGGCCGGTACATCGACGTTCAAGACTGTATCGCTGCACGGCAGCGCCGCATTGCAGGTCGGCACACCATCAACTTGATCAGTTGGATTCGGATTAACGAAAGGACCACCACCAAAAGTGACCGGTGGACTGCCGACAGATAGAGTCGATGCCGGGGTTGGCGTCGGCGTTGGCGTTGGCGTCGGCGTTGGTGTGGGCGTCGGAGTAGGAGTCGGAGTAGGGGTCGGTGTTGGCGATGAAGACCCGCAAGCAGAATTGTTGTTAACCGTGTACGACTCTTTGAAGCTGAGATCGCTAGGCATTTGGTCGATGAGCTCGGTAGCTGCATTCGCTGCGGTTTGGGACACGCCTGAAATGAATCCAGCGATGGTGCTGCCGGGACTCAGGCCGAGGTCGCTGGCTTTGACCACGATCACTACCTGATTGAACGGCGATGCGTAGCTGCTGGTCGCTTCCGCAGGTCCAACCACGGTATCGACAAAGCGGCCATCAACGTCGCCGACGCTGTTAGCGCCGGGGATGTAAATCTCGAATGTGGGCGTCGGACCATTCCAGGTCATGTGCACGCCACGGTAATGAAATTGTGCGGTTGAGCTTGAATCGGTCGGTTCAGGCCCCGGTATCTTCACCACCGCATACCAGGATGATCCCGGCGGTTGCACCGCCTGGCCCGCGTCCGTGTTGATGGTGAACATCAATTTGGGCACACCGTCCGCGGCGAAAGGCTGCGCGACTTGAAGGGAAAGCAGATCCGTTCCCGGAGGCGCCGGACCCACCAGACCCAGGACCGCATGATTGTCACCTGCCGGGTCCGTCAGTTTAGTTAGACCAGGCGCCTTGCAAATGTCTTCGGGGATTGGCAGCGGAGTAACCGTCAAGTCAATCTCGTTGCTTTGATCGCCGGTGCCGGCAGCATTGATCGCTTTGACGACGTAGTAGTAGTGCGCAACGGAAGGATCCGCGGTCGTATCGTTGAAGCTCGTTTTGGCGATTCCGGTCTGACCTAGTAGCACTTCGTTGCCAGGCGCAGTCCCGCGAAAGATCTGATAGTTGGCAATATCTGCGCCGCGGTTGTCGGGCGCCTTCCAGATCAAATGCGCAGCCAGAGGATCGCGCACGCCGGAAAGGCAAGCGGGTTTCGGAGCTGTGGCACTCGTCGTGTCCGCCGTGCCGTCCATGAAAGCGAACAGACTCTTGCCACCGGACTGTCGAGCCACGCGCATGTTCGCGGTGAAGTCATTCGGTCCTGTGCCGGCAATACATTTTTCGCTCACACAGCCATCGCTGTAGCCATAGAGCACGCGGCCTCTGTTGTCCACCGTAATCTCGTTGAAATCGAGCAGGTTGCGATCGTCATGGCCGCCGCCTTGCTGCCAGACTCCCGTCATACTCTGAACGGGATCATTCGGCGTGGCGTTTACCGTCTTCCAGGTCACACCGCCGTCGTAGGTCGTGGCTATGAACACATACCATTTGCCTGGAAAACTATTCGCTTGATAGTCACCGTTTACGTTGGTGCCAAGAAAACCTACCGCTGCACGGCCAGAGCTGCCGCCCACCACCTCGATCTCCACTGCGTTCTTTATGCCGTGAAATGCGCCGAGATCGAAATCATTGGTCCAGGTCACACCGTGATCGTGACTGACCTTCACGTGGGCGTGACCCTCGGGAGGATTGCCGGCCCCGACCGGCTGATTGTTCACGTAGGCGTAGTAAACCGTGCTGTCTGAATCGATCGCGATCGAAGGATCTGCGCCTTCCTGCTGCGAGACGCTGCCGTTGACGATGAACTCTTTCCACGTCACGCCCGCATCAGTGCTGACTGCGCCACCCTGCGCGCCGCCGCAGTGGTTGACCGGCAGCCAAACGCTGCCATCCGGCGCAACTCGAACGTGACCATGCAGACCGTGACATTGCGTTAGACCGTTGCCCTGGTACGCCAACACGCCCGGACCATAGGTGTCGCCGAGCGTATCACTGCGCTGACAAGCGGCAGGTCCCACGATGGCCTGCGAGCAATAGTAGACAGCCTGACCTTGGTTTGCCTGATTCCCCAGCGGATTAGGCAGACCCGCAACCTTCGGATATGGCCCGGAACCCAGAGTCTCGTGATCTGCGCCTCCGTTGGGTGGAGCAAAACCGCCTTCTACCCATGAGTCGCCATCAGTGTCGCTGTATGCGTAAACGGCGTTCGCGCCGGCAGTGGAATTCGAAATGAGAGTGCGCCCGGTCCTTTGGTCCGTCCAAAGGATTGGGTCGACACCGATGTTGGTACTGTTTGCAGATTTATCTTCCCAAAGTCCTTCGCAGCATTCCGGCTTGCTGGGCGTCTGCACCTCTCCCGGAGTCAGCCGCCAGACAGGACCGAAATTCATCAACATGATGCGACCGGTGTGCGGATTAAAACCGATATTGAATTCGCCCTGACTGGCTTCGGCCGAAGATCCGGAGGGCGCAACGAAAGTCTGATAGCGTGGAACGCCAGGGGTGGTCGGATCGGCTGTACCAAAGACTGTAGATCCCGGAGGGCCAGAGCCGGGTAACAACTCGATTCCTACGTGCACCACTTCCTGAGTAGGAACGAAGGGAACTATCTTGACTGAAAACTCGTGAGTGCCATCTTGCAAAGGGTTGATGATGGCAACTTCGGGATTAGTGCCACTTGTCCCTTGATGATCTGCCGGTTGATTGCCGCCCAGATCTCCAACAACTCCGTTGTAAACATAAAGATCATAGTCTGACTGGTGACTGCCGGTGTCGGTCCACGACATCGTGAGTTTGATGCCTGAGTTCGGATGTGCCGCGACGTATCCGCTGGGCAATGACACGGTCAGTGCATAGTTATCGCAAGGGAAAGCGTTATTGTTACAACGTGGTCCGGTATCAAGCTGGCCCAAACCAACCGGTGATTGGTTCGCGACGTTGAATGGACCCGCGTCGTAGGTCAGCACGGGATTGGCTTCAGAGAGAATTCCGCCCGACGGTGTCGCAGCCGAGCTGCACAGCGTGCCCACAATCAAAGCAGCGGCAAGACAGCCAAGAACGGCAAGTAGCATTGCGGTTCTGAGATAGCGTGAGCTTGATCCAGTAAGTAAATGCCGGGGCATAACGGTCCCTCCTGAAGTATTTTCAAAAGATCACTCAGACGTCCACCATGACTACTAGCAGCCTACGTAGCCTTACTTGAGGAATTCTTGAGTAATAGTTGAGAAGGAGCTTGAGGACGAGCGGCAACGGAAATGCAATCGTTTTGTCGCATGCTCGGCAGCTTGGCGAGCTCACGCAATAGGTAGAACCGCAAAGCGCATCGTTCGGTCTTAGCGGTTAGAGTCGGGAGCTATATCAGGCCGAACCGGAATTGTTTTTGAAAGTATGAGGCAGCCGAGTACTGGAAGCGTTGACGTCTCGCCCGCACCAAGCACAAGCTAATTCGCACTTCGCGCTCACTACCGACGAGACGCCTTAGCTCCCAGCAAAATCACATCTTCACCCGGAAGCATTTCCGAAGATGGCATACCGCAATATCGCATCGGCAAAGTTTCGCAAACGCGTTGTCAAGTCTCCTTCCGTCTCAGCTTCCTGGTTACCACTGGTCGAGCCAAAGAACCGCACGCGGTATTCGCCGGAAACGATGAAGGCCTTGACCATCTCGGCCCGCTGAACTCGTGCTATCGCTACCTGTTCATTGCGGGCGTCTTCACCAGGTTGCGTAAACGAGTTCATCTTCGCGAGCCAAAAATCGTAACCGCTGAAGTTGTTGTCGGGAGCGTCGTCCGGGTTACGCCGTAAGTACCCGTAGTACTGCATCAGCACGAAGGAGTCGTTGTAGAGTTTATTGAAGACCGAGCCGCTCTCAATAACACTCTTGAGAGCCGCCGCCCGACCAGAAGTGTCACCGCTGCCGTACGCGGAAATGGCATCGTTGCGTTCAGTAGTCGTGGGCGACGCCCCGGTATTCTGGAAGAGTTTGTCCACATAGGCGCCAGCAGAAACTCCTACTCCCAATGAAGGTTGTGACGTGAACTCAATGCGCGAGACAAAGTCGACGAGGTAATTCTGCTTGTTCGTGTCGAGGGTCTGCTGCCAGTTACCCTGTCCGACGATGACACCCTCGCCAATCTGCCGCTGTTCACGCAGAAAGACCGCGTAACGCGGAGTACTCTTCGCGTTGCCAAACCCGGCCTTCGCCGCACGAATGACGAAATAGCCGGTTTGCTGGAACTCGATCGATAGGAAGAAAGCCGCCGAGACATTGACCCTCTTGGCATCAAGACAGGCCGCGTTCGTTCCACAGGATGCAGTCTGATCGGTCCAGAAGTCCTCCCCCGACTGATCGGCCTGCCGGGCGAGGAAATCATGGTAATTAGTGCCGGCGAAGATCCGCGGATCGTCGATTGGATTCGTGGAAGTCTCCGGCACGTCATCGATGATCTGGAGCGTGGCCGAGTTCGGCGTGCCCAGCGCACCGTTAGTAGGATTCTGCAAGAGCAGCGTCGCCGCCTCGGGCCCTTCAGTGTAGCTGTCCTCGTTAATCAGCACCGGGAATGTCTTCTGAGTTTCGCCGGCCTCAAACACCAGGCGGCCCACCACTAACTCGTAATCACCTTTCTGCTTCGCGGTGCCGTCGAGGCTCGCGATGTCTACCGTGGCGCGAGTACTAGTCACCCCAGTCCGCAGGACACGCACGGTGGTAAACGTGACATTCTCCTGGACGGCATAGCTCGTCGAGTCAAACTGGAAGACCGCCGTCGGTGTCGGTGTTGGCGTGGGCGTCGGCGTAGGTGTGGGCGTTGGCGTGGGTGTCGGCGTGCCACTCGGCGTCGGAGAGGGCGTTGGTGTCGGTGTTGGCGTTGGCGTAGGTGTCGGCGTCGGAGTTGCGCTCGCACAAACCGAATTGGCGTTCACGGTAAACGTGCCGGCAAACGCCAGGCTGTCGGGCATTTGATCATACAAGGACGTGGCGCCGGTGCCGACGTTGTGGGCAGGATCAGTGGACTGTGACACGCCGGAAACGAAACCGCCAATCACGTCGCCCGCGCTCAAGCCCAGGTCGCTCGCCTTGACCACGATGACTACCTTGTTAAAGGGTGTCACGTAACTGCTCCCCGGCTCGGCAGGTTTCTGGGAGCCGGTAGTAACAAAGCGGCCGTCAACTCCGCCACTGGTGTTGCCACTTGGAGTATAGGACTCGAAAGTGGGTGTGGTGCCGGTCCAGGACATATGAACACCGCGATAGTGGAAGGTGGTTGCCGGAGCCGGGTCGGGTATTTTCATTGCTACGTACCAGGCTGAACCTGCGGGTTGGACCGACTGGCCCGGATCCGTATTGATCGTGAAAACCAATCTGAGTATGCCGTCGGCGGCGAAAGGCTGCGCGAGCTGGAAGGAGAGTAAATCCGATCCGGGTGGCGCTGGCGTACTCACCACGCCGAGTGCGGCACTGGTGTCACCGGTCGCATCCGTCAGCTTGGTCAATCCAGGCACCGTGCAAATATCCTCGACGGGCGGAAACGGAGTGACAATCAGATCGACCTCGTTGCTCTGAACTCCGACGCCTGCCGAATTGATTCCCTTAACTACGTAGAAATAGTGTGCGACGGCAGGATTGGCTGTCGTGTCGTGGTAAGCAGACTTGGGGCCGCCGGTCTGGGCAATGAGCACTTCGTTGCCGGACGACGTTCCGCGGAATATCTGGTAATTGACGATGTCGGAACCACCGTTGTCAGGCACTTTCCAGTTTAGGTGCGAAGCAGCCGGATCGCGTGTGCCGGAGAGACAAGCGGCGTTGGGCGCTAAGGGCTCGACCACGTCAAAACTTGATAGCAGACCCCTGCCGCCGGTCTGACGGGCGACGCGTATCCTGGCGCCAAACGAATTGTGCGTTGGATCACCGACGCAGTCGTCGACGCAGCCATCGTCGTAACCGAACAAGACGCGGCCTTTGCTATCCATCGTGACTTCATTGAAATCGAGCAAGTTGCGGTTAGGGTTACTGCCGCCGCCCTGCCAGATGCCGCCGAGTCCCTGAACCGGATCGTTCGGCGTGGCGTTGACGATACTCCAGTGATCACCGCTGTCATAGGTCGTGGCGATGTAGAGATACCAGAAGCCCGGGAAAGTTATTCCCTCATAAAAACCTGGGCGGTCAGTGCCAAGAAAACCGACCGCGGCACGACTGTCGTCACCGGCGACTGCTTCCGGGAATACAGCGTTGATGATGCCATGCGATATGCCCAGGTCTGTGTCTTTCGACCAGTTCGCTCCCCGATCAGAGCTGACCTGAACATGCATGTGGCCTTCGCTATTGTCCGTGTTGCTGGCTACGTAAAAGAAATAGATCTTGTTATTAGCTCCGATGGCGATCGAAGGATCGCTGCCGTGGGTCTGTGACTTGCTGTTCGGGACGATGCGTTCCGTCCAAGTGGTGCCACCGTCAGTGCTGACGGCCAGCCCTGCATTGCCGGCGCAATCTCTGACCGGAACATAGGTGGTGCCATCAGGAGCAGTGTGCACGTGGCCATGGATGCCGCGGCATTGGGTGCCAGGATTGGTGGGACCGTAAATCAAAACGCTGGGTCCATAACTCGAGCCGAGAGTGTCGCTGCGCTGGCAAGCAGCCGCGCCGGTCGGAAATGTCTGTGCGCAATAGTAAACCGCCTGACCTTTGTTCACCGCAGTGGTTAACAGCGGAGCCAAAGTAGCGGGATACGGCCCAGAGCCGATTGTCTCGTGATCGCTGCTGGCGTTTGGCGGCGAAGCGCTGAGCGGGTTCCAGAGGTCGCCGTCATTGTCGCTGTATCCATAGACACCGTTGGTGCCGGCAGTCGAATTGGCCGCAAAGGTACGGCCCGTTTTTTGATCCGTCCACAGGATCGGGTCAACACCGGTGATCGTCGAAGCGTTAGTCACGTCCTCCCAGAGCGACTCGCAACACTCAGGCTTTTTCGGAGTCAAGTTCTCGGGCGTATTCAACCGCCAGATTGGCCCGGAGTTCATGACCATTATTCGTTTGGTAAACGGGTTGAAGCCAATATTCATTTCGCCACTGGTCGATTCCGCTGTTGAGCCGGCTGGCGCTGCGAAGATTTGAAAACGCGGGACACCCGGCGACGTCGGATCGGGTCCACCAAAACCTGGGAAGCCGGCGGGGCCAGTGCCGGAGAGCAACTCTAACCTTACGTGGACCGTTTCGCCCGATGGCGTGTAAGGGACGATCTTCACGGTGTACTTGGTATCGCCGTTTTTCAGCGGGCTGACAGATGCAACCTCCGGATTCGCGCCGCTCGCCGATGAGTAGGGCGCCGGCTGCGAGCCGCTCAAGGTGTCCACCACGCCGTCGTAAATATAAAGGTCATAGTCCGACTGCTTACTGCCGGTGTCGGTCCAGAACATCGTGACCTTAATCGACGCATTTGGATTCGCGGCTACGTAACCCGCCGGAAGCGAAACCGTTAACGCGAAACTATCACAAGGAAACGTGTTTGAATTGCAGCGTGGCCCGCTATCCACCTGACCCAATCCCACAGGAGATTGGTTTGCCTGGACAAAGGGGCCGGCATCGTAGGTCATGGTTGGTGCAGCCGTTGAGATAGTTCCACTGGAAGGAGTCGCGGCTGAACCGCGCCTCGTGGCTACCATCGCAGCAATCGCGAAACAAACAATAAGGGCGAGGCCGATTGTGCCTTTCAGCATTGAACCGCGAAATGACCTTTTCATGACTTTGTCCTTTCTCTAAGTAGGCCTGGAAGCGGGGAGCAAAAGACTCTCAGTATGACTACCAGGAGTTTACGTAGTCCTACTTGAGGAATTCTTGAGTTTTGCCTTAGAAGGGGGTTTGCTAGCGAATGGTAACAGGAATGCAATCAGTTTTGAAAGCCTGGGCGCGGGGGGTGAGGTGGCAGTAGCGTGACCGTCGGTGTGACTCTCGTGGAGACGATGTCGTTCAAAATTCCCCTCTCCCTTTGGGAGAGGGGCTAGGGGAGAGGGTGCGAAGCTTAGCACGGAGTCTCTCTTCAAACAGCCTCGTGTTTAGTTATGACAAGCCGTGCCAAAGGGAGGGTGCGCCGTCAATCCCTCACCCTAACCCTCTCCCAGAGGGAGAGGGAAGCGAACCAATGCTAAGATCGGGATCGGTTTTGCTCTGTCAGGCGCTCTGGCGTGAGTAGTGCTGCCTTGGGACGATGCTTAGACGGTCACCAGGGTAGACTCAGTTTCATTTCGCAGTTTTTCGGCCTGGTAGTGAGTCGTTAATCCGTCGATGATCTGATCGAGCGCGCCATCCATCACCAGATTGAGCTGGTGAATCGTGAGGCCGATGCGGTGATCGGTGACGCGATTTTCTTTGAAGTTGTAAGTGCGGATCTTTTCTGAGCGATCGCCGCTGCCCACCATTGAACGGCGTTCGCTGGCTTCGGCTTCGTGCTGCTTCCGTTCTTCAAGTTCCTGCAAACGCGAGCGCAGCACCCGCATTCCTTTTTCGCGATTCTTGATCTGCGACTTCTCGTCCTGCATCGAGACGACCACGTTCGTAGGCAGGTGCGTGATGCGCACGGCAGAGTAGGTCGTGTTCACCGACTGTCCACCAGGGCCCGAAGAACAAAACGTGTCGATGCGGAGGTCTTTGGGATCAATCTTTACGTCGACCTCTTCAGCTTCGGGCAGCACCGCGACGGTGATTGCCGAGGTATGAATGCGGCCGCTGGCTTCCGTTTGCGGGACGCGCTGCACGCGGTGCACTCCGGATTCGTGTTTCAATCTGGAATAGACCTTGTCGCCTTCGATCAACGCGACCGCTTCCTTGAGGCCACCGATTCCTGTTTCCGAAGCGTCGAGAATCTCCATCTTCCAGCGCTGGCGTTCAGCATAGCGCGCGTACATGCGCAGGATGTCGGCGGCGAACAGCGAAGCTTCGTCGCCACCGGTGCCGGCGCGAATCTCCAGAATCACGTTCTTTTCATCGTTGGGATCGCGTGGGATCAGCAGCAACTTGAGGTCGTTTTCGGCTTGCTCGAGTTGCTCCTGCAAGGCTTCAATTTCCACCCGGGCCAGCTCGCGCATGTCATCGTCTTCCGTAAGTTCCGTCAACTGGCGCGCGCCGGTGAGTTCTTCGTTGAGCGTCTTCAACGCACGATACTTCTCGACAATCTCGCCCAGGCTGCGATGCTGTTTGGCGGCTTTGCCGTACGCCGAAGGATTCGACAACAACTCTGGTGAAGAAAGTTCGTTGGTCAACTCTTCATAGCGTGTTTCAATTTGTGCGAGTTTGTCGAGCATAATAATAGGTCCTACAGGTCCTATTGGTCCTATAGGTTAAGACAACGGCACTAATTCAACCTCACCCGCTTGCGGCTCCAGCTTCAATGATGCCTTTAGCGCTTCGATCGCGACTTCAAGCTGTGAATCATCGGGTTCCTTGGTCGTGATGTTCTGCAACCAGACGCCGGGCCGGGTGATCGATTTAAAGAAGACGCCGCTTTCTTTCCTTGCGGACAGGCGGATGATCTCATACGAAAGTCCGGCGACCACGGGAATCAAAGCGATGCGAACCAGAAAATTGAATAGCAGCGAGTCGAACTTGATCACCGAGAACAGCAGGATCGAGACCAGCATCACCACCATCAGAAAACTTGTGCCGCAACGCGGGTGTTGCCGTGGCTGTGGCCGGGCGTTCTCCACCGTCAGGGCCAGGCCTTTCTCCCAGGTAAACACGGTCTTGTGTTCCGCGCCGTGATATTCGAAAACCCGGCGAATGTCCTTAATCAAAGAAAAACTGAAAATCATGATCAGGAAGAAGGTCATGCGGATTATACCGTCGATCAAATTGAACCCGACCGTTGGCCGTACCGGATGAAGATAGCTGCGAACTGAGTTCCACGTGCGCGAGTACCACGGTTGCTCCTGCAGCGCCCGCGTTCCTGACTGCGGTAACGGGGCATTCTTTTGGGCCGATGCGCTCTCGCCGCTATGCGCTGAACTGACTGCCGCCGCCGGCGCCCATCCCGCCGCGATGAACAATGCGTTAGTCAATAACAGCGGAGCCGCGACGAAAAGCAGCACATTGAAAATTAACGCAAAGACGATTGAGCCGGCCGCGGCAGCCGTGGTGCCTTTCGTCAATTCATCCTTTGATCGTTTCTTCGCGGGCAGGGGAAACAGGCCGGGCACTCCGCCGGTTAGTCCGGCAAAGTCGCCTTCGCCCTCGATCACCGCCGGGGTCAAAGCGATTTTCACTTGCGCAGTGCTTACGTCTTCGGCTTCAGCGAACGCTTCGCTCGCGGAATAGTTCAGCGCTTTGATTCCCAGCCCCATCGACTGTAGCAAGACCGCGCCGCCGCGCAGCACTGGCAGCTTCAGAATCGGAAGCTTGTCGCTCCACTTCGGCAGCACCGCCGCGGTGTTGACGATGGTGCCATCAGCTTTCCGCACGGCAATCGCGTAAGCGTTCGGGGTGCGCATCATTACGCCTTCGATGACCGCCTGGCCGCCAACTATTAAGTCTCTTTCGTTAGTGCTCATATGTTCTCCAAGTGGCACAGACTTTAGTCTGTGATTGGACTATCGTAAGGAGCAAATCACAGACTGAAGTCTATGCTACTTACAACAATGCCGGCGATTGCTGCTGGCTGCCAGGTCTCAATAGACAACGGCAACCAGCGTCGAACGGCGCCGGCATCTCTTGCTTTGGTTGTGGCTAATGTTTCCGTCTCATGCGCGATACTCTTACTGCGCGGGTGTGGCTTCCGCTTCCGGAGTCTTCTTTCCATAACGCCGGTTGAATCGATCCACGCGGCCGGCGGTATCGATCAGTTTCTGCTTGCCGGTAAAGAACGGATGGCAGGCCGAGCAAATCTCGATGTGCAGATCGCCTTTGCGCGTCGAACGGGTCTTGAAAGTCTCGCCACAGGCGCAGGTCACGGTTATCTCTTTATATTCAGGGTGAATTCCCGGTTTCATTTTATCTCTCACCTATCTATGGTTGTAATTTTGTCGCCTCGATCAAACAACCAATGATACGGGTCGCCACTGTGTCGCGTCAAGCCGATAGCCCTTTCAAAATGCGCTCCATCATTATGCGATCGCTCGCGGGTTCCGCGGCGTCAGACTTCTAAAATAAGTGAATTGACAACGGCGTAAATCGCATGCTACAAGTCATTTGTCCGACCTGAATTAGATTAGCACTACACGCGAGCGTGGCGTTTGAATTGTCGCGCGCCCGTGGCCGAATGCCTGAGCGTCCTAACTCAGAGTGTATTAACTGAGGGTCATGGCAGAGGAAGGTAAACCCGCCGAACCGGGTTCACAACCTGACACGTCATCCGAACAGCGCGCGCAGGATCAAGCGCGCGCTGCAAAACCTTCGTTACTAACCGCCGACGCCGAAAAAGACGCACAAGTTGAAGCTGCGAAAGCGCGTGTTACCGCGGCCAGGGAAGCCGCAGTGGCAGCGCCGGGCGCGCCCAAGGCCCCTGTAAAAAAGAAAGAGGAAGGCCCGAAACCAGTCGACGCTTCATCGCATCCGCTGGTCATGAAGTTGCGCGACAAGTGCGATGCCGCAGTGATTGAAGCTTCAGAATTTCTGGGCCAGCTCTCGATTCGGATCGAACCGTCGCGCGTCGTCGAGATTTGCGACACTTTGAAGCAGGATCCGGAAACTCCTTTCAACTATCTCTCTGATTTAACCTGTGCGCATTATCCCGATCACCGCGAAGCGCCGTTCGAAGTCATTTACAATCTCTATTCAATTTCCGCGAATGAACGCGTGAGGTTGAAGGCCTGGGTGAATGGCGACGGCATCGATAGTGTGACCAGTGTTTGGCCTTCGGCTGATTGGCCCGAGAGGGAAGTTTACGATCTGTTCGGCGTGACTTTTCGCAACCATCCTGATTTGCGACGAATACTTTTACCGCCAGACTGGGACGGACATCCGCTGCGCAAGGATTATCCGCTGGAGTTTGTCGAAAACCGTTGGACAGAAAAACATCTGCCTGAATTCACTGACGTCCAGCAGGAACAACTGGATCAGAGACGCGCGTACGGACTGGAGATTTTGTCGGCGTCCCCGGAACGCGAAGTGCGCGAGCTTTTCAAGAGTGGCAAAGAAGTAATGCCTAAAGATAAGTGAGCAGTTGGCTGTGAGTAGTGAGCAGTCAGTACCGGGAGCGGTAGCGACCGGGTTCAAGCCAAGGTTGAGGATCGATGTCGCCAAAAGAGATCGCCGCACATTACGAAGCCAAAGTTTTTGACTCGCCGGCGGCGGCGGAGGATGCCGGATTTGCTCTGACTGAAACCCTGGCGCCGCGCAATGTGTGGAATAAAGCGAGCGCCGCCCAGTCTTTGGTGTTGAAGCTGCGCGACAAAAAAGAGAAGGGCGAAGCGAAAGAAATCGGTTTGGTGATTGAGCCGTGGAGCGTTACTGGTTGTTATGTTCCGAATGATGGCGAGCAACCGACGACCCAGGTTCTGAAGACTCACTCTCCCTCTGGGAGAGGGTTGGGGAGAGGGATTGAGTCGACGCACTAACACCCTCACCCTAACCCTCTCCCAAGGGGAGAGGGAACAAACGCTGAAACAAAGCAAATGCATCAAGTAGAGATCGCCACAACACAACGGACGCTGCTCGACAGTCCCGAGATGACCCTGAACATGGGGCCGCAGCATCCGTCCACGCACGGCGTGCTGCGGGTGATTCTGAAGCTCGACGGCGAGACGGTGATCGATCTCGACTGCGACATCGGCTACCTGCATCGCGGGATGGAGAAAATTGCCGAGAACCGCACGTACTCGATGATCGCTCCTTACTGGGATCGTCTGGATTACATCGCAGCGGTTTCCAACGGATTGGTTTGGGTCGAGACGGTCGAGCAAATGATGGGTCTCGCCGTTCCGCCGCGGGCCCACTACATGCGCGTTATTCTGACGGAACTCAATCGGATTGCTTCGCACCTGCTCTGGCTGGGCACGCACGCGCTCGATATTGGCGCAGTGACGATCCTGCTGTGGGCCTTTCGTGAACGCGAAGAGATTCTGAAGATTTTCGAACGACAGTTTGGCGCCCGGCTTACCTGTCACGCGTGGCGGATCGGCGGAATGCCCAACGACGCTTACGATGACTTTGAAGCGGACGTGCGCCGCTTCATCAACAATTTTCCCAAGCGGATCGATGAGTATGAAACGGTACTGTCGGAAAACCGCATCTGGTTAAGCCGCACGGTCGGCATCGGCGTGATCTCTGGTGAAGAAGCAATCGCAATCGGTTTATCGGGGCCGTCGCTGCGCGGCTCGGGTGTCGCGTGGGACATTCGCAAGTCGCGGCCATACGCGGCGTACGCCGACATGGATTTTGATGTGCCGCTGGGCGAGAACGGTGATACATACGATCGCTACCTGGTGCGCATGGAAGAAATGCGACAGTCGCGACGAATCGTTCAGCAGGCGATCGACAACCTGCCGGATGGCCCGGTGAACGCGAAGGTGCCAAAACTGATCAAGCCGCCCGTCGGCGATTACTATCATTCGATCGAAGGACCGAAAGGCGAGATTGGTTGCTATCTGGTTTCCGACGGCACGCAACAGCCCTGGCGCGTGCGCGTGCGGCCGCCGTGCTTCATCAACTTGCAGGCGTTGAAACAGATGAGCATCGGTCATCTGGTTGCGGACGTTGTGGCGATTATTGGGACATTGGATATTGTGTTGGGAGAGATTGATAGATGAAGGTATTGAATATTGAAAAATGGCGGGGCAAAGAATATAGAAGGGTGAACCGTCCCGGCCGAGGAAATCTGGGCAAAAGGACGGGGAAAGGTACGACGCGCCACGATGTTTTCTTTGACGCGACAAGGAATGGCGTGAAGGAAAGTCTTGTGCGTGCGTGGCGAGGGAAGACAGGTGAAGGCGCAACCAAAGCGTTAGAAGCTTGGTATCAGAATAGGAATTACCAAGTCAAGGTAGATGGTACTAAATTTATAGAGAACAGTATTAAGGACTGAGGTGCTTCCAATGACTAACGAAGAAATTCAGAACATGATGGAGTTCATAATCAAGCAGCAAGAAGTCTTTGCTGAGAATATGGACAAGGCGGAGAAGAGAATGAGTCGCCTGGAAAGCGCCTTCGTGACCGTTTTCAATTTGGTAAATGAGACCGCAAAACTGCAAAAAGAACTAACGGAATCCCAAAAGCACACTGACGGCAAGCTGGATGCTCTGATAAATGTTGTCGAGCAACACATTAGCGAGGGCCGGAATGGTGAGAGAGCGGTCTGATACGGAAACTGCGATTTGATGCTGGGCTTCTTCGCACCCCTCAACTTCGTCGACAGCCTGCTGCTGAAATTCTTCAGCGAGCAGACGGTGGACTACGTCATCTGGCCGTTCATTCAGGTCGGAGCGGTGGTCACGATCACGGCGCTCTGGGTTGCTTATGCGACTTATCTGGAAAGAAAGATTTCGGCGTTCATGCAGGCGCGGCTGGGGCCGATGCGCGTGGGACCCTGGGGCCTGCTGCAGCCAATCGCCGATGGTCTGAAGTTGCTGGTGAAGGAAGACTTCATTCCCGAGAACGCCGATCGCTGGATCTTCTTTCTGGCCCCGTACATCGCAGTCGTCGCCGCGTTCATCGTGATGGCTGTGGTTCCGTTCGGACCGGACTGGGCCGTGATCACCGACGTTAACATCGGCATCTTGTTTGTGCTCGCCGTTTCCAGCGTCGGTGTGCTGGCGTTGATCCTCGCCGGGTGGTCGTCGAACTCTAAATACGCTTTGCTCGGGGCTTTACGTTCGAGCGCGCAGATGGTTTCGTACGAAGTCTCGATGGGCCTGGCGATTATTGGCGCGTTGATGTTCGCGCGCACGCTGTCGCTTTCCGGCATCGTCGCGGCACAGCAGACTGATTCGATTTTTTTCTTGCTCTATCAACCGATTGGCTTCGTGATTTTCCTGATCAGCGGCATTGCGGAAAATAATCGCGCCCCTTTCGATTTGCCGGAAGCGGAATCGGAACTGGTAGCCGGCTTTCATACCGAATACTCGGGTTTCCGCTGGTCGCTCTTCTTCATGGCTGAGTATGCGGCGATGGTTGTCGTGACCGCGGTGGCGACGACGCTCTATCTCGGGGGTTGGTATTTCCCATTCGTTTATCGTCTGACTGAAGCCAAGGGTTTCCACAATGCGTATGTCGTCGTCAGCTTGATTGTGTTTCTGGCGAAGGCGGGCTTGTTGCTGTACCTCTATTTTTGGTTGCGCTGGACGCTGCCGCGTTTTCGCTACGATCAACTAATGGATTTGGGTTGGAAGTGGTTGCTGCCGGCGGCCCTGATCAATATCGTAGTCTCCGCGATTTCTGTCGTCACGCTTCAGGGTCTCGACGGCTGGCATGGAATGCATACGATCCAATCGATAACCAACGGGCTGGATCTGACGGCAGCGGGCAAGGGGATTGCGATTACGTTTGGCGTAGCGAATCTATTCGTGACCGCGGGATTCTTGTCATTGATCAACTGGCGCTCTCGTGATTTCAATTTGAAGAAGCAGCGCAGCAAGGTCCGTTTCGCGGTGTTGGCTAAAGGGAAGCCTGCGGTAGCGCCGATCGCGAGCGAGGCCAAACCTGGTGAAGTTTAGTAGCGGGCTACTGCCCGCTTAGTCGGGCGGTAGCCCGACTCTAAACGGTTTCGGATAGTAAGTGCTGGATTGCAAAACCGAATTTTGAAACCTAAGATTTCACTATGCCATTAGTTGCCGTTCCCAAACCGACGTTCGGGCAGAAGCTGAAACGCTTCTTCATGGCCGATCTTTTGAAAGGACTCGGCCTGACGCTGAAGTTCAACCTGGGCGCGCTGACCTCCAGGGACTCAGTTGCCGGGAAGGGGATTTACACGGAGCAGTATCCGTCGGTTCGCCCTGACGTGGCACCGCGTTTTCACGGCGCGCCGCGGCTGAACATGGATCCCGAAACACACGACACGCTTTGCATCGCCTGTAATCTTTGCGCGCTGGCCTGTCCTGAAGATTGCATCGACGTTATTCCGATGGACGTTGAAATCGTGGTGGCTGGCAAGCCGCGCCGCAAAAAAGTTCTCGACGAGTTCATCTTCGACACGTCGCGGTGCATGTTCTGTGCACTTTGTCAGGAGGCCTGCCCAACTTATTGTCTCGAGTTGACTCAGGACTTTGAGCTGGCTACCTATTCGCGCGCCGGCTTTGTCTGGAACCGCGAGATGCTCGAACAGGGCAGGGAAACGGTTAAGTACGAATCGTAACTGATTATCTGGTCTTTGTTGTTAGATCATTTTCCATTTGTCATTTGACATCTTTCATTTGCCGTTTAGTCGCTCGGCGTTCACTAAGAGAGACGGGCACTAGAGACTGACGGGTTTTCCCAAATGAAAAATGAAAAATGAAAATTGATAAATGGAAAATGATTTTTGACGAAGGTCTAAAATAAAAGCGAAACGGCAATGATTCTGTCCGGCTGGGAAACGGTCTTCTTCTGGATCTTCTCGATCGCTGCGATTCTGGCGGGGTTGTTGACCGTGATGGCTCGCAACGCGGTGCATTCCGCGCTGTTCCTGATCTCTTCGCTGGTGTCGGTGGGCGCGCTCTTCATTTTGCTGGGCGCTGAATTCATCGCCGGCGTGCAGATTCTGGTCTACGTCGGCGGCGTGATGGTGCTGTTTCTATTTGTCATCATGCTGGTTAACGTGGGGGCCGAAGAAGAAGGCCGCGCCCCAATCTTCAACCGGCCGCCGCAGGTAGCCGCGGCTTTGATTTTCTCGCTGCTGCTGGTGCTCGCATTGCTGACGGCGATCAATAAGGGTTATGCCGGACTGAAGGATCGAGACGCGGCCGCGCTGAAGCAGGCAGCGGCTACGCGTTCTGATCAGGAAGCGAAGATGCAAACGGCGGCGACTGGGGTTAGTCGTCTTTCCACGCAAACGGAAAGCGTCGGTAACAGTCTTTTCACTTCCTACTCTTTGCCGTTCGAGATCGCCAGCGTGCTGCTGTTAGTCGCGATCATTGGTTCAGTCATGCTGGCGCGCACGTTAAAACAGGAGGCCGCCGTAGATGACGTCGATCCGGACATGCTCCAGACGGCGGCTGCAGTGGAGAGCCTCGAGGCTGGGGCAGGCGAATGAAGTGCCTACGATCGCCCGTCCATAAACATTGCGCCGCTACGCGGCTGAATCAGAAACAATGAATCATTTGACGCCATTGTTTGCGCTGTTATTTCAGGAAGCCTCAAACGATCGTCTTTCGAATGCAATCGAAGGCGTAAAGCATCCGGACCTTTCGAAGTTCCTGGTGATCGCCGCGATCCTTTTCATCATCGGCGTTGCCGGCGTACTGACGCGCCGCAACCTGCTCGTGATTTTCATGTCGATCGAGTTGATCCTGAACGCCGCAAACCTGAACTTCATTGCTTTCTCGCGTTACTTACAAGAGACGGGCACCGGGAATCCGATGGCCGGCCAGGTGTTCACCGTCTTTATTATCGTCGTCGCCGCCGCGGAAGCGGCCATCGGCCTCGGCATCGTGATCGCGCTTTATCGCAATCGCGAGACGATCTGGATCGATGAGATTGATTTGATGAAGTGGTAAAGGAAGAGAGGTCAGAGATCAGAAGTCAGAAGTCAGACCGCGGAAAGCTTTCCCGGTGTCGCGAACGTTCGCGCCTATCGCTGACTTCCGACATCTGATCTGATCTCTGACTTCTGATCTCTGACCTCTGATTTATGTACAAATACATCTGGCTGGTTCCCTTGCTGCCGCTCGCCGGCGCTGCCATTAACGGCATTTTCGGCCGCTGGTTTCGCTTTCCCGAAAAGCTGATCGGCGGAATTGCCGTGGGTTCGGTGGCGCTATCATTTCTCATCAGTCTCGCCGCTGTTTACTCCTATGGCTTCAGCGGTGATTCTCTCTGGCCTAATCCTTATGTCACCACCCAGACAGCCTTTACGTGGATTCCGGGCGGCGCGGTGAAGCAGACCCTCGGCGAAGTTGGACCGAACGAAGCAAACACGATTTCAATAGCGAATCAGCGGGTGACTGTCGCGGCGCCACGCGGCTCGCTGCTCAATGTTGAGTGGAGCTACCAACTCGATCCGCTGTCGGCAATCTTTATGCTAATCGTGACCGGCGTCGGTCTTTGCATATTCGTTTTCGCCACCGGCTACATGCATGACGACCCGGGTTTTTATCGTTTCTTTGCCTATATGGGCCTGTTCATGTTTTCGATGCTCGTGTTGGTGATGGGCTCGAACTTCGTGATGATGTTTGTGGGCTGGGAAGGCGTCGGGCTCTGTTCTTATCTGCTAATCGGTTATTACTTCAACCGTGAAGAAGCGGCCAATGCTTCGCGCAAAGCCTTCATCACTAACCGCGTCGGCGACTTTGGTTTCATCCTCGCCATCTTTGGCATTATCGCGACCTTCGGCACCGCGCAATACACCAATGTGATTTCACAGGCGAGCGGGTATGCAATCGAACCGCTCGGCCATTGGGGCCTGATGTCATGGATTGCGCTCGGTCTGATGATTGGAGCTTGCGGTAAGTCGGCGCAGTTCCCTCTGCACGTCTGGTTGCCGGACGCGATGGCCGGTCCCACGCCCGTCTCGGCTTTGATTCACGCCGCGACAATGGTGACGGCGGGACTGTACATGCTGACGCGCACCAACGTGATCTTTCAGCATTCGCAGACCATGATGTTAGTGGTGGCTGTGATCGGCGCGTTCACCGCTATCTTCGCCGCGACGATCGGAATCACGCAAAACGATATTAAGAAAGTGCTCGCCTACTCCACCGTCTCTCAACTTGGTTTCATGTTTCTGGCCTGCGGCGTGGGCGCGTTCGCGATTGGCATCTTTCATGTAATGACGCACGCGTTCTTCAAAGCGCTGATGTTCCTCGGCGCCGGCAGCGTGATTCACGGGATGCATCACGAACAGGACATGCGGCGCATGGGTGGGCTGCGGAAGTACATGCCCTGGACGTATCTCACTTTCATGGCCGGATGGCTGGCCATCTGCGGCATCATTCCTTTCAGCGGTTTTTGGTCTAAGGATGAGATTCTCTGGCGCACGGCCTCGACGACTCAAATTCCCACCGGTTGGTTGTTGTGGATCGTCGGCACGATCGCCGCGACGTGCACCGCGTTTTATATGACACGGCTGATGGCGATGACCTTCTGGGGTGAGGAGAATTTTCGGAAAGCACACAAACACAGCCTGGAACACGAAGGCGATGCGATCAAAAAGGATCACGCGACCAAGAAGGGTCACGTGCATGAGCCTCACGAATCGCCGAAGTCCATGTGGGTTCCTCTGGTAGTGCTGGCGATCCTGGCGACGGTCGGCGGCTTCGTAGGCATCAGCACGGCGTTCACTGGCGGCAAGCACGTTGGCGGTCGAATGAACATCGTGAACTGGTTGGAACCGGTTATCTGGAACCCGCAAACCAAGTCGTTCCACCGTAACGAACCGCTTTCAGCGGCTGAGGAAGCGAAGATTGCCGAGACTCCCCACACAAGCGTCCTGAGAGCGGGGCCTGCATCTGAAGAGCCCACCGGACTCAATCTGGCCCATGCCGTCGAAGGAATGGTTCACAGCGAAACTCTTACGGAGTGGGTGTTCATAATTATTTCGCTAATCGTCGCCGGCATCGGGATTGGCCTGGGCTTTCTCTTCTATATTAAGGACACGCGTCTGGCCGACGTCTGGGCCGCGCGTCTCGCTCCGCTTTATCGCGCCAGCTACAACAAGTACTGGATCGACGAATTTTATGGCTGGGCAATCACGCGGCGCACGATGGATTTGGCCCGCGGAGTTTTCCAGTTTGACTCGAAGGTTGTCGACGGGGGCGTGAATGGTTCTGCCTGGCTGACGCGTCTGTCGAGCAAAATAACCGGCGCCACGGATAAATACTTCGTCGATGGCCTGGTTAATGCGATTGCCGACTTTGTAGTCCGCTTGATGTCACCGATTGTCCGCGCAGCGCAGACCGGGTTGACCCAGAATTACGCGCTGGTGATGGTTATTGGGTTACTGCTGGCGGTGGCTTTCTATTTGGTCAAGATGCTTTGAGTGTCAGAAGCCCGCGCGTAAGCAAGGGCAACTTCGCCAATCAAGTGGCCCTCCCTGACGGTCGGGCTTCTGAAGCGTTTTAGTCGCGAGGATTAACGTGTTCACTAATAATATTCTCTCAATTGTTACCTGGCTGCCGGCGGTCGGCGCGATTCTAATCCTCGGACTGTTCAAAAAAGAGCAGAACGATGTCATCAAGAAGTTCGCGACTGGTTGGCTGGTGCTCGACTTTATCGCGTCGCTCTGGCTGCTTGGTTACGACCGCGGTGTCGGCGGGATGCAGTTTCTCGAAGACCATCAGTGGATCCCGGCGATCGGCGCGCGCTATCAGATGGGCGCGGACGGCGTGTCGGTTTTGCTGCTGGTGCTGACGACGTTCCTGGGCGTGCTGGCGGCGCTGTCGTCCTGGAAATACATCGCGAAACGCGAGAAGGAATACTACATTCTGCTGCTGCTATTGCAGGCGTTCGTCCTCGGTGTCTTCAGTTCGATGGATCTGTTTCTGTTCTATCTGTTCTTTGAAGTCTCTCTGGTCCCCATGTACTTCCTCATCGGAATCTGGGGTGGAGAGAACCGCCTCTATGCGGCGATTAAGTTCTTTCTTTACACGCTGGTCGGTTCGGTCGTAATGCTGCTCGGCGTTTTGAAGATGTATTTCCTGACGCAGGACACGGCGCTGACCGCGAAGGTGACACAGGCCACATTAGATCTGCTGGCCGGCAATGCCAAGGCCAGCGCCATGGTGGCCAGTACGGTGCAGGCGGCCGCGCAGAATGGGACCGGCAACTTCAGCATCCTCTATATGCAGGCGATCGGGTCGACTCTGCCGATGGGGACCTTACAGGTGCTTTTGTTCTTCGCGTTCGCGCTGGGCTTCGCAATCAAGGTGCCGATGTTTCCGTTTCACACCTGGCTGCCGGACGCGCACGTCGAAGCGCCCACCGCCGGTTCAGTCGTGCTTGCCGGTGTCTTGCTGAAACTGGGCACGTACGGCTTCTATCGTTTCAACCTGCCGATGTTTCCCAGGGCTTCCGCGGACGAGAGCTATTTCTTCACCGGCACGAATCATCAATTCGGCGTGCGTAGTGTGATGATCTTTCTGGCGATCGTCTCGATCATCTACGGCGCCCTGGCCGCGATGTACTTTGTGGTGAAGAAAGACGGCGACGTTAAGAAGTTGGTGGCCTACTCGTCAGTCTCTTCCATGGGCATCGTCATGCTCGGATTGTTCGCGCTGAATCCAAACGGCATCAATGGCGCGGTGATGCAGATGGTCAGCCACGGCGTTTATTCCGGTGCGTTGTTCCTGCTGGTGGGAATCATCTACGAGCGCCGGCACACGCGCAAGGTAAACGAGTTCGGTGGGTTGTCGCACGTGATGCCGGGATATGCGGCGGTGTTTTTGATCATGGCGATGACCGCAATCGGTCTGCCGATGCTCGCGGTTTTCATTTCAGAGTTTCTGGCGATGCGGGGCGCGTTCGAAGCCAATCCGGTCTGGGCCGGTTGGGCCGGACTGGGAATTATTTTGAACGCCGGATACATGCTCTGGCTTTACCAGCGCATGTTCTTTGGTGAAATCGAAAACGAGAAGAACAAGCTGCTGCCGGATCTGAGCGTGCGTGAGTGGGCCTATATGCTGCCGCTGGTAATCATGTCTCTGTGGATTGGCATCTATCCGGGTCCGTTCCTTCGTTACATTGAAAGGCCGGTCAATGCGATAGTAAAGCAAATACGGCCGACCTATCCGATACCGGCAGAGCCGGCAACGCGCGCGCCGATTCGGGCGCAGAAGTAGATGAGATTGGGGGCAGTAGCCCGACCGTGAGGGAGGGCTCCATGGCAGGGTTGCGGAGCCCTCCCTCACGGTCGGGCTACTGCCCGGCTTCGCGGACTTAGACGATGCGTTTTATGAGCTAGCTAAAAAATGCCATTCCTTTTTCAAACCACTCTGATCAGCCTGCGCGATCTGCAATTGATTGCGCCTGAGTTAATCCTCACGGTGACCGCGTGCGTGGCGCTGGTAATGGAAGTCATCCTCCCTTACAAACTGAGTAAATGGACGGCGTACTTCTCGCTGACTGGAATCGGTCTCGCCTTGATCTCGTTGGGCGCGCAGTTCGTCAGCATGAACGGAACATTCAACCTCCGGGCCCTGCAAAACCTGTCCTCGATTGACGGCTTCTATGGAATGATCCGCATCGATGGTTTCGCACTCGTTTTCAAAGCCATCTTCCTGATTGCGGCAGCCCTGGCGATTTTGATCGCCATGCGGTACCTCGATATCGAGCGCGAGCAACATGGTGAATATTACGCCCTCGTCTTGTTCGCGACTGTCGGGATGATGTTTCTCGGCAGTGGCTATGATCTGATCTCGCTTTATATTTCGCTCGAATTGATGGCCGTAACTTTTTATGTGCTGGTTGCTTTCACCAAGCGCGAGCGGCGCTCGAACGAAGCAGGGATGAAGTATTTTCTGTTGGGCGCCTTTTCTTCAGGCATTCTGATCTACGGCATGTCCCTGCTCTATGGGATCGCGGGTTCCACTAACCTGGGCGTGATTGGTCAGAGCGTCGGCAAGATCGTGAGCGCCCCAACGACCGGCGACGCTGCTAGTCTGCGGCCGATGCTGCTGCTGGGAATGATCGCGCTGGCCGCGGGTTTGTTCTTCAAGATCGCCGCCGTCCCGTTTCATATGTGGGCGCCGGACGCGTATGAAGGAGCCCCAACTTCTGTCACCGCGTTTCTTTCGACTGGTTCAAAGGCCGCGAGCTTCGCGTTGTACGCGCGCATCTTTTTCGTAGCGCTGGCCCCGATGCAGATTGACTGGGCGCCGCTGTTGGGTATCGTCGCGGCCCTCACGATTGTCGTTGGCAACTGGGCCGCGATCACCCAGGAGAATTCAAAGCGTCTGCTGGCTTACTCATCGATCTCGAATGCCGGGTACTTGCTGCTCGGAATCATTGCCAATAACACTTATGGCAACATCGGCCTGTTGATCTATCTGCTGGTTTACACGCTGATGAATATGGGAGCGTTCGGGATAATTATCAGCCTCCGGCGGCGCGGCATCATCGGCGACAACGTTGATGACATGACCGGCCTAGCCCAGAAGGCGCCGGGGATGGCGGCGATGATGGGGATCTTTATGCTGTCGTTGGGAGGACTGCCGGGCACCGGCGGATTCATCGGCAAGTGGTATTTGCTGTACGGCTTGTTCGATCGCGCTAAGACGGATGGTAAGAACTGGTACATCTGGCTTGCGACCTGGGCCGCTATCAACATCGTCGTGTCGTTCTTTTATTACCTGCGTTTTATCCGGGTGATGTATCTGGGCGATCGGATCGCCGATGCCCAGCCCTTGACGATGTCGCCGGCCTTGCGGACCGCGCTGGTTGCTTCGCTGGTGGGAATCCTCTTTATCGGCGTGTATCCGCAGCCCTTTATCGTCCTGGCCCAAAAACTCTTTCCCGCGCAGGCCACGGCCCCAACGCCTTCACAAGCACAACCCGTCACCACCGTCGACGCCCCAAGATAGAATCCGGGAAGTGTTACTCAATATACTTTCCAGACGCTTCCTTTGTGCGGTTTCGTGTGATTTAGTTGAATCGCCTTAGGTGAGCAGGGAAATCGATCCACGAAACCACATGAAGGACGCGAAAACAGCCGCCGTCTCTGTTCCTTTCTTGAGCGAGCGAGGGCGGCTCCATGTGGTACAGTTATTTTCTGAGAGAGTACACTGAAATCATGAATTCAGCTTTACCCGGAGGGGATCTGATTGACGAAGGCGTCACAGATCTGCGCGAGGGACGAGAAACAGTCGCGGCTTTGTTGGTAGCGATTGGATCGCCGCGACTCCGCCGGCTGGGTATTGAACTGCCTGACTCGTTGCCCGAAGATCCGGAGCATCGCTTGTACGCGCTGTTGGCGAAGGACGAGCCTGATTCGGCACATTCGCGTTACAATGCTTTGATTCGCAGACTGGTAAGTTTCGAACGAGCAGCCGAATGCGTCAGCCCGTAACCGCCGACAATCTTCAGGTTTTCATGAAGGCGCTCGCCGCCGTCGTCTCTACACCAAGCCGCATTTATCTGGTTGGAGGTGCTACCTCAGTCTTGCTCGGCTGGCGCACTTCCACGATCGATATTGATCTGAAGATCGTTCCTGAAAGCGACGAGATTCTTAGAAGTCTGCCCGAGCTCAAAGAGCGGCTGCAGGTGAACATCGAACTCGCGTCGCCCGGTGACTTTATTCCCGAACTGCCGGGATGGCAGGAACGAAGCCGTTTCATTCAGCAGGAAGGGAAGTTGGCCTTTTATCATTACGACTTCTATGCGCAGGCTCTGGCTAAGATTGAGCGGGGTCATCAGATAGATTCCCAGGATGTCGGCCAACTAATTACTAACGGGCTGGTTGACCCAAAACGTTTGCTCGAATTGTTTTTTGCAATTGAGGATCGGTTGTACCTCTATCCATCTCTTGATAAAGCGGGATTTCGTCGGGCCGTTGAGCGTGTATCCGGAGCTCAGACCGATCGGGTCGATGAAAGTTGATCCTTTTGGATGCGGACGGCATATCGTGCTCATCTTCTACTCCTTCGCTGCCATCTCAATTTGCCTGGGCCTGGTTTCGCTCCGTGGCGGAGTGCGATTCGTTCGTTACGTGCACGCGGAGTTGGGAAAGGAATACCCGGAATTCACGCCCTTCGTCACGGTCTTCGTTCCCTGTCGTGGCCTGGACGAAGGCCTGAAAGAAAATATCAACGCGATCTTTGCGCAGGACTATCCGGCGTTTGAGATCGTTTTCGTTACTGATCGCGCCGACGATCCAGCCCTGGCGATTATCGAAGCGGCGCGGCGATCGTTTGCCGACAAATCCGGCCCAACAATGCGCTTTGTGATTTCCGGACCGGCGACTGACAGCGGACAGAAAGTCCACAACCTGCGCGCAGCCGTTGCCGAAGCCGATCCGCAAAGCGAGCTCTTTGTCTTCGTTGATACTGACGCGCGCCCCAGCGCGGATTGGCTGCACTACCTGGTCAGACCTTTGCAAGATCCTGACCTGGGCGCGACGACGGGCTATCGCTGGTTCGTTCCCGTTCGCGGCGGCGTAGCTTCGCATTTGCGATCGGTTTGGAACGCGGCGATTGCTTCCGCCTTAGGCGAGCGTTTGGAGAGAAACTTTTGTTGGGGTGGTTCGACCGCGATCCGGCGCGAGACATTCAATAAACGCAAAGTCGTCGAGTATTGGCGCGGTACGGTTTCGGATGACTTCGCTCTGACGCGCGCCCTTCATGAGGGCGATCTGCCTATTAAGTTCGTCCCGCAATGTCTGACGGCTTCGTTTGAGGACTGCACCTTCGGCGAACTCCTCGAATTCACCATCCGGCAACTGAAAATCACCCGTGCTTATGCCGCGCACTTGTGGCGAGGAGTGCTTATCGGCAGCATCCTTTTTGTGCTGGTTTTCTTTGGCGGCATAGCGCTGGTCGTCGTTCGCGCCTGGCTCGGACTCTCGTTCATGACGCCGCTCGTACTCTTGCTGATCATCCTGGCTCTGGGCTCAATGAAATCGCATTTCCGCTTGCGCGCCGTCGCGCAAATTATTCCCGATCAACGAATGCGTTCTCTGGGAACCACGTTGGCGCAGTTAACGCTTTGGCCATTGGCTTCGGTGCTTTATCTCTACAATGCCCTGGCAGCCGCGGTTTCCCGGCGGATTACCTGGCGCGGTATTACTTATGAATTGAAATCGCCCAATGAAACTGTCATCCTGTCGCGTGAACCGGATTAACTTACTGGGAAGCTGAAGTTAACGATGAAAACTCTGGTAACGCTCGTGCTCATCATTTGCTCTCTCGCCGCGACTACTGCTGCTCAGAATAAGAATCAGGTTAACGATCTGAAGTCGATGGTTGAGACCGAGCGCGCGTTTTCCCGCACCTCAGAAGAGAAGGGGACCCGCGAATCCTTCGCCGAATTCATCGCCGACGACGGAATCCTGTTTCGTCCCGGCCCTGTGTTGGGAAAAAAGTGGATGCAGGAACATCCTCTGCCGGACTCAACGACGAGATCCTTACTTAGTTGGCAGCCGATCTTCGCGGCGGTTTCGCGCGCCGGCGATCTTGGCTACACCACCGGCCCCTGGCAATTCAAGAACGACATCAAAGATGCCAAGCCCTCGGCCTTCGGAAACTTCATGACGGTTTGGAAGAAGCAGGCGGACGGCTCCTGGAAGTTTGCACTCGATCTGGGGATCAGCAATCCGGAACCGAAAGCCCCGGCGATGATGTGGCAAGTGCCGGCCGGGAGTCAGACTGGCGGGTTCAAGCGTGTCAATCATGAAACTGAGCGTGCCGCTCTGCTTAATGTCGACCGCGAATTCTCGAAAGCATCTGCTGAGGAGGGAGCTCGTCCGGCATTTCTTTTGGTCTCGGCCAGCGACGTCCGCCTTTTTCGCAATGACAAGTTTCCCTTCGTCGGCCGAATGGCCGCGGCAGATGCGTTGACAATGCTGACCGCCGAATGGACCTGGAAGCCGTCGTTTGCCGATGTTTCGATCTCCGGTGATTTGGGATATAGCTACGGTACTTATGAGCTGCGAGATAAGACGGGGATAGTTTTTGAAAAAGGGAATTATGCGCGAGTCTGGAAAAAACTTAACGGAGTGTGGAAGTTGGTAGTCGATGTCGCGAATCCTTTGCCGCGGCAGTAGCCCGACCGTGAGGGAGGGCGCCGGCGGCGTTACCAAGCCCTCCCTCGCGGTTGGGCCACTGCCCCGCTTCGCGATGCCACAATAAACGATGCCGAATAAAGCTATCCAATTAGTTCAGCTCTTACGGTCGACGAAACGCACCAAGCGTCTCGGCACGGTGATTCTGTTTGTCACCTCGCGCTGCAACTCGTTCTGCCGCACTTGTTTCTATCATGAAGAATTGAATCGGCCCGGCGACATGACTTTTGCTCAGATCGAGAAGGTCTCGCGCACGATGCCTGCTATCACCGATCTCTGGCTGTCAGGCGGCGAGCCGACCCTGCGGCACGACGCTTCAGAAATCATCGACACGTTCGTGCGCAAGAACGGCGTTCGTCGGTTGATTATTCCCACCAACGGATTGGTGAAGGCCCGGGTTTACGAGATCGTCGACAAAGCGTTGAGTTCGCATGCCGAGCTGGATCTGTATCTGAACATCGCTTTGGACGGGTATGGTGAAACTCACGATCATATTCGCGGGGTGCCCGGACATTGGGACAAGACTCTGGACTGCATTCAAACGCTGTATCCGCTGAAGGCGAAGTATCGTGATCGGCTGCGGCTAAACGCGAACACCGTTGTTTGCGCGGACAATTACCGGGAGATAGAAAAACTCGGCGAGTTCATGTGGGCGAACTTTCAACTCGATGGCCAATACTTCAACATCGTGCGCGGAGAGACGTTGGTCGGCGATGAAATCAAACAAGTGCCGCCGGACTCTCTGCCGCAGATGTATTCCTACGTGGCGCAATTGACCGAGCGCTACGGTAATCGCATGTTTGCCGACGACGATGGTCCGAAGCGTTTCGCCAAGAACGTCGCTTATGTCGGCACGATTACCACGCACTACCGCACACAACACGCAAACTTCGATCGCTCGACCGCGTGGCCCTTTCCCTGCACAGCCGGGGAAACGATCGCTGTGATTGATTACAACGGCGACGTGCGCGCTTGCGAGCTGCGCGAAAAGTTTGGCACGCTGGCTGAATACGATTACGACTTTGGCGCGTTGTGGGCGGCGCAGGAAAGACAAACGGAACTGAAGGCAATCGATGGCGGCAAAGCGTGCTGGTGCACGCATGTGTGCTTCATTCATGACTCGATGCGCCACTCGCGAAAGTCTCTACTGATTGACGTGCCAAAGAACTACGTGACGCGGGGTAGTTGGTGAGCCGGTGAAAAATCAATTGAGTTTGAATGGTAACGGGCAAAGGGCTAGACTCAGGCCGAGGCAATTATGTCGAGACAGCTTAAGACTTATGTCAGCCCCGAGGATTATCTCGCACGGGAGCGAATGGCTGAATTCAAGAGCGAGTATTTTGACGGAGAGATTGTCGCGTTCGCGGGAGCTAGCCGGGAGCACAACCTAATCGTAGTAAATATTGCGCGGGAACTCAGCTCCCAGTTGATGGGCAAGCCGTGCGAGGTCTATTCCGCTGAGATGCGTGTGAAAGCAGGGCGCGGTTACGTCTACCCTGATGTCGTTGCAGTCTGCGGAGAGCGCGCCTTTGCTAATGACATATTCGATGTTCTTCTTAATCCGACGCTCCTGGTTGAAGTACTTTCTGAATCAACCGAGTTCTACGATCGCAACATTAAGTCTAATTATTTCCGAACCCTCGAACCGTTATCGGAATACCTTTTCGTTTCGCAAAGCGAATACCACGTCGAGCAATACACCCGGCAAAGCGACGGAAGATGGCTTATCACGGATCTTCGTTCGCTTGATGAGACCGTTGACTTGAGTCCCATAGGTTGCAAGTTGTCGCTCCGACAAATCTACGACAGAGTTGACCTCAGTGAAGCCTGACACTCGTCCCATGAAATCCGAAGACGACCCCCAGGAAATTAACCGCAAATCCGGCCTGGCTTATGCCGCCGCTTTCTCATTATTCGCCGCGGTCGTCGCTGGGCTCATCCTCGGGTGGTTGCTGGATCGTTGGCTGGGAACGCAACCCTGGCTCCTCTTAACGGGGATCGTGCTCGGCTCAGCCGCGGGCCTCTACGAGTTTATCCGCTCCAGTTCGAAGCTATCTTAGATACCGCAGTTAAGAATCCAATCGGTCAAAAAGCTTCATCCAATTTCCTGTTTCGTTAGTCTAAAAGTTGTTGACCACGCCCGGGCGCGGTGTGTATATTCAATTGAACCAGGGTGACATCGCCCGGTGGCCCCTCCACCAAGCGTTTCAAAAATTGGCTAGCCTCATGTCGATTTATTCGCGTTGTCTTTGACAGAGAGAGCATACCCCTATGAGAAATCGTGCTTTTGCTTCGAGCGAGCGCTTCGTGGCACTTCTGTGCGCCGCTCTGGGAGTGATTTTGTGCGGCGCCGCTGCATCGGCCGCGCCCAGCGTCAGTCCCACACTGATTAGTGTTTCGGCCGGTTCTACTCGAGCCGTAGCGCTGGAATCCGTTTCGATGAGGGCCGAACCTTTCTCGCTTTCATCCGAGACCAACTTTAGTCCCAACGATCCGCGGACGCGCGTCACGCTGTTCGTCATGAATCTCGATTTGCTGGCCGGCGAAACCCAAAATTCGTTGACGGCCGATGCAGAAGACGCTGCGCATGTGCATTATCCGTTGAAGGTCGAATATGTCGGCACGGTGCCGAACTTCGACGGCATTTACATGGTGGTCATGCGCCTTAATGACTCGATGACGGCGAACCTGGGCGACGTGCTAATTCGCTTGAACCTGCATGGCATGGGCAGCAACCGGGTGCGGGTGGCAATTGGTCAGATTGGTGGCGGGCCGGCGGATGATTCAGGCGCGGTCGGGACGCCGGCGCCACAAATACCGCCTACGGCCGCGACGCCGCTAACGCTGGCCCAATATCAGGCACAGTTTAGTAATCCTTCGATGGCGGCGGGGCCGGATGCAATAAGATTTCTGGAACAGACAACGTTTGGTCCAACCGACGCGGATCTGACGCATCTGCGCAGCGTGGGCATGCAGGCTTATCTCAACGAGCAGTTCAATACGCCCCCGCAATTTGTGGATTCATCGACTGACCCTCTTTTTTCTTTATTCTCTGATTATCCTTTTTCCACGCCCTATCCACAGTTCTATCCGGCCAGCCCGCCATCTCCCCCATGCGACGCCACCTGCCTGCGGGATTTTTACTCACTTTATCAGCTTCAGAAGCAGTTCATGTTGAATGCGCTAACGCAGTCGGATCAACTCAGGCAGCGGGTTTCGTTTGCATTTCACAAATTCATCGTGGTGGGCGGCCAGCCATTGAACAACAACCAGGCGTTTTGGTACGCGCCTTACCTGCAAACAATCGATCGCAATTCGTTTGGTAACTTCCGCAACATGCTATACGAAGTCACTCTCAATCCAGGGATGGGCGAATACCTGAATATGAGAGGGAACTCGGTGGTGGACCGGAACAATCCTACTCCCAATGAGAATTACGCTCGCGAGATCATGCAGCTCTTCTCGGTGGGCGTGGACACGCTGAATCAGGACGGCACACCAGTGCTTGACGCCCAGGGCAATCGTGTCGCGACCTATGACCAGACAACTATCGCGAATCTGGCGCGGGTCTTCACGGGTTGGGATCTCGGACCGAACAAGGTTTTCCCTGTTGACGGCAATAACACCGTGGCGAATTACCAGGACCCAATGTTGCCCCAGGGCAACTTAAATCGATACGACATCGCGCAGAAGACCCTGTTGACGGACATCAATCATGCGAATCCCGTAGTTGTGCCTGCGTGTGCTAATTGCACCGGCAACTCTTCCGCGGTGAATCTCGCGAACGCCAAAACGTACGCGACTACTTCACTCAATATGGCGATCGACAATCTCTTTAATCACTCTAACACCGGACCGTACGTCTGCACCCAGTTGATCCATCAAATGGTCACCAGCAATCCGGCCCCGCCTTATGTCGGCCGTTGCGCCGCTGCCTTTGCCAACAATGGAGCGGGAGTACGCGGAGACTTGAAGGCCGTCATTACGGCCATCCTGTTGGATCCTGAGGCCCGCGGAGATGCGAAGACTGATCCCAACTACGGCCATCTGCGTGAGCCCGTGTTGTTGATGACCAACCTGCTACGCACGTTCAACGCGACCAGCGACGGCGTGTTGGCGACGAGCAGCCCAAGCAGCTTTACGACAACGCTGGGGCAGAACCTGTTCAATCCGCCGACGGTGTTTAGTTACTTTCCAGCCGACTACGGATTGCCCGGAACCAACCTTTTCGGACCGGAATTTGGGATTCTTGATACGTCCACAACGTATGCGCGGACCAACTTTATGAACACGCTCTTCCTTGCTAACGGTGGCAACGGCATTCCGGCCAGCCCTCCGAATCGACCATCGGGCACGCAGATCAACTTTGCGACCTATCAAGCAATGTCGACTAATCCGCAGAACCTCGTCGACGCGCTAAACGTGAGACTGATGCACGGAACGATGTCGCCGGCGATGAACGTCAACATCGTGGCCGCGGTCACCTCGATAACCAATGCGACCGCCGCCACCCAAGCCCTGCAGCGCACGCAAACGGCGATTTATTTGATCGCAACTTCGGCTCAGTATCAGGTGGAGAGGTAGAACAATGAGTGAATCACGCAGAAAATTTCTCAAAGCATCAGCCTGTGGCCTAACCGGAGCTGCAATGCTCGCGAGTTTGGACAAACTAAATCTGGTTAATGCGATGGTCCTACAGCAGCCGGACGCCGCGGCGGATTACAAAGCGCTGGTCTGCATCTTCCTTAATGGCGGGAGCGACTGCAACAACATGGTGATACCGTACGACGATTACACCAATCCTACCGGAGGAACAACCAGCGGTTATGACAACGTACGCACCGGTTCCGGCTTGGCGGTTTTGAAGACGCAACTCGCAAATACGAAAATCACTCCGTCGAACACCAGTGGAGTTTCGTATGCGTTTCACCCAAACCTTTCACCTGAAGCCAACAATGCCGCGCAGGCGAAGGGGTTTATGGATATCTGGACTGCCGGCAAGCTCGCGGTGCTATGCAATGTTGGGTCTTTGGTCCGGCCGATTACCCGCGCGCAATACATCTCGAATATCGGACGTCCGTATCAACTCTTCTCTCACTCAGACCAGGTCAGCCAGCAAATGACGTCAATCGCCAACACCGCTGGTCAGACCGGTTGGGGTGGACGCATAGCCGACAAGACCAATGCCCTTAACGGTCCGGTAGCTCTGCCAATGAACATTTCATTGGCCGGGACCAACCTGTTCTCGAGCGGGGTCAACTCCCGCCAATTGGCAATTGGGCCAGCACCTACGTCGTTGGCAAACCTGCTTAACCTGACTTGGAATGGACCGGTCGCCGGCCATCCGTTCACCAACGGCAGCAGCTACAGGACGCTCTTAGGATTTGATCAGGGCACAACCCTGGTCAAAGCTTCTACCGACACTACCAGCGCGGCGTTGACGGCCGATGCCGCTCTTAATGCAGCTGGTAACCCGTTGCTCAGTGCCACGTTCCCGAGTACCTCGTTGGGAAACCAGTTGGCGCAGATTGCCAAGCTACTTAAGATCAAGGCTACTTTGGGATTTGGGAACGGGCGCCAGATCTTCTTCTGTAGTGTCGGCGGCTTTGATACGCACACCAATGAAACCGGTAGCGATCCCACCAACCCGGGAGGAAATGGAACCCAGTCTGGTACTCAAGGTGGCTTGTTGACGCAGATTAGCCAGGCCATGCGTGCCTTCTACGACGAGATGGTCGCGCAGGGACTGAGCAACAATGTCACGACCTTCACGCTTTCCGATTTCGGCCGGACCCTGCAACCGTCGGGTTCAGGCCCCGGCAGCGTGGGCACCGATCACGCCTGGGGTAGCCATGCTTTTATCATGGGTGGCGCGGTTCTGGGTGGCGCCTTCTATGGATCAAGACGGCCGGATGGATCTGGTCTCCCTTACGGCTACCCGGTGCTTCAGCTCGGCGGTCCGGATGACACCAACAGCAACCGCGGTCAATGGATCCCAACGACCTCCATCGATCAATACGCGGCAACGTTGGCCAATTGGTACGGTCTTGCGGCCAGCGATCGGGCGGCGGTATTCCCTAATCTCGGCACGTTTGCGACACCGACTTTGCCCTTCCTTGCTTGATCAGAGATAGCTGGGTTTTTCCTTAAGAGGACCGAGGCGGTTGAGCACAACCGGAGTCAGTGTTCAGCCGCACTCGGTCTTTTTGTGAAGAGAGTCCGGCGACGGCGTTTACCTAATTGGGCTGCTTAAGGAATAATGCGTTTGGTAGTAGCGCATTTCAAATAGTGGCACAGGCGTTCCGCCCGTCGCGCGGGTGCGATGATGAGGTCCTGATTCAGCGTTGAGCCTAAAGCAAAAAATCTTCGTGGGGGGCCTGGTGTTCTCTGCCGGCCTGCTCGGCCTGGTTTGCTCTGACCCGGCGACCAGAGTTGACGCAAGACGCGCCCGCAATCCACCGCCCACACATTTTCCTCCAGGAGAAACTGATGGAACCAGGAGGAAACTCCACGGCCCCGATATGCATGAATTTGCCGCGAAGCTGCCGCTCAGTTTCGAGCAGAATGTCGGTCAGTTGGACAGCCGGGCAAAGTTCTCTGCGCGAGGCGCCGGCTACAATCTTTTTCTCACATCCACCGGGGCTTTGCTCGAACTGCGGCACAGTACACGGTCAACCGGCAAAACGCGGAGCGAGTCTCGCCGCCGGTTTCAAACGGAGGAAGAAACTTCTCCCGCCTTGTTGGGCTTGAAATTACAGGGTGCGAATGCGAAGGCTGTGGCGACCGGAATCGACCAGCTTCCCGGGCATCGGAATTATTTCATCGGCAACGATCCGGCTAAGTGGCGCACCGACGTGCCGACGTTTCGCGCGGTGCGTTATGAAGAGACTTATCCGGGTATTACGCTCACGTACTACGGCAATCAACGTCAACTGGAATACGATTTTGCGATCGCACCCGGCGCAGATCCGCAGATGATTCGCCTGGCTTTCGATTCCAGAGTACGACCGCGAATTTCAGTTGCAGGCGACCTGGTGCTGCGCGCCGGGGGTGGCGAGGTGCGTCAAGGCAAACCGGTTATCTATCAGGAGGTTGACGGACACCGCCAATTAATCAACGGCCGCTTTGTCCTGTTTGGAAAGCGACAAGCAGGGTTTGAAGTCGGCTGGTACGATCGGACCAAACCGCTCATCATTGATCCGACGCTGGTTTATTCGACCTACCTGGGTGGCACCGCTGACGACCTCGGCAGCAGCATCGCTGTCGACAGTAGTAACAATATCTACATTGCCGGAACCACCAGCTCGAACAACTTTCCCTTGCGGAGCGCAGCTTTCGGCGTCAATGCCGGCCTGGCAGACATCTTCGTGACTAAGATCGATGCTGCGGGGGCCAACATAATCTATTCAACTTACGTCGGTGGCAGTGGCCAGGATCGCGCCGACGGTATCGCCATCGACAGTAACGGCAACGCATTCGTGGTCGGCCGCGTTGATTCTTCATCGGTCAATTTTCCCACCACGCCCGGCTCTTTCGCGCCCACCTATCGTGGCGGCGATTTTGACGGAGTTGTCTTCAAGTTAAATGGACAGGGCAATGGCCTGGTTTATTCGGAGTTCCTCGGCGGTGAAGAGAATGACTCGACCGAAGGCGTTGCGGTTGACTCAGCCGGCGTCGCGTACGTAACCGGAGGTACGAAATCCGTAGGCTTCCCCACGACCGGTAACGCTTACCAGGGTACGCGCGCTGGCGACACCGATGCCTATCTGATGAAGATTAATCCCACGGGTTCCAGTCTGCTTTACTCAACCTACATCGGTGGCGCCGGCACCGACCGAGGCAGTGGAGTGGCGATCGATGCGAGTGGCAACGCCTATATCGCCGGCTATACCAGCTCTCCTGACTTCCCGACTGAGAATGCTTTTCAGAATTCGTTTGGTGGTAGTTTCGACGCCTTCGTCGCGAAGCTCGACACTAATGCCAGCGGGGTCGCCTCGCTCGTCTTTTGCGGATACCTCGGCGGCATCGGTGATGACAAAGCCTTTGGAATCGCGATCGATTCGGGTGGGAGCAATGTCTACGTCGTGGGACAAACTTCGTCGAACAATTTTCCGGTATTGAATCCGGCCCAACCCGCGTTCGGCGGATCGTTCGACTCCTTCGTCGCCCGGATCTCGAATATCGGAACGAAGATTTACGCGACGTACCTCGGTGGAACCGGCGACGATCGCGGCACTGGTATCGCGGTCAATTCAGCGGGTGCAGCCTACGTAACCGGCTTCACTTCGTCCACGAATTTTCCGACGGTCACGCCGCTGCAGATTTCGAATGGAGGCGGCTTTGATGCATTTGTGGCAAAGCTAAATCCAGCGGGAAGTGCATTTCTCTATTCTACCTACCTCGGTGGCAGCGCTAACGAGAGCAACAATACGGCGGCGACCTCGACTAATCCGATTGCGCTCGATTCCTCGAGCGACGCGTACCTGACTGGCTTTACATCGTCGCCGAATTTTCCCCTGGCGGCGCCATTGCAACCTGCTAACGCCGGCGGCCAGGACGCGTTCGTCGTCAGAATTGCGGACGCGACTCCGGCGGCGGACTACTCGATCTCGGTCTTGCCGGGTTCGCGCACCGTTGTGCCCGGCGGCGCTACTACTTACACAGTCAACGCCACGCCGGTCGGTGGTTTCACTGGCACGATTTCATTGAGCGCCTCGGGCTTTTCAAATGATTCGACTGCGACCTTCAATCCCACGACCATCGTAATCAACGACGCCTCTGCGAAGTCCTCAACGCTGACACTGACGACGACTGCGGCCACGCCGCCGGGAACTTACTCGCTGAACGTCATTACGACCAGCGGAAATCTGCAGCACAACGGCGGGAGCCAACTGTTTGTTTCCGGGACAGCCAGCGCCAATCTCGCGATTAGCAAAACCGCATCGCCGAATCCCGCGACCTCTCAAGCTGGCCTCACGTATCGCATCGTGGTCACGAACAATGGTCCGTCACCCGCAACCAACGTAATCGTCAATGATCAATTGCCTGTGGGTCCGGTGTTTGGTTCAGCCGTCCCAAGCCAGGGCTTATGCGGCGGCACCACGACGGTGACTTGCAACCTGGATTCAATCGCGAACGGTGCGGCTGCGATCATCAACATCACGATCACGCCGCAGGCACCCGGCCAGTTAACTAATACCGCGAGTGTGGCAGGTAATGAAACTGATCCCGACACGAACGATAACTCAGCGACGATTCAGACAACGGTCAACGCGCCGGCCAGCGGTCCCGCGATGCTCGATCCAAATCTTTCCGTGAAGACTGTCGTCAGCGGTTTGTCACAGCCGACCAGTATGGCCTTCATCGGCGACAATGATTTCTTCGTGCTCGAGAAGAACACCGGCAAAGTTCAGCGAGTCACGAACGGTGTCGTGCAGAGCCCGGCGCCGCTCGATCTCGCCGTCAATAGCGGATCGGAACGCGGCGCTCTGGGCATCGCGCTGCATCCGAACTTCCTGCTCAACGGTTACGTCTACCTTTACTGGACAGAGAGCAGCACCGGCGCTGATTCAACCAATCTCGCCGATGTATTTCAACCACTCTCGAGTCGAGTCGACCGTTACATATGGAATGGCTCGACGCTGACCTTCGATCGGAATGTGATTAAGTTACGCGCCTATCAGGCAGACGCAAACCAATCGTTGCGCGGCAATCACAACGGCGGCATTCTGCGGTTTGGACCCGACGGCAAGCTCTACATTTTGATGGGAGACAATGGCCGCCGAGGTCTCCTCCAGAACAATCAACTTGGACCGGTGCCTGACGATCAGTTTGGTGGGCCGGAGCCGGACGACGCCCACCTGACCGGTTTCATTCTGCGCCTGAACGAAGACGGCTCGACGCCCACCGACAATCCCTTCTTCAATGCTTCGACGACGCTTACCGGCCAAGCCGCGGCGAATATCAAGAAGCTTTACGCTTATGGCGTGCGCAATGGATTCGGCCTGGCTTTCGATCCGCTGTCGGGAAATCTTTGGGACCAGGAAAACGGCGACGACGCCTTCGACGAAATGAATCGAGTCACCGCCGGATCGAATAACGGCTGGGTCGAGATGATGGGCCCGGTCAGTCGCGTCGCCCAGTTCAAGCAGATCGAATCAACCTACGGGACCGGCGACTTACAACAATTGCGTTGGCCTCCTTCCTTGATCGCTGATACGCCGGCCGCAGCGCTCGCGCGGCTGTACATGTTGCCCGGCGCTCATTACAACGATCCGGAGTTCAGTTGGAAGTATGCAATCCCCGCGTCGCCGCTGGGCTTCGTCTCTGGCAGGGGACTCGGTCCGCAATTTGAAGGAGACATGTTTGTGGGCGCGGCGCGCACGTTTCTGGTGGGCGGCTTTCTCTTTCGCTTCAAGCTGACGCCCGATCGCCTGCATTTTGCGTTCAGCGATTCGCGGCTCAACGATCTGGTTGCTGACAATCTGGACAAGTTCGATATAACGGAAAGCGAGACCCTGCTGATTGGGCGTGACTTCGGCATCACCACCGATATCGAGACCGGACCGAACGGGGATCTCTTCGTCGTCTCAAACACCAACAGTGCGGTTTACCAAATCTCCGGAAAGCAGCCGTCCCTTTTCACGGCCACTTTGAACAGCGCGCAAGAAACGCCACCAAACAATTCAACTGCTACCGGCACTGCGACTTTATTGCTGAGTCCTGACGAGCAAACGGCGCGAGTGTCGCTAAACTTCAACGGGCTTTCGAGCGCCGAGACCGCCGCTCACATTCATGGCCCGGCCAATCCAGGAGTCGTGGGTAACATTCTGTTCCCGCTGCCGAACGGGAGTTTCACCGATTTCCTGATTTCGCCTTCACCGACCGATGTGCAAAACCTCAAGAACGGTCTGTTATACATCAACGTGCACAGCAGCAATTTTCTGAATGGCGAGATTCGCGGTCAGTTCCAAAGCCTGGCCTCCTCGAGAAGCGTTCAGTTCAATTCCGCAAATTACCTGGTCAGCGAATCAGCCGGGCGCGCTACGGTTACGTTAACCAGAATAGGTAATACGACACCGCCCGCGATTGTTGACTACGCCACCAGCAATGCGTCGCCCGCCAGCAGCTGCAGCGCCAACACCGGTGTGGCTTCGTCGTTATGTGACTACTCAGCCACGTTCGGAACAGTTACTTTTGCGCCCGGCGAAACCGTTAAGACGATTGTCGTGCCGATCGTGGACGATACTTATGCTGAAGGAAACGAAACCTTTACCATCACTCTTAGTAATCCTGCCGGCGCGGTGCTGGGTTCGCCGAGCGTCGCCACGATAACCATTGCCGACAACGAAACCACGGCCGGCCCGAACCCAATCGACGTGGCGAACTTCTTTGTGCATCAGCACTACATAGATTTCCTCGGACGCGAGCCAGACCCGAGCGGCTTCGGTTTTTGGACCAACGAGATCAACATCTGCGGCAACAACCCGCAATGCATTGAAGTGAAGCGGATCAATGTCTCGGCGGCCTTCTTCCTCTCGATCGAGTTCCAGCAGACAGGTTATCTGGTTGAGCGGCTCTACAAAGCGGCATACGCTAATGCCAACGGGACCTCGACCTTTGGCGGCGCGCATCAGCTTTCGGTTCCGATCGTTCGCTTCAACGAGTTTCTGCCGGACACTCAGAAGATTGGCCAGGGTGTGATCGTTGGACAGACAGGTTGGGAGATCGTGCTGGAGAACAACAAGCAGGCGTTCATCGCAGAGTTCGTTCAGCGTTCGCGATTCACGACCGCTTATCCGACTTCGTTGACGCCGGCGCAGTTTGTTAACACACTTTTCACGAACGCCGGCTTGCCGCTCTCGGGAACTGACTACACCCAGGCAATCAACGACTTTGGCGGAGCGAGCAACACCGCGAACAATATTGCTCGGGCTTCGGCTCTGCGCCGCGTAGCTGAAAACTCGACGCTTCAGCAACAGGAGTTCAACCGGGCTTTTGTCTTGATGCAGTACTTCGGTTACTTAAGACGAAACCCGAACGACGCTCCCGACTCTGATTACACCGGCTACGATTTCTGGCTGACGAAGCTGAATCAGTTCAACGGCAACTTTGTTAATGCCGAGATGGTTAAGGCGTTTATTACTTCGGGTGAATACCGGCAAAGATTTGGGCCGTGAATTCTTAGCAGGCTGATGAAAAACTAAGCGTAGCCACAGAGACACTGAGACACTGAGAAAGATAAGAACGAAGGAGGGTAAGAATCTGTTGGCATTTCTGATAGGTTCTGATCCTTCCCCCTTCTCTGTGACTCACGGCCCTTTCGGGCCTGTCACGATCAGATCAGCACTTCTTAGCAGGCAGATGAAAAAC